>Ga0209512_1004320_pt1 | contig 12521 bp, 7 predicted proteins | sample frozenSSSSmetaG_FD_184142 | JGI IMG/M metagenome (GOLD analysis project Ga0209512, IMG submission 184142) | Glacier valley bacterial and archeal communities from Borup Fiord, Nunavut, Canada, to study Microbial Dark Matter (Phase II) -... | ecosystem: Environmental > Aquatic > Freshwater > Ice >... | reverse complement strand
TTGCACGATCTGAGAGAGCAAGGTGTCCGCCCCGATCTTGTCCGTCCGCATGAGAAACGCACCGGTCTGGTTGATGGTCGCCCCCACCACGCGCTCTCCGGTAATCTTCCTAACGGGCAATGGTTCGCCGGTGATCATGGATTCGTCCACGGTGCTGGTGCCATCGGTGATCACGCCGTCGAGCGGAATTTTCTCACCGGGGCGGACGCGGAGCAGGTCGCCGATTTTCACTTCGTCGAGCGGGATGTCCTCTTCGCGGCCCCCGGCCACGCGGCGAGCGGTTTTCGCGGCGAGTCCGAGCAGCGCCTGAACCGCTTGGCCGGTTTTGCTGCGTGCGCGGGCTTCCATCCATTGACCGAGGATCACCAGGGCGACGATGACCGCCGCCGCTTCGAAGTAGAGGGCGACATGGCCACCGTGAGCCAGCGATTGCGGAAACAGGTGCGGCATCAGCACGGCCGCCGTGCTGTAAGTCCACGCCGCACCGACGCCGAGGGAGATCAGAGTAAACATGTTGAGGCTTCCGTGCAGAAGTGATCGCCATGCTCTAGCAAAAATGAATCCGCCGGGACCGAAGACGGCTGCGGTGGCGAGGATCATCTGCACCCAGCCGAACGTTTTCTCCGGCATCCAGTCGCGCACCCGCAGTGCTGGAATCATTTCGCCCATCGCGAGGACGAACACCGGCAGTGCCAGTGCGGTGCTGATCCACAGCTTGCGTGTTAGGGAAACGAGTTCGTGGTTGTCCTCCGCGTCGTCGGCGGGTTGCACGGTTTTCGGCTCAAGAGCCATGCCGCACTTCGGACAATCGCCGGGATGATCCTGTTCAATTTCAAGATGCATCGGGCAGGTGTAAACAGTGACGGCTGTGGCTTTCCAAGCGGGATTGCGGTCGAGTGCCATGCCGCATTTCGGGCAATCGCCGGGTTTGTCGGATTCCACGCCGGGGCACATCGGGCAGAAGTATTTCGCACTGGACGGTGGTTTCACATCGGCGTCGTGGTGATGGTGTCCGGTGTGGCAGCAGGACTTCTTCTTTTCCGGCTCCGGTGGTTGGGGCTTGCAGCAATCACTCATGGCATTGACCTCCGATGAATTCGGCGATGGGGCATCCTTTCAAGGCGCCTTTTCCATCACACTGCGCGACGAGGCGTCCCAAGGCGCTTTCCATGGCCCGCAAGTCGCGGATTTTCTGGCGAATGACTGATAGGCGTGCCTCTGCGAAATCGCGAACTTTTTTGCGGGGTGTCCGGATATTGTTAGTGAGATCGAGGATCTGCCGGATGTCCTGAAGGCTGAATCCCAGGTCCTGGGAGCGGCGGATGAACTGCAGCCGCTCCAGATCGTTTTCTCCATAGAGCCGATATCCGGAAGCACTGCGCTGCGGCTCTTCGATCAGGCCCTTCTGCTCATAGAAACGCAGGGTTTCCGCGCCCACGCCCACTGCTTTGGCCAGTGCGGCGCGTGTCCATGTCGGTGTTGTTTTCTCTTTCACGGCATCACCTTAGTCCCTGTAGTAAGATACAGGGTCAAGGGATATTTTGCGAACGGGGAGATTGTTTGAAAATTTAGAGGGTTTTCGAGCCCGGCGGAGATATACCTTGAGGGGTAGGTGAAAATCCGACCTGATCCTCACATCAAACTTCATCGATCATGAAAACAAAAAGCATCCTTACCGCCGCCATCGTGTCCGCATTTGTCATGGGCAGTGTTCCCAGTGTCTTCGCCGAGGAGGCCAAGCCACCCGTGAAAGAAGTGAAGCCCGAGGAGAAAAAAGAGGCGGTCAAACCCTACAAACTCGATACCTGCATCGTCTCCGATGAAAAGCTCGGCGGCATGGGCGATGCATTCGTCTTCACCCACGAGGGCCAGGAAATCAAATTGTGCTGCAAGAAGTGCAAACCGAAATTCGACAAGGATCCAGCCACCTATCTGAAGAAGCTCGAAGGAAAATAAGCATGTCGGACAGCCTCAGGGCCACTTTTTTTCACTCCAATCAACCTTTCACGAAAAGAAGATTGGAATAATCGCCCGCTGCACTACTCTTACAACCGTGACCGTCATTAAGTCCATCGTCGGCTTGTTTCTGGGACTGGTGATCCAGCTCTCCCAGATCCAGCCGTGTGCGGCTGCGGATACGAAGCCGGCCTGCCCGAGCGTGGCGGCGGGCACCCACGATTGCTGCGGGGGGAAAACTTCCTGCCCGTGCGCCAACAACAGCGAACAGACACCGACGCCTGCTCCGATCATTCCGGCGGCGGCTGATCTGAAATTGTCCGCGCCGAAAGCCCGCGAGCTGGATTTCCTCGCCTTGTTGTTCCTTCCGGAAATTTCCGAAGCTGTGCCCGCCACCGCTTCGATCCCCGAGTCCCATGTTGGGTTCTCCGGAGTGCCGCTGTCCGTGGCATTCTGCACCTTTGTCATCTGAGCTCGCGCCCCTGACAGGCGTATTGCGCCCATCCATATCGGCCATCATTCCGGCTGACTGAACCGGCGCTTGGAAACTCCATCCAATGACTCACATGACCCATGAAACCATATCTATCAATTTTTGCCGGTCTCCTCGTGGCCGGAACCTCCCTTCAAGGAGAGGTGGTTAGAATCCTCAACAACGACTTCCTCTCGGCACTCCGGACGGAAGCGTCCCGCACCCACCCGTCCGCAGTGGCAGGCAAACAACTGGCGACAGCCGCCGGCCACGACGTCAGTGCCGTCCGCCTGTGGGAGGATCCCATGGCTGGCTTCGGCTTCACCATCGCCAATCGAATGATGCGCATGGATGATGGCGATGTCTCCATCGGCATCGAGCAGAAGCTGCCCAAGCCCGGCATGTTCGACGCGCAACTCCGCAAGGCCGAGGCAATGCGCCGCGCCGCCACGCAGAACTCCCGCACCCCGGCGCTTGCCGCCGGTGCCGAGGCCGCCCGCAACGCCATCGAACTCGCGCTCGCCGACGAATCCATTTCCCTCCAGCAATCGCAGATCACCTGGCTCACCGCGATGGTGGAAAACGCCCGCCAAATGGCCGCCGATCCCATGGGCTCCAGCAGCGATGGGCTCCGAATGGAAACCGAGCTCGCCAAGGAACAGCAGATGCTAGACGCCGCGCGCCGCACTCGTGATGGCTTCGCCCAAAAGCTCAATCTCACTCTTGGCCGCCCGCTCGACTCTCCGTGGCCCGTGCTGAAGCTGCCCACCACCCCGCCGCCGGTGCCGCTCGCTCAAGCAGAGATCGCCCGCATCCCGCATGCGAATCCAAAAGTCCGCGCGATGAAGGAAATGGTCGGCGCCGCCAACGCGGAAACCCGCATGGCCGATCGCGAACGGCTGCCGGAAATCTCGGTCGGCGTGGACACCAATATCTATGCCTCGGCGGGCGATGTCCGCAGCACGATGGTCGGCCTGAAAATGACGCTGCCGTGGTTCAACGATCATTCCTATCGGGCAAAGATCTCCGCAGCCAAAAGCCGTGAACTTTCCGCCACCCAGGATGTGGAAACCATGCGCCGCGAAGTCGCCACGATGGTCCTGAGCGCCGTCACCGAAGCCGCCAACGCCGCCGCCCAGGCCCGCGCGTTCTCCGGCGAGATTCACGACAAAGCCCAGCTCACCACCCGCACCATCGAGGCCGGCTGGATCAGCTCGAAAGCCCCGCTGACCGACCTGCTCGATTCCGCCCGCACGCTTTTTGCGATCCGTCTCGAACAGCGCCGCATGATCGCTATGCAGCTCGCTGCGCTCGAAGAACTCCAAACCCTGGTCCCCGACCGCTGAAACCATGAAAACATTCGTCACCATTCTCATCACCGCATTGTTAGCCGCAGGGGGCACTTGGTTCGCCCTGCGGAAACTCTCGCCTGCGTCCACACCCAGCGCCGCCACGGCGGAACGCAAGCCGGCGTTCTATCAGAGCGCCATGCACCCGTGGATCAAGAGCGATAAACCCGGCCGCTGCACGATCTGCGGCATGGAACTCACGCCCGTTTATCCCGGTGAAAAAGGCTTCGACGCCTCCGGCGGCGGCAGCACCGTCGCGCTCACCCAGACGCAGATCCAGGTCCTCCATGTCCAGACCGCTGAAGCGAAAATCCAGCCGCTTGCCCGCAACCTGCAGGTGGCCGGCGTGATCGATGACGATTCCACCCGTCACCGCGTCCTCTCCGCCTACGTTGATGGTCGGGTGGAAAAACTCCATGTGAATTTCATGGGCGCTGAAGTCGATGCCGGTCAGCCACTCGCAGATTTCTACAGCCCGAACCTGTTGCAGGCCGAACGCGAATACCGCCAGCTCACCGGCGAATTGCGCAAAAACACGGCGCTGCGTCTCCGCCAGATGGGCCTCACGCCCGAGCAGATCGATGCCGTCGCCGACAAGCCCGCCGACTCGCTCACCTCGCAGATTCTATCACCCATCGGCGGCACCGTCGTCGAGCAGAGCGTCTATGAAGGCCAGTACGTCGCGACCGGCGAGCGGCTTTTCGAAATCGCCGATTTCTCCACCATGTGGTTCATGTTCCGCGCCTACGAACAGGACATGCCGTGGATCAGAATCGGCCAGACGGTCACCGTCACCACTCCGGCGATTCCCGGGAAATCCTTCGAGGGGAAAGTCACCTTCATCGATCCCAACTTCGACGAAGCCACCCGCTCGACCAAGGTGCGCGTGGAACTTCCCAATCCCAAGGTCGATGGCCGCCGCCTGTTACTCCACCGCCTCTACGCCGATGGCGCTGTGAATGTGGATGCACCCGCTGTTCTAACCGTTCCGCGCTCCGCCGTCATTCAAACCGGTCCCGAAGCCGTGGTTTACATCGACCAGGAAGGCGGAGCCTACGCCCAGACCCCGGTGAAAATCGGCCGCCGCGGCGACTCGCTCGTCGAGATCCTCTCCGGCCTCAAAGCAGGCGACAAGGTGGTCACCAACGGCAATCTCCTCATCGACGGCCAGGCGGAAATGAACCGCTCCTTCATGTCGCCGGTGGCCAATGAGCCGATGCCCGTCGCCATGCCCGCCGAACTAACAGCCGAACAGATCAAGGTCATCGCTGATTTCATCCGTGTGGCCGATGCGATGTCCGCTGCGCTGGCCGCCGATGATCTCGCCGCTTTCAACAAGGCCAGCGAGCCCGCCATGACGACCACTGGGGCATTCACGAAAGCACTCGCAAACCTTCCGGTTCCGAAGGAGAGCATCGAGACTCTCGACAAGTCCCGCCATTTCCACGGCTCCGATGACTTCAAGAGCGCGCGTGCCGCGTTTCATCCGTTTTCAATGGCCGCCGCCGCCATCATCGAGCCGCTGCGCAAGCTCAAGGATTTCCCTGACGTGCAAATCTGGGAATGCCCGATGGTCGACGAGGCGGTGCCGGATGTTCCCAAAAAAGGCCGCTGGCTTCAAACCGGCAAGCGTCCAGGTGGCAATCCCTTCTTCGGAGCCGAGATGGTGGAATGTGGAAAGGAAATCAAGCCATGATTGAACGCATCATTGAATGGAGCCTGAAAAACCGGTTCCTCGTCGCCTGCGCCACCCTGATGATCGTGGCGCTCGGCGTCCGCGCGGTATTTCTAACACCCGTCGATGCCATCCCGGACCTGACGGAAAACCAGGTGCTGGTTTATGCCGACTGGGCCGGCCGCAGTCCGCAGGAAGTCGAGGATCAGGTGACCTATCCGCTCACCACCGGCCTGCAGGGACTCAGCGGTGTGAAGGAAGTGCGCGCCACCTCGATGTTCGGCTTCTCCCTGAGCACGATCATTTTCGAAGAGGGCGTGGACACCTATTTCGCCAGGACCCGCGTGTTGGAACGGCTGAACTTCCTCCAGAGCGCGATGCCGGAAGGCGTCACGCCGCAGCTCGGCCCCGACGCGTCCGGCCTCGGCTGGGTCTATCAATACTATCTCCACGTCGATCCCGAGAAGGCGGAAAACGGCGGCTATGACCTCGCGAAACTCCGCTCCGTGCAGGATTGGTATGTTCGCTATCAGCTCGCCAGTGTCCAGGGCGTGGCGGAAGTCGCTAGCATCGGCGGATTCGTGAAGCAGTATCAGATCGAGCTATCCTCGACCAAGATGCGCGCCGCGAACGTGACGATGATGGAGGTTCTATCCGCCGTGCAGAACGCGAACCTCAACGTCGGCGGCAAGGTCGTCGAAGAAAATGGAGCCGAGTTCGTCCTGCGGGGCATCGGCCTCGTCACCAGTCCCGAGGATCTCGAGTTGGTGACCATCAAAGCCATGGAAGGCACGCCGGTCTATCTGAAGGACATCGCCACCGTCCAGATCGGCGGTGACTTCCGGCGCGGCGCGCTCGACATCGACGGCCATGAAGCCGTCGGTGGCACCGTCGTGATGCGCACCGGGGAGAACGCCAAGGCGGTCATCGAACGGGTGAAGGAGAAAATCGCGCAGATTGCTCCGAGTCTGCCGCCGGGGATCACCATCAAGTCGTTCTACGACCGCAGCGAGCTCATCGACAACACCATCGACACGCTCAAGCACGCGCTGTTCGAAGAAATCATTTTGGTGACCCTCGCCCACATCATTTTCCTTTGGCACTTCCGCAGCATCCTCATCGTCACGCTGCCGCTGCCGATTTCCATCCTCATCTCGTTTTTCATGATGAAGGAATTCGGCATCACCAGCAACATCATGTCGCTAACAGGCATTGCGATCGCCATCGGGGTGCTGGTGGATGCCGCCATCGTCGTGACCGAGAACGTCCTGCGACATTGCGAGAAAGCGGAGGATGAAAAGGGCAGCGCGCTCACCCGCCAGGAAACGTGGCAGACCACGCTTGTCGCCTGCAAACAAGTCGGCAGGCCGATTTTCTTCGCCATGGCGATCATCATCCTAGCCTTCGTCCCGGTGTTCGCGCTCACCGGACAGGAGGGGAAACTGTTCCATCCACTCGCCTTCACCAAGACTTTCGCGATGATCGGATCCACGCTGTTAGCCGTTACGCTGGTGCCGGTGCTCTGCTCGCTGCTGGTGCGCGGTCCTTTCCATTCGGAAGACAAGAACATCGTCATGAAGTTCCTGCTTCGGCTTTACGAACCCACCCTCAACTGGGCGCTGGAACATCGCAAAACCGTCGTCGGCCTCGCCTTCCTCATCCTGTCCATCGCGCTCCTAACCGCATTCGGTCTGCCCAGAGCCTGGGTGAAACAAATCCGCGACAAAGGCTACGACCGCTCCGCCGATCTTGTCGCCGGTTTCGGCAAAGAATTCATGCCGCCGCTCAATGAAGGCAGCCTGCTTTATATGCCCGTCATGATCCCGAAGACCGGGCTCAAGGAAATCCAGCGCGTCATGTCATGGCAGGACAAAGTCATTTCCGAAACTCCCGAAGTCGCCAGCGTCGCGGGCAAGCTCGGCCGTTTCGAATCCGCCACCGACCCGGCTCCGACCGAGATGTTGGAAACCACGATCATGCTCAAACCGGAATACATCCCTAACGGAAGATTCCGCGTGAAGCGCAATCCCGATTGGCGCGAAGGCATGACCGTCGAGAAGCTCAAGGCCGAGCTAACCGAAAAAATGAAGCAGGTCCCCGGCTACGTCCCCGCGTTTCTCCAGCCCATCGAGAACCGCATCCTCATGCTCTACACCGGTATACGCGCGCAGGTTGGCGTGAAGATCTACGGCGATAGTCTGGAGAAAATCCAGCGCAAGGCTTTCGAGATCGAGAAGATCGTGAAGAGCATCGATGGTGCGGCCGGTGTCTCCGCTTCCCGCGTGCAGGGAAAACCCTATCTGAACATCAAGGTCGATCGCCAGGCGATGGCACGCTATGGCCTCAGCGCGAAGGACGTGCTCGATGCCGTGGAGATTTCCATCGGCGGGAAAAACGTCAGCACCACCATCGAAGGCCGCGAGCGTTTCCCCATCCAGATCCGCGTCCAGCGCAGCGAGCGCGACGACATCGAGAAACTCAGCCGCATCCTCGTCGCCGCGAAGCCCGGCATGAGCGCCGCGCCCGCGACTCCCGCCGGTGGCATGGGCGGCGGCATGGCAGCAGGTGCGGCCGCCACCGCCAGCGCTCCTGCCGCGGACGATGGCAAGGAGGTTCCCTACATCCCGCTCGGCATGGTCGCGAAGATCACCCGCGAGATCGGGGCCAACGAGATCGCCTCCGAAAACGGCCTGCTGCGGTCCTACGTCCAGGCCAACGTCCAGGACCGCGATCTCGGCGGCTTCGTCGAGGAAATCGAGCAGAAGCTCAAGGGCATCGACATGGAAGGCATGACCTACAAGATGACCGGCGAGTTCGAGAACCAGCGGCGTTTCACCAAGACCATGGTGCTCGTCTTTCCGCTCGTGCTGATGGTGATTTTCGTCCTGCTTTACTTCGTCTATCACAGCGCGCTGGAAGCCGCGCATGTCATGCTCGCCGTGCCCTTCGCCCTCAGCGGCGGCGTGCTTTTGCAAAAGCTGCTAGGCTATAACTTCAACGGCGCCGTCTGGGTCGGCTACATCGCGCTGTTCGGCACCGCCGTGCAGACCGGCGTGGTGATGGTCGTCTATCTGGAGGAAACCGTGAAAGCCCGCCTCGCGGAAAAGGGCGCGGCTTTCACCTATGAGGACCTCGTCCAGGCCGTGAAGGACGGCGCCCGCCTCCGTCTGCGGCCGAAGGTCATGACGGTCGCCACCATCGTCTGCAGCCTGTTGCCGATCATGTGGAGCCACCGCCAGGGCGCGGAAATCATGAAACCGCTGGCCACTCCCGTCATCGGCGGAATGATTTCGAGTCTGCTCCACATTCTTATCGTCACACCGGTCATCTTCCTCTGGCTGCGCGGCCGGGAGTTCAAGAAGGGAACCCTGCACGCGTCGCTCGGGCATGAGGAAAGTCAGTGAATTCAGCCGTGGCGGGTCGTCTTCCTAGCGAAAAAGCTGTCCAGAAAAATGAGCGGGGTCACTGATTCGAGAAGCGCACCCCGCATGGCAGCAGACAAATCGACAATCTTAAAGTCTGCCTCGAAGGTCCGATGCCCTCCTGCGGAATGAGTTATGCCTCATGGTCAACCCACGTTCACCGGCACCAGCGTCATGGTGTCGTTACCGAAGATGTCGATGACTCCGTGTCGCGGGCGATGAAGTCCGGGACGTAGTTGGAGAGGTCGCCATTGGCCTTGACGTAGTCGAACTTGAAGCCGATGGCGAGGTAGTTCTTGGTGAAGGCTTTGACGTCCGGCGCGGCTTCGAGGAAGGCGGCGAAGGCGAGTTCGAAGCCCCCGGCATTCACCTCGCCGACGATCTTGGTGAAGATGGATTTCTGCGCAGCGAGAAACGGCCGGTGCTCGGTACGGAATGGGCGGGTGTTCTGGAGGCGGATGTAGTCTTCGATGCGAGTGGTGCCGGTATCGGAGATGGTGAGCGCGTTCATCGCGGCCTTGAAGGAATCGTAGAGGATTTTCCCGGCGTTCGGTTCGGAGAGGTTCCGGATGACGACGGGGTCCTCGAGATCGACACCGGGATGGGTCGCACTTTCAGCGCTCAAATCATTTGGAACATTCGACCCAGGGCGTTGCCCTGGGCTGGGATGAGACGCACCGTTGGTGCTGAAGAGATGGAAGCGCATGAAGTCCCGCACCTTCGGATAGAGCACGTCGTAGCCACCGACGAGCCGAAGGTCCTTGAGCAACTGACGGGCGAAGAAAGCGACGACCGAGCGGTAATCGGCGGGGCCGGAGCCGTCGAGGTGGACGGTGTGATGGATGGCGGAATCGAGCATGGTCTTGAACACGATCTCGCGGGTTTCCTCCGGGGTGAAGGGTTTCAGCGGCAGGCGCTTGTTTCCTAAAGCTGATGGATCGAGGTCGTGGAGGTCCTTGAAATCGCGCTGGAAGCGGCGGGTGAGTTTCGGGATCAGGATTTCCAGATCGGCTAGATTTTTGTCGGTGTTCTCGGTATCGACTTCGACAATGAGCGAATCCTTGCGGGTGGCACCTGCGCCCATCGGGACGTGATCGAAGGTGACGCCTTCACTTTGGATGGTTTCCACAAAGTCCATGAAGGCAGGCGTGCCCATGACAGAGACGGTTTCGCGCTCATCGCTGCCGAAATACATGCGGCGAAGGCCGCGGCCGAGGGTTTGCTCGGGGAGGATGTTAGACTTCGCGGCATAGGCGCGGAGGCCGACGATGGTGGTGACGTTTTTCACATCCCAGCCTTCCTTGAGCATGAGTACGGAAACGATGGCCTTGAAGGGGGATTTCCAGGAGTCGATCTCGTTGGACTGCTTGCGGAGGAGTTCGAGTTCCTCTTTGTTCTTGCCGGATGAGGCTTCGGAGATTTCGCCGTTGTTCTTGGTGTGAATCGTCAAGACAGCGCCTTGCAGTTCGGGACAGATTTTCTGGAGATACTCGCCGACTTCATCGCAGTTCTTCGTGTCGTCCACCATGACGAAGAGCACGGCCTTTTTGTCCAAAGCCAGGTGCTCGGCATCACTCTTGCGCCACTCCTCCACGCCGAGGGCGAGGAAGTCCGCGTATTTGTCGGAAAAAATCGCGGTCTTTTTCTCGTGAAGCTTGGCGCGGCTGGCTGCATCCGGGAGGACGGGGTGCTTGACGACGTTCTGGTAGATGGCCTCGACAAGCGGATAGTCGGAGACGGTTTGCACGAAGATGGCTCCACTGTCATGGCGAGGCGTGGCGGTCACATCGATTTGCAGGGTGAGGCGGCAATCCTTTTGCAGCATCTTGTGGTGGATGTCCTGAATGGACTTGAACCACGCCATCTTGGGATTGTGGATGTGGTGGGCTTCGTCATTGAAGACGGCGAGTTCTTCGATTTCGCGGACGATTTCCCCGAGGTCGGTCTTACTGTCGGTAGTCTTGCCGGAAGGTTTCGCGCCAAAGGCATCTGATAGGAAATAGTCGCGCAGGTCATCGTCATCGAGCGATGGTTCGGGCACATCGCCGAGGAAGACTCGGTGGATGTTGGTGAGGAAGATGTTTCCCGTGTCGCGGAGGACGCGAACGTCGTCCTGAATGTGGAGCTTGAGCTGGAAATCGTCGCGCCAGTTTTGGCCCTGGTGGCCGTTGTCGGGCAGGATGGGGTCGTTGAAGAAAATTTTCAGGCCATCGAAGTCTGCGCGGAGGCGGTCGAGGACGATGATGTTAGGAGCGATGACGAGGAAGTTCCGGGAGAGAGTGGAGTCCGTTTCGTAGAGTTTGTGGAAGAAGCTCCATGCGATGAGCAACGAGAGGACTTTGGTTTTTCCCGCGCCGGTCGCCATTTTCAGCACATAGCGCGGCCAGTCTTCGGAGAACATTCCGTGTGAGACGGAGCCGGAGGCATCGAAGCGGAGAAGATCGAACTTATCGCGGGCTTTGCGGACATCGTGTAGCCAGACGACCGTCTCCACCGCTTCACGCTGGGCGTAATAATACTGGAATGGGGAAAGTGATCCGTCAGCGGTTTCGAGGAGGTGGTCGGTTTCAAACCACCACTGGAGCAGGGCTACGGATGTTTGAGAGGCTCCGGGATAGCCCGCCTTGCGCCAGGCATGGACTTCCTCCCTGATTTTGGACACCAGCGGCGGAAGGAGCTTTTCGTAAGCGGTGTCGCGTAGCGTTTCATCGGCGGGGAACCAGCGATGTGCAGGGATGAGTGGCGCATAGGGCGAGGTCGGAAATTCGGGGTGAAGTGCCATGGCGGCGAAACAGAACGAGAAGATTCAGATTTAGAGTTCACCTCGCAGACCGGGTGAAGTTTTCACTGTCTGGAGGGGAGAGTCCGCCTTGTTCAAAAGATGGATCGAAGGCATGAGGGGAAGCTAGCGGAGCGGGGATGGGCGGGAAGGAGAAACTGAAAAAGGCCCAAGCCGATTTCACGGCTTGGGCTTTGAATAATCCGGGTTCCGCTTCATGCCGCGCGTTACGCGGGACCGGCGGGCGGGGTGGTGTTTCCACCGGTGTCTTTTTTCGCGCGTTGGGGATCGCGCTCGACGCGGCTGGCGCGTTTCCAGGCGTGGAGTGTCTCGGGCTGGAGCTCGTAGATGTTGGCCATGATGGGATCGAGGATGTCCACCTCGGTATTGATGAGGGTGAGCTGGGAGTCGATGACGGCGGTGTCCTCGGTGCCTTCCTGGACTTCGGTGGTGTTGTGCCCGCCGATTTCTTCGAGGGCATCGCGGTCGCGGCGGAGGAGGGTGACGAAGTTCGGGTTGATGGCGAGATCGAGGAAGCGCTGGCGGAGGGCTGCCTTGGCGGTTTTCTGGGCGGGTGTATCGCCGCCCTGATCGACGGGGGCGTTGTTGTCTTCCAACAGGGTGAGAAGGCTGTCCGCGTAGGCCTTGATGTCCTTCTCGACGCGCCTCGGGACCTTGTTATAGTGAACGGAGAAACCGACCTCGCCGCTGCGCAGCTCGATGCTGCGGGCGGTGCCGGAAATGCGCTTGAAATCCAACAGAAGGGCATCGAGCAGACTGGACTTGGTGACCCGGTTGGGAGACTGGCCGGCGCGGGCCGCAATGACGAGGGCGACGCTTTTCCTGATGTTTTCGAGGTGCTCCTGGA
>Ga0209512_1004315_pt1 | contig 12528 bp, 9 predicted proteins | sample frozenSSSSmetaG_FD_184142 | JGI IMG/M metagenome (GOLD analysis project Ga0209512, IMG submission 184142) | Glacier valley bacterial and archeal communities from Borup Fiord, Nunavut, Canada, to study Microbial Dark Matter (Phase II) -... | ecosystem: Environmental > Aquatic > Freshwater > Ice >... | reverse complement strand
GCCGGGCCGCGTCGCCTACTGGGACGCCGAATGCGTCTGCCGCTTCGTCAACAAGTCGTACTGCGAGCACCTCGGCCGCTCGCCCGAGCAGCTGGTCGGCCAGACCATGGACCAGATCTACGGCACGACGGCCTGGCTCGTGCGCAGCGCGCGCGTCGAGGCCGTGCTCGCCGGCGAGGCCCAGCACTTCGAGTCCGAGGACCTGAATTCCGACGGGACCTCGGTGGTCTCGTGGCTGCACTACATCCCCGACTTCGAAGGCGACAAGGTGCGCGGCTTCATCGTGCTCGCCAACGACATCACCGAGATGAAGCGGGCCGAGCGTTCGCTGCGTGCGTCCAACCAGGCGCTGGTGCAAGCACGCGGCAGCGCCGAGGCGGCGAGCGTGGCGAAGAGCGCGTTCCTGGCCAACATGAGCCACGAGATCCGAACGCCGATGAACGCCATCATCGGCCTCACGCACCTGCTGCGGCGCGACGTGCAGGAGCCGGTGCAGCAAGACCGCCTGCACAAGGTGGACGACGCGGCCCGGCACCTGCTCGGCGTGATCAACGACATCCTCGATCTCTCCAAGATCGAGTCGGGCAAGCTCAAGCTCGACAACGCCGACTTCGAGACCGACGCGCTGTTCTCCCGCGTGGCCGGCCTGGTGGCCGAGCAGGCGCGCGAGAAGGGCATCGAGCTGGTGATCGACATCGACGGCCTGCCCGCCACGATGCACGGCGACGCGACGCGCCTCTCGCAGGCCCTGCTCAACTACCTCAGCAACGCCGTCAAGTTCACGCAGCAGGGCTCGATCACACTGCGCGCACGCTGGATCGATCGCGAAGCGGAGATGCTGAACGTGCGCTTCGAGGTGCAGGACACCGGCATCGGCATCGCCGCCGACCGGATCGGCGAGATCTTCAACGCCTTCGAGCAGGCCGACAGCTCGACCACGCGACGCTTCGGCGGCACCGGCCTGGGCTTGGCCATTGCGCGCCAGCTCGCGCAGCTGATGCAGGGCGAAGCCGGCGCCAGCAGCGAGCCCGGCGTGGGCAGCCTGTTCTGGTTCACCGCCCGGCTGTCGCGCGCGGCCCGCAGCACCACGACTCGCTCGCGGGCACTGGCCGGCGTGCGCGTGCTGCTCGCCGACGACCTGCCCGATGCGCGTGACGCGCTGTCTCACATGATGCGGCGCTTCGGCATCCACGCCGACGCGGCCGCCGACGGCGAGCAGGCGCTGGCGATGGCCGAGGCCGCGGCCCGTGCCGGGACGCCGTACGACGTGCACGTACTCGACTGGAAGATGGCCGGGTTCGACGGCATCGAGCTCGCGCGCCGCCTGCACGCGCGGCATGGGGGTGGCACGCGATTCATCCTGGTGAGCGCCTACGACGACCCCTCGCTGGCCGCACTGGCGCACGCCGCCGGCATCCTGCGCGTGCTGCCCAAGCCGGTGGCGGCCTCGGCCCTGCACGACGCGCTGCTCGAGGTTCTGGCCGGCACGGCGCCGCGTGCGGCGGCACCGCCGTCGCGTACGCGGGCCGGCCCGGGCGATGCCTTCGAGACCTTGCGCGCCACGCGCGCAGGAGCACGTGTCTTGCTGGCTGAAGACAACCTCGTGAACCAGGAGCTGGCGGTCGAGCTGTTGCGCTCGGCCGGCCTCGAGGTCGAGGTCGCAAGCGACGGCACCGAGGCGATCGCGCTCGGCGCCCACGGCGACTACGACCTGATCCTGATGGACATGCAGATGCCCCGGGTCGACGGGCTGGAGGCGACGCGTGCCCTGCGCGCCGACCCGGCGACGGCCCAGACTCCCATCGTCGCCATGACGGCGAACGCCTTCGGGGAAGATCGCGCCGCCTGCCTCGCGGCCGGCATGAACGATCACGTCGCCAAGCCGGTCGATCCGCAAACGCTGTACGCCACGCTGCTGCGCTGGCTGGCTCCCCGCATGGCCGACACGCGCTCGGCTTCGCTCGACGAAGCCGTGGGCGGCCGAGCCGACGAGCCGGTCGAGATCGACGTCTACAGCCGGCTCGCGGCCATCGGCGATCTCGACGTCGCGCGCGGCCTGCAACTCTTCGACGGGCAGGCCGAGCTCTACCTGCGCGTGCTGCGCCGCTTCGTCGAGTCCTACGGCGAGGGCATGAAGCAGCTCGACGAACCGCTCGCCGCGGGCGACGCGGTGGGCATGGCGGCGGCCGCGCATTCGCTGCGTGGCGCGAGTGCATCGATCGGCGCCACGCGCGTGGCCGAGCTCGCGGGCGACCTCGAGGTGCTGGGCAAGAACGTCGCTTCCTCTGCGGAAATGACGCCGGCCGCCATGGCCCTGCAGCACGGCCTGGCCGAACTCATCGCGCGGATCGGCGCGGCGCTGGCCGCCGAGCGCCGAGCGCTGAGCGCGGCGAGCCCCGACCACGAAAAAACGCGGCCGTAGCCGCGCTTTTCATCGACGGTGAGAGCTGCTTATTTGGGCAGCAGCACCTTGTCGACGACGTGGATCACGCCGTTGCTCTGCACCACATCTCCGATGGTCACGTGCGCCATGCCGCCCGATTCGTCGGTGACCATGATGGTCGAGCCGCTCTTGCTGGCGGTGAGCGTGCCGCCGGAGACGGCGGTGAGCTTGGCCTTGCCGCCGCCCGCGTCGATCGCCTTCAGGATCGTCGCCGCGTCCATCTTGCCGGAGACCACGTGGTACGTCAGCACCTTGGTCAGGGCCGGCTTGTTCTCGGGCTTGAGCAGCGTGTCGACGGTGCCGGCCGGCAGCGCGGCGAAGGCCGCGTTGGTGGGCGCGAACACGGTGAACGGGCCCGGGCCCTTCAGCGTGTCGACGAGGCCTGCGGCCTTGACGGCGGCGACCAGCGTGGTGTGGTCCTTGGAGTTGACGGCGTTGTCGATGATGTCCTTGTTGGAGTACATCGGCGCGCCGCCGACCATGACTTGCGCCGAGGCGGTGATGGTGGCTGCGGAAAGCACCGCGGCCACGGCGACGGCCGTGAATGTCTTGCTGAACTTCATGTTGTGTTCCCTTGTCTCTTGCGATGGACCCCGGAATCCGGCGAGATGGCTGGATCGCCCGGTCCCGGCCTCCTACGCGGCGGCCGGCGGGCTGGATGCAGGCCGGCGCATGCGACCGAACAGCGCGGCGAAGGCAGGCTTGTTTTCGCGCGGGTTCCGGGCGCCGGTTGAAACAATCGCGGCGAACGCGACGCCATGGCCAACGATTCCGCCCAAGACCAGAACCTGCCCGCTTCGGCGAGAAAACTCGCCAAGGCACGCGAGGAAGGGCAGGTTGTTCGCTCGCGCGACCTCGGGCACTTCACCGCCATCGGCGGTGGCGGCGTGGCCATCGCGGCCATCGGCCCGCAGGTGGCGACGTGGCTGCAGGATGCGCTCGCCGCGTCGCTGCGCTTCGACCGGGCCACCGGCCTCGGGGCCGGCGCGATGGGCCAGCAGCTCGCCGCCTGGACCACCACGCTGCTCTGGGCGGTGCTGCCGTTCGGCGCGGCCATGACGCTGGTGGGCGTGCTCGGCAACCTCGCCATCGGCGGCTGGGTCTGGACGGCCAAGCCGTTCGGTCCGAAGTTCGCGTTCCTCGACCCCGTCGCCGGGCTGGGCCGCGTGTTCTCGAAGCAGCAGGTCGGCGACGCGCTCAAGGCCAGCGTGCTGGCGCTCGTGCTCGGGACCATCGGCGCGCTCTACCTGCGCGACCACCTCGCGCAGTTCACGGCCATGCTCGGCATGCCGCTGCCGGCGGCGGTCTCGTCGATGGCGTCCACCATCGTCGGCGGCATGCTGCTGCTGCTGCTCGCGCTCGCGCTCTTCGCCGCCATCGACGTGCCATGGCAGATGAAACTGCATGCCGACAAGCTGAAGATGAGCCGCCAGGACCTCAAGCAGGAACAAAAGGAGCTCGAGGGCAACGCCGAGGTCAAGGGCAAGGTCAAGGCGCGCATGCGCGAGATGACGCAGCGCCGGATGATGGCCGCCGTGCCCAAGGCCGACCTGGTGGTGATGAACCCGACCCATTACGCGGTGGCGCTCAAGTACGACGACAAGAGCATGGGCGCGCCGCGCGTGGTGGCCAAGGGCGCCGACCTGATCGCGCTGAAGATCCGCGACCTGGCGAAGGATTCGAAGGTGCCGGTGCTCGAGGCGCCGGTGCTGGCGCGCGCGCTGTTCGCGCATGCCGAGGTCGATCGCGAGATCCCGGCCGCGTTGTTCGCCGCCGTGGCGCAGGTGCTCGCGTACGTGTATCAGCTGCGCGCCGCCATGAGCGGCAAGGTGCCGATGCCCGGGGAGCTGCCGCCGCTCGACGTGCCGGCGGAGCTCGATCCGCACGGGGCTTGAACAACACACGGCTGCCGGGCCGCGGATCAGAGCCCGCTTTGCCCGTCTGATCCGCCTCAAGTTCCGGCGCCCGGCCTGAACAATGGCTGCAGCTTCATCGCGCACCCATGAACCCTCTCTCACAGTCTCTGCAGGCTTGGCTCGGCCCGAACGCCAAGGCCATCCGTGCGCTGATGGCGCCGCTGGTGGTGGTGATGATCCTGGCGATGATGGTGCTGCCGCTGCCGCCGATTGCGCTCGACCTGCTGTTCACGTTCAACATCGCGATGGCGCTGATGGTGATGATGGTCGCGGCCTACATGGTGCGGCCGCTCGACTTCGCCGCCTTCCCCTCGGTGATCCTGCTCACCACGCTGCTGCGGCTCTCGCTCAACGTGGCCTCCACGCGCGTGGTGCTGCTCGAAGGCCACACCGGTGCAGCGGCCGCGGGCAAGGTGATCGAGTCGTTCGGGCACTTCCTCATCGGCGGCAACTTCGCCGTCGGCCTGATCGTGTTCGCGATCCTCGTCGTCATCAACTTCGTGGTGGTGACCAAGGGCGCCGAGCGCATCGCCGAGGTCGGCGCGCGCTTCACGCTCGACGCGATGCCCGGCAAGCAGATGGCCATCGACGCCGACATGAACGCCGGCCTGATCGACGAGAAGGAAGCCAAGCGGCGCCGCCTCGAAGTGGGCGAGGAAGCCGAGTTCTTCGGCTCGATGGACGGTGCCAGCAAGTACGTGCGCGGCGACGCGATGGCCGGCCTGCTGATCCTCTTCATCAACATCATCGGCGGCTTCGTCATCGGCGTGGCGCAGCACGGGCTCAGCGCCTCGCAGGCAGCCGACAGCTACATCCTGCTGGCGGTGGGCGATGCGCTCGTCGCGCAGATCCCGGCTTTGCTGATCTCGGTGGCGGCGGCGATGGTGGTCTCGCGCGTGGGCAAGGAAGCCGACGTGGGCAGCCAGATCACGAAGCAGGTGTTCTCGTCGCCGCGCTCGCTGGCGATCGTGGCCTCGATCCTCGGCGTGCTCGGGCTCGTTCCGGGCATGCCGCACCTGGTGTTCCTGTTCATCGCCGCGGCGCTCGGCTGGGGCGCATGGATGCTGCGCCAGCACCAGGAAAAGGTGCGCAATGCACCCAAGCCCGCGCCGCTGCCGCCGGAGGCCAACGGCGAGGCGACGTGGGACGACCTGCAGCCGGTCGACACGCTCGGTCTCGAGGTCGGCTACCGGCTGATCTCGCTGGTCGACAAGGCCAAGCAGGGCGACCTGCTCTCGCGCATCAAGGGCGTGCGGCGCAAGTTCGCGCAAGACGTGGGCTTCCTGCCGCCTCCGGTGCACATCCGCGACAACCTCGAGCTCAAGCCGAGTGCCTATCGCCTCACGCTGCGCGGCGCGATCGTGGGCGACGGCGAAGCCTTTCCCGGCATGTGGCTGGCCATCAATCCGGGCGGTGCCGGTCTCGGCAGCGTGCCGCTCATCGGCACCGCCACCACCGACCCCGCCTTCGGCCTGCCCGCAACGTGGATCGAGGAACGCCAGCGGGAAGCGGCCCAGATGGCCGGTTTCACCGTCGTTGATTGCTCGACCGTCGTGGCGACCCACCTTTCACACTTGATGCAGGTTCACGCGGCGCGATTGCTCGGCCGCGTGGAGACACAGCAACTCGTCGAACACGTCACCAAGCTGGCTCCGAAACTGATGGAAGACGTGATCCCCAAGATGGTCGGCATCGCAGCGTTGCAGAAGGTGCTGCAGTTGCTGCTCGAAGAGGGCGTGCACATCCGCGACATGCGCTCGATCGTCGAGTGCCTGGCCGAATCGGCCGCCACCGTCACCGACCCCCAGGAACTCGCGCGCCGCATCCGCGTGCACCTCGCGCCTTCGATCGTGCAGCAGATCTATGGCCCGGTGAAGGAGCTGGAGGTGATCGCGCTCGAGCCCGATCTCGAACGCATGGTCACGCAGGCGCTGAATTCGCCACACGGCGCTGCGCTCGACCCGGGTGTGGCCGACACGCTGGCCAAGAGCGCCGCCGATTCCGCCAAGCGCCAGGAAGATCTCGGCCACCCCGCCTGCCTGCTGGTGCCCGACCTGATCCGCGCGCCGATGGCGCGGCTGCTCAAGCGCGCTGCACCGCGGTTGAAGGTGCTGTCCCATAGCGAGATTCCAGAGACTCACTCGATCCGCATCGCTTCGATCATCGGAGGTACCGCATGACCCCCACGCTCACATTCGTTCGCTGCCCCCAGCCGGGGCGCGCCTCCCTTGAGGCGGCTCGGCAGGAGGCCTCATGAACGTCAAACGATTCACCGCGCGCACCACGCGCGAAGCCCTTCGTCTGGTTCGCGAGGCACTCGGCGACGAGGCCGTCGTGCTCTCGACCAAGCCGTCGGCCGGTGGCGTGGAGGTGCTCGCGATGGCGCCCGAGACCATGGGCCAGCTCGAGTCCGCGGCGGCGGCTTCCGCGCTGCAGGGCGAAAGCCGCCAAGAGTCGCAGCTCGCCGCGTCGACCGCCGAGCAGGACGCGGAGCGCCTCGAGATGAGCACGCTCTCGTTCCAGGACTACGTGAGGAAACGCATGCTCAAGCGCCGCCAGGTCGCGCTCGGCGAGGAGGCATCGCAGGCCGCATCTTCCGCCGCTTTCCCGGCGGCCCCACCGATCACGACCGCGACCCTGCCGGGGCCATCGGCGATGCTTGCGCACCGACTCGACGTGCGCCTCGACGACATCTCGCCACTGCCCGATCCCACGCCGCCGAACGGCCACGCCCACGGCCACCTCGGTGCCTACGCACTGGCCGACGAGCCCGAGCAGATCCGCAGCGCGCCTGCCGCACGCAGCGTGCCGATGGCCGACATGCCACACCCGTCGTCGTCGTTGCCCGCTGCCTACGCTGCCGACAGCTCGCCGGCACGCGATGCCGAGCTGCTGGCCGAGCTGCGCTCCGTCAAGGGCCTGATCGAAGAGCGCTTCGGCACGCTCGCCTTCATGGAGCGGCTGCAACGCCGCCCGGTCGAGGCGCGCCTGACGCAAAAGCTGCTCGACTGCGGCTTCTCGCCGGTGCTCGTTCGCAAGCTCGCCGACGGCATGAAGGGCGAGGTGGGCGACGAGAACGTCTGGGCCGCGCAGGTGCTCGAGAAGAACCTGCTCACGGCCCATGCCGGTGCGGCGATCGAGGAGCGCGGCGGCGTGTTCGCGCTGATCGGCGCCACCGGCGTCGGCAAGACCACCACCACCGCCAAGATCGCTGCGGCCTTCGCGGCGCAACATGGCGCGGCGCACCTGGGGCTGGTGACGCTCGACGCGTACCGCGTCGGCGCGCACGAGCAGCTGCGCGCCTATGGCCGCATCCTCGGCGTCCCGGTGCATACCGCGCACGACCGCGCTTCGCTCGACGACCTGCTCGACCTGCTCAGCGCCAAGAAGATGGTGCTGATCGACACCGCCGGCATGGCGCAGCGCGACGAGCGCACCAAGGAGCTGCTCGACATGCTCGTGCACCGCAGCGTGCAGCGCGTGCTCGTGGTCAATGCGTCGGCTCAAGGCGAGACGATCGAAGACGTGCTCGTGGCCTACCGCGCGGCAAGCTGCGCCGGCGTCGTGCTCAGCAAGATCGACGAAGCCGTCAAGCTGGGGCCGGCGATCGACGCGGCCATCCGCCACAAGCTCACCATCCTCGGCGTGGCCAACGGCCAGCGCGTGCCGGAAGACTGGCATCGGCTCTCGGCTTCGGCGCTGGTGCAACGCGCCATGCGCGGTGGTGGCAGCACCGCCTGGAAGCTCGACGCCGCCGAGATGAGCCTCGTCTTCGCTGGCGCACATTCCGCGCACGGCGCTGCCGATCACGCGATGGCGCACGCTTGATCGCAACCCGTCGCACCTCCTCTCCCGCGAACGTGATCGCTGCTGCCGTGCCCGTTTGCGTCGATCAGGCCGAAGGCCTGCGCCAGATGTTCGCGCGTGCCAGCACGAGCTTCGTGCCGGTCGTCTCCAACCCCAACGTCGCGTTCGGTGGCGTGATGCTCGAACGTCTCTGCACGGCGTTCGCCGAACGCGGCGCCCAGGTGCTGGTGATCGACGCCGGCGAGCGCGCCGGCCTGGCCGGCGAGATGGCGCGCATCGAGCTCGGCCAGTGCATCGAGCGGCTCTCGTCGCAGGTCTCGTTCCTCGCCGCGCGCGGCCTGCCGGTTTCCTTCGTCGACGCCGAAGGCTCGACGCGCGGCTTTCTGAAGAAGGCCGCCGAGGCCGCGCCGTACTGCGACGTGATCCTCGTTCACGCCGCGGCCACCGACCTGTGCCGCATGTTCGCGCGCGGTCGGCGCGGCATGGGCTACGCCGAGACCAGCGAGCGAGAGACGCCGATCGTCATTGCCGACGACCGGCCGGCCAGCGTGACGCACGCGTATGCCTCGATGAAGCTGCTCGCGCAGCGTGCGCATTTGGTGGTGTTCGACCTGCTGCTCGGTGCCGCCGCGCACTCGCCGCGCGCCGGCGCCATCGCCGCGCAGCTCGCGCAGTGCGCCGACTCGTTCTTCGGTGCCGTGCTGCGCTCCTCGGCACGCATCGACCCGGCCCAAAGCGCCACCGAGGCGCCGAGCCGCGAGCTGCGCCGCATCGCGGCCGACCGCTACGAAGGAGCGCCTGCGCAGCCTTCCCGTGTGCCTTCTTTCCTTCTCTCGACCAGGGCCTCCGGCGCATCTGCCGGACACGCGACCCCATGATTTCCGGAGCGAGCATGTATACCGCCAAAGGCCAGCTGGACCTGAACTCGACGCTGAAGCAATACAGCGGCCTGGTTCGAAGGCTCGCGCATCAGATGATCGCCAAGCTGCCCGCCAACGTGGAGATCGACGACCTGATCCAGGTCGGCATGATCGGCCTCACCGACGCGCTCTCGCGCTTCGACGCGGCGCAGGGCGTGCAGTTCGAGACCTTCGCGACGCAACGCATCCGCGGCGCGATGCTCGACGAGCTGCGCGGCAACGACTACCTCTCGCGTGGCACGCGCAAGCAGCAGCGCACCATCGAGCAAGCCGTGGCCCGGCTCGAGCAGTCGCTCGGCCGTGCGCCGCAGGAAAGCGAGATCGCCAAGGAAATGGGCGTGGGCCTGGCCGAATACCAGGAACTGCTGGGTAAGGTGCGCGGCACGCAGCTCGTGTACCTTGAAGACATGGCGGGCGCCGAGGGCGACAACGACTTCCTCGACCGCCACGTCGCCGACGAAGGTGCGAATCCGCTCGCACAGCTGCAGGACCACCGCATGCGCTCGTCGCTGATCGAGGCCATCAAGGTGCTGCCCGAGCGTGAGCAGTACGTGATGAGCATGTACTACGAGCACGACATGAACCTGAAGGAGATCGCGGCCGTGCTCAAGGTGACCGAGTCGCGCGTCTGCCAACTGCACAGCCAGTCGATTGCGCGCCTGCGCGTGAAGCTGCGCGAGCACTGACCGGCTCGCTCGCTGCGCTGTCTCGAAGGCTTCGACGCTGGTGGCCAGGAAGCGTGCTCGTGCCGCGGCGGAAGTGGCTGTCGCTGCCTCGTCGTATGCCGGCCCCGAGCGACGGCGCTTCGTCAACCGCAGCTGGCCATTGCCTGCGTTCGCCGCTTGGGGCGCGGCCTGGCTCGTGTTCGCGGCCTGCTCGCAGCTGGGCGCGCAGGCTGCCGTCGCGTTCGTCGCAGCGGGCCTGTTCGGCGCCGTGCTCTCGCTGCTCGGTGCCACGCCGTGGCGGAGGCTCTTCATCGGCTGCGGATTCCCGCTGTCGTTCGCGGCCTCGGGCAGCGCCGGCAGCGTGCCGGCGTGGCTGTGGCTGCTGCCGCTGGCGCTGCTCGCACTCGTGTACCCGTGGCGCACATGGCGCGACGCGCCGCTCTTTCCGACGCCGCGCGGCGCGCTCGAGGGCCTGGCCGAGTGCGTGCCGCTGCCCGCCGGTGCACGCGTGCTCGACGCCGGCTGCGGCCTCGGCGCAGGGCTCATCGAGTTGCATCGGGCGTATCCGCAAGCCGCGCTCGAGGGCGTCGAGTGGAGTGCTTTGCTGCGGGTCGCTTGCGCGTGGCGTTGCCCTTGGGCGCGAGTGCGCCAAGGCGACCTGTGGGCCGACGACTGGTCGGGCTATGCGATCGTGTATTTCTTTCAGCGGCCGGAGAGCATGGCGCGCGCGCTGGAAAAGGCGCAGCACGAGATGCGGGGCGGCGGGTGGCTGGCCAGCCTCGAGTTCAGGATCGACGCAAAGGCGCCCGCACACGTGCTCGCCTGTCCCGACGGACGCCGGCTCCACCTGTACAGGTTCGACGGATCGTGACGTAGGCCCTGCCTGCGCCCGAGTCGTTCACGGGAATCGATCGCATCGCGCATGGGCTCCTCGCTGGGCCACGGGATGGTGTTCGTCTCGGCGATGCGGGTGGTGATCCCTGCGCGGATCAGTGCGGTCGTCGTGGCCCGGCAGCGTACGTTGAGCGAGATGCTCTCGGCCCTCGGTGGCCGGGTCGACGACATCATCGTCTTCGCCGACATGGCCGGCATCTACCGCTGGGTGAACAAGACGCGCAGGTAGCCGCTTCAGTTGCCCGCTGAAACGCCGTAGCTCACCACCAGGCCGAGGTCGAACACGTTGCTGTTCAGGCGCCCGTCGAGTGCTTTCATGCGGGCCGCGCCAGCGCGCAGGGCCAGCGTCGGCGTGAGCTGCAGGCCGGCGTAGACGCGCGGCGCGAACAGGGCGCCGCGACCGTCGACGCGGCCACCACCGGCGGCACCCGCGAGCAGCTCGGCACCGGCATGCAGGCGCGACGTGCCGCCGAAATCGAACGGCTGCATCCAGCCCGCGCCGACGAGCGCGCCCGAGTAGCCGCTGGCCGCGCCGCCGGCCGCGCTCAGCACCTTGCCGGCGACGTATGCGTTCTTCGTCAGGTAGCGGTCGAGGCGCAGGGTGACGGCGGTGAGCGGGCGTTCGCTGCCGTCGTCGCGCGGCGCGTCGAGCCGCTCCGCGCCCACGCTGAAGTCGGTGCGAGCGGGTCGGGCGGCAGGCCCCGCGCGGCCCGGACCATCGAGCGCCCACACGATGGCGGCACTGCCTTCGAAGCCGCGGAAATTGCCGTTCGGCGCGCGCGCATAGCCGGCTTCGAGCGCCAGGCCGAACTCGTCGCTGATGCGCACGATGCCGTAGCCCGCGGCCTTCACGAGCAGCCCGCCGCCCGTCGAGACGCCGCCGCCGCCCGCCGCTCCGGCGGCCACGCGCACGCCCGCCGTGAGGCCGTTGCGCATCAGCTCGCGCTCGAGCCCAAGGGTGCCGAGGTATTCGGCATAGCCACCCACGCCGCCACGCCCCGCGCGCAACGCCTCCACACCCCAGTAGCCGTTCGAGCCCCAGGCCTGCTCGGCACGAACGCCCAGCGTGCTGATGGTGCGCGGCAAGGGTTGACCGTCGTTCAGCGTGCGACCGGCCGGCGTGCGGTAGGCACCACCGACGAGCTGGATGCGGTCGAAGCCGAGGCCGGCACGGCCACCTGCGAGCGCGGGCTCGCGCAATCGTTCGGCCGGCACGAAGCGGAAGTCGGTGGCGGCATTGAGCACCAGCCCGAGCTGCGTGCTCGCGACCTTGCCACCCGAGATGTTCACGTGCGAGAGCGAGAGGCCGACGGCCATCGGGCCGAGGTCCCAGAGCACGTCGGCATGCGGGCGCAGCATCAGGCCGCTGCCTTCCGGCGCGCCACCGCCGCCGCCGCCGCCGGCGAACAGGCCGAGCTCGATGCCGAACGGCCCGGCCAGCCGCTGCCGCCAGGCCGCTTCGCCGCCGAGCGTGAAGAAGCCGCCATGCCGGCCGCTGACCGCGCCGTACACGGCCGGCCCGAGCGAGAGGCCGGGCACATCGACGAGGTCGACCAGATAGCTCGTGCCGACGAGGCCGGTGCGCGGCCCGCCGCCGGGAAAGCGCACCTGCTCGTAGCCGAGGCGCGCGTGCGCCGGTGGGATGGCGAGGCTCGGGACATCGCTCTCCGCCGCGTGCGCGACCCAGGGCGCGGCAAATGCGAGCGAGGCGAACAGCGGCGCGAACGAGCGGCGCTTCATCACGCCCATGAGCGCGTCACGCGGCTGCGGCCGCGCCTTCCGGCTTCACGGCGGCATCGGTTCCGATGCGCGCGTTCGCCTCGAGCCAGTCGACCGTCACCTGCGCGAGCGAGCGCACGCCGAGCAGCAGGCCGGCTTCGTCG
>Ga0209512_1004308_pt1 | contig 12542 bp, 9 predicted proteins | sample frozenSSSSmetaG_FD_184142 | JGI IMG/M metagenome (GOLD analysis project Ga0209512, IMG submission 184142) | Glacier valley bacterial and archeal communities from Borup Fiord, Nunavut, Canada, to study Microbial Dark Matter (Phase II) -... | ecosystem: Environmental > Aquatic > Freshwater > Ice >... | reverse complement strand
TAATTAGTAAAAATGTATTTCTGTCCGAAGCTGGACAGAAAGCAATGTTGGATTATGTAAATGATGGAAACAGTTTATTTATCAGTAGTGAAAATATTGATAGCAGTTTGCTTGATTCACTAGGTTGTAAGGTTAATGAACCAACCTATGCAGGTTTGGAAAATATGAAATATACTTCTGTAAAACCTGATACTGCTTTTTATGATGATACACCTGCCTATACCTATTTTTATGTGCCGTTTGCCAATCATTTTGTTCAATATGATACCAGCATAACAAATGTGCTTGGAACAAATGAGGTGGGAGAAGCTAATTACTTAGAAGTGTTTTATGGTAAGGGACGCTTTTACCTGCATTGCGAACCCAGGGCTTTAGGTAATTATTTTTTATTACAAAAAAATAATTATCAATACCTGCAACATCTTTTTGCTTTTACCGCCTTACGGCCAGAGCATGTTTATTGGGATGATTATTACAATAAAAAAAATTACCCACCTTCAGAGCAAGGGAGTAAAAGTGGTATTCAACTTTTGCTTCAATATCCTGCAACTGCCCGTGCATTTTGGCTAGTACTGCTGTTAGTGGCAGTATATATCTTATTTGGAGGAAAGCGCCGTCAGCGAATAGTGGAATCCGTTGCTTCAAATACCAATACCACGGTGGCTTTCACAGAAACGGTGGGTCATTTGTATTTGCAAAAAAAGGATAATAGAAACATTGCAGATAAAATGATCATGTATTTTATGGAGCATATTCGAAAACAATATTACCTAAATACAAGCCAGGTGAACGATGATTTTATTACAACACTTAGCAGAAAAAGCAATGTACCCAAAGAAATTATGGAAGACTTATTTCGTTCCATCAACCTGGTACATAATTCTTTTGAAATAACCGATCAGCAATTATTATTATTGAATCAACAAATCGATATTTTTTATAAAAACAACATCTAATGGAAGAAGAAATTTTTCAACAACGCACAGATCTTTCGGACCTTAACCAGCGCATGAATACCATAAGAACTGAAATAGGAAAAGTAATAATCGGGCAGCACAAAATGCTGGATCTTTTAATAATTGGACTTTTATGTGACGGACATATTTTAATTGAAGGGGTGCCGGGTGTGGCCAAAACACTCACTGCAAAACTGGTAGCAAAAATTATAGACGTTGATTTTAGCAGGATACAATTTACACCCGACCTGATGCCAAGTGATGTGGTTGGTACGTCTGTATTTAATCCCAAAGAAGGAGATTTTTATTTTAAACCAGGCCCTGTATTTAGTAATATTATTTTGATAGATGAAATTAACAGGGCACCTGCAAAAACCCAGGCAGCATTATTTGAGGTAATGGAAGAACGGCAGGTGACTGTTGATGGGGTTACACATGAAATGCGTTTTCCATTTATAATTCTGGCAACGCAAAATCCGGTAGAGCAGGAGGGAACTTACAGGTTGCCGGAAGCGCAACTGGATCGTTTTATTTTTAAAATTGATGTACAATATCCAACATTGATTGAAGAAATAGGCATTCTCAATAGCCAGCATGGCAGTACACAAAATGAATTGCTTACCCAGGTAAATAAAATTGTTTCAGTAGCAGAAATACATGCGTACAGAAGCACCATACAATCAATATTAGTTGAACCAAGGCTGATAGAATTTATTGCAAAGATTGTAGTTGAAACCCGTAATAATCCTGCACTTTACCTTGGCGCATCACCAAGGGCATCATTGGCAATTTTGCGTGCAGCTAAGGCAAATGCTGCAATAAAAGGGAGAGATTTTGTTACGCCTGAAGATATAGTTGAAATGGCAACACCGGTTTTAAGGCATCGCATAATTCTTACACCTGAAAAGGAAATGGAAGGGGTAACTCCGGATGATTTAATAGAAAGTATTTTAAAGGCAATTGAAGTACCGAGGTAAGTATACAGCAATTAGTTTGTTCAACCCGATGTTTCAAATTCAGCTCGTTTATTTTTTTGATTATGACAAGTATAAAAAAATATATTGGAAATCTTTTTATAAGTACCCGCTTTTATCTTTCGGTTGCTAGCTGCATTGTTTTATTTATTGTATCTTTTTTTTATGCACCTTTATTTATTGTGCCGGAAATTTGCTTTTATGTAATAGTGGTGTTGTGTTTAATTGATTATTTTTTTCTTTTTTTAATCTGCACAGTCCCTCTCGTTAAGAGATTAACAGCAGATAGATTTAGTAACAGTGATGAAAATAAAGTAACCCTGCTGATAACAAATGTGATGCCATTTGATTTGTACCTGGAAATTATTGATGAGTTACCCGTTCAGTTTCAACAACGGGACTGGGTATTACCGCAACATTTAAAAGCCAGGCAACAAAAAAATATCGTGTATAAAGTAACACCAATCGAAAGAGGGGAGTATCATTTTGGTAACATCATAATCTATGTAAAATCTATGCTTGGATTTTTAATGCGCAGGCATGATATCGCAGCCGAATGTATGGTTCCGGTTTATCCATCATTTATGCAGTTGCGGAAGTACGAGTTGTTATCCAAAACTACCATTCAATCGGAACATGGAAATAAGAGAATGCGTAAAATAGGCCATAGTATGGAGTTTGAACAAATAAAGGAATATGTTAGGGGTGATGATATAAGAACTATTAACTGGAAAGCTACTGCCCGTAAATCGTCTTTAATGGTAAATAATTTTACGGATGAAAAAAGCCAGCAGGTATATTGCTTAATTGATAAAGGCCGGTTAATGAAAATGCCTTTTGGCAATTTAAGCCTGCTGGATTATGCTGTTAACAGTACCCTGGTATTGAGCAGTGTTTGTTTGCAAAAGCAGGATAAAGTTGGATTAATAACTTTTTCAAATAAAATGGGCACCGTGTTAGCAGCAGATAGAAAACCAATACAGCGGGCTAATATTTTGCAATTATTATACAACCAGGAAACGCAGTTTTTAGAAAGTGATTATGAAATGCTATACCTGCAAATACGCAGCCGGATAAAACAGCGCAGCCTGTTGATATTATTTGCCAATTTTGAATCACTGGCTGGTTTAAAACGACAGTTGAATTATTTAAGATCGATTGCAAAGCATCATTTACTGATGATTGTTTTTTTTGAAAATACCGAGTTAAAACAACTATCATCTAAACCGGCGGTCAACCTGGAAGATGTGTATATCAAAACAATAGCAGAAAAATTTGCTTTCGAAAAAAGATTGATCGTTAAAGAACTTTCCAATCATGGTATCTTATCTATTTTAACTTCTCCCGAAAATTTAACGGTTAATACGATTAATAAATATCTGGAGTTGAAGGCCAGGCAGGCAATATAATATCACTATCCGCGGAAAAGAAACTGAAGTAAGAATTGTAATAGACTTATATTTTGCATCTTTTCATCTTTGGGCTGCTTAAGTTATCTTCGCCAAAAAAAGACATTGGCCCGCAAAGAAACATATCGATCAAAGTACAACAGTAAATTGGTTGATGGCGAAACTCCGGTAAAGCAGGAACGCCGTGAAAGAATTCCTGTAAACCCGGTATTACAACTGCCTTACGCAGAAGGAAAAGTTTTGTTGATTGATAAGCTGCTTCATTGGACATCCTTTGATATTGTACGTAAGCTCCGCAGTATTTTGCAAATAAAAAAAATTGGGCATGCAGGTACGTTAGATCCGCTGGCAACAGGCTTGCTGATTGTATGCACCGGTAAGTTTACGAAAAAAATTAACGAGTATATGGCAAAGGAAAAGGAATATACCGGCCATTTTACTTTGGGTGCTGTAACGCCCACATTTGATCTGGAAAGTGAACCGGATCAATTTAAAGATTATGCCGGTTTAACAGAAGATATAATCAAATTAACAACACAACAATTTACAGGAGCAATTCAACAATTACCGCCCATATATTCTGCCATAAAAAAGGATGGTGTTGCTTTGTATGAACTTGCAAGAAAAGGAGTGGATGTAAAATTAGAGCCACGAAGTGTAACAATTCATTCCTTCGAAATCATTGCTATTTGTTTACCTGTAGTAGAGTTTAAAGTGGTTTGTTCAACGGGGACTTATATACGCAGTTTGGCAAATGATTTTGGAAAAGCATTAGGTTGTGGAGCTTACCTTAGTAGCTTACGCAGAACCAGAATTGGTGAATTTGAAGTTAACAATTCGATTGATTTGGATGAACTGGTAAAGCAGTTGTCGGGCGACGATTCTCCCGTGATTTAAAAAGGGTAGCTTAATCCAATAGAAAAATTAAAATTTTCGTATCGCCATTTTCTATATTCATCCCCTTTTCTAAATAAATTATTGTAATTAATATCAGGAATTTTCCACCCATTATTTTTTGCAATATCGGGCTTTTTAAATCTAAAGCCAAGGTCTAACCGAAGAATAGCGAACTTAAAATCAAATCTAAAACCTGTTCCTACATTTACGCCCAACTGTTTGTAAAAAGTGTTTAAATTAAACTGAAGACTATCTGTTGCGCCGGTGGGGTTGGTATTTCTAAAATTCCAAACATTGCCGATATCGGTAAACAGAGCCCATTTTAACATCAGGGTATTTGGAATTATCTGAAAAAGATCCCGCCTGTATTCAGCATTTACTTCAAAGCGAATATCTCCTGTTCTATCGTTGGCAATTGTACTGGTAGATGATCTAAGAGGCCTTGCACCCGGGCCAATACCCCTGATAGGCCATCCTCGCATACTATTTGGTCCGCCGGAAAAATATTGTTTAAAAAATGGTAACGTAGTTGTATCATTATTTTCTAATGGAATACCAACACCTAAAAAGGCGCGGAAAACCCTTGCTGATTTTGGATTGGTTATTGAAAAAGTGTATTCGCCGTCTACTTTAACAAATTGACGCAATTGTTTTTTGAACACACCTAATCTTCCTAATAATACACCTGACTCTTCAATATTTCCAGTAAAAATTCTTTGCCTGTTGGTATGTTTTGGATTAAGATGAGTAGAGGTATAACTGTAGGCACTTCCAATAATCAAAGCTGTATTATACGAATAACGCAAATAAGGATTTTGTTGCAAAATTTTCGCAAAACTATCCGATTGATTGAATAGGTAGGAGTATTCTATATTAGGAAATTTTATGGTGTTTTTTCTATTGATTTTATTGCTCCACTGATTACCAAAAGCAATACCGGCAGAAAAAAGATTAAACAGGTCAATTCTTTTGGTGTACGATGGATTGATATTAATAAAAGTTTGCTGCGATAATGGCCTGCCGTTATTTAACCACTTTTTGGGCAACAGTTTTATGGGACCCAGCAAACGTGGAAAAATAATGGTATTAGTATAACTCAGTTCGTTTGAATTGATGATTCTGTTTGTATTTTGGGTATTTAAATTTAATTCAACTCCATACCTGATAGCATGGGTCATTTTAATTCCTTCTTTATGAATATTACGGTTTTGTAAAGAAAAATTAGTGGACAATCCTAACAGGTTACCGCCGTTGGTAATAGTTGCAGTATTAGCGTTACTATTAACCGAATAACTAGCCTCTACGTTAGCCTCGAATCCAAATTTTTTGGAAGGTATCATTTGCAGAATCATATCAAGTTTTCCCACGCTGTCTTTTCTTTCAACAGTTTGAATATTTATATTTTGCCATACACCGGTTTTTGAAAAATTACTAATTGTTTTTGAATAACTTTCCTGGCTATAAAGGTCACCGGTTTTAAAATCCATATTTCGAATTAAAAAGATGTTGCGAAATAATTTTTTATGATACCGGATGTAGTAGTTACTTTTTTTAGTAATCTCCTCTGTATAATTTGAATCAATGGCAGTTTGGTTGGCATTAATGTCGGGGTAGATATATACTTTGTTGATGTAAAATCGTTGTAACCGGGTGCTATCAGCCTGTGGATTTAAAATCATCGCCAATTTAATGGTAGGCTTATTTCTTTTTTCATTGGCTTCAGCCAACAAACGAATATTTTCAAATGGATCGTCCGAAATAGTAGTTAAAGATAAAATGGTAGTGTCTCCCGTAACTTTTAAATCATCCGGCGAAAATTTATAGTAGCCATTGTTTCGGTACAATTCAACAAGTCTTCCTATTTCTGCCTGTATTTCAGCTTTTGAAACAGGAGTTCCCTTTTTTAAAAAAGATTCAGGAATACTTTTCAATGCCAGTTCCTCAAGCCCTTTTTTTTTCAATTTGTAAGCAATGGTATCAATAAGAGTAGGGTTGCCGGCATCAACAATATATTTAACGGTTACTCTTTGTTGCTTTCGCCACTTGGGTGGAAATGCCCAATTAAAAAAAGTGCCTTTTACTGTATCAATAATAATACTGTCTTTAGCCTGGTAATAACCAAGGTGAAACATAGACCCAATCATGTTTCTTGCACTTTTATAAGTATAAAAAGTATCGTATGCTGCAGGGCTGTTTATATAATGAAAGAAAAATAGAAAATCATTTCCGGTTACTTTAGCGCTATCTTCTAATTGGTCATATAAACGCTGAATGGCAATATTTTTTTCATCTGAATTAAAACCACCTCCTTTGAGTTCGATAGAGGTTTTAAACAGAAAGGGTTTATTTTTTTGATACTTTCGTGGAATAGTGCAGGAAGACAGGATTAATGAGATGAAAAAAATATTTTTCAAACCATTCCAAAACTTTGTTTTTACAACCACACTAAACAATATATAAATTTTAAGAGAAAGATGTTAAGCAAAACATATACCAAATATATCCAAAGTTTGCACCATAAAAAATTCAGGGATGCGGAGGATGTATTTATTGCCGAAGGTAGTAAAGTAGTAATGGAATTATTGCAATCAGTTGTATTTTCATGTGAGCAGATTGTTGGTTTGGATAATTGGTTGGGTCAAAATGAAGCAATCATTCGTAAATATTATGCAGGTCCATTGCAGGTTGTTGAAGAATTTGAATTGGCAAAAATATCCACACTAAGTGCTCCAAACCAGGTATTGGCTATTTTTAAAAAACTTCCGAAAGTTACTATTGCTGCAAAAGGTAAAGTAAGTCTGGCATTGGATACCATACAAGATCCCGGAAATCTTGGAACCATTATTCGTATTGCAGATTGGTTTGGTATACAATCTATTATTTGTTCGGAGCAATGCGCCGATATGTACAATGCTAAAGTGGTACAAAGTACAATGGGCAGTTTGGGAAGAGTTTATATTGAGTATACAAACTTGTCAAGGTGGCTAAAAAGAAATGATACAATAAAAATGTATGCTGCGGCTTTAAATGGCAAAAAGGTGAGTGATATAAAAGGGCTAAAAGAAGGAATAATAGTTATTGGCAACGAATCAAAAGGCATCAGTGAAGAAATAATGCAATTATGTACCGAACGAATTACAATTCCAAAAACAGGTGCAGCAGAATCATTGAATGCTGCCGTGGCAACTGGAATTATTTTATCGCATATATTAAATTAAAGCGAATAAAAAAAATTACCTGAATTGAATTGCTTTAACCGGTTTAATTTTTTTAACTAATAGGGTAGGAATGATAAGCGTGGCAAAACAAATCGCCAATGTTATTAAATCAACTAATACCACCTGCCACCAAACCACATCCGCCGTTGCAGACGCCATATAATACGCTTCTTCATCTAACTTTATAAAACCGGTTTTTTGTTGCAACCAGCAAATGCCCAAACCAAAAAGGGTTCCCAGTAAAATGCCTGATACGGCAATTAAAGAAGTGTTGTAAAGAAATATTTTTTGCACAATCCAATCGCTTGCACCTACTGCTTTTAGTATGCCTGTCATTTTTGTTCTTTCTAAAACGATAATCAATAAACAGGTTATAAGGTTAACTATGGCTACTATCATCATAATACCCATCAGTATTAATTTAATTTTGTTCTGCAATGCCAGCCAGTCAAAAATACCACGGTACATTTCTTTTATTGTCTTACTGCTCCATCCCTGGGGGGTTAACTCTTTTATTAATGTGGCAACAGTATCTGTTTTTGTATAATCATTTAAAAAAATCTCATAGCCACCTATCTGGTTAGGTTGCCAGTCGTTCATTCGTCTTATCAAATTAATATCGCAAATACCAAATTGTTTATCATATTCATCAATGGATGTTTTAAAAATACCGGCCACCTGCAATTTTCTCGGTCGTTTGGTTCCATCTTCCTGAATAAAAAAAGAAAGCAATGTATCGTTAACCTGCACATTTAATTGATTAGCAATGTAGGCGGAAATATTTATTTGCTTACTGTAACCGATATCCGAAAAGGATACCCATTTACCCTGTTGCAGAAATGGATTCAGCCTTGTAAAATTGAAAGACGAATCAATACCTTTTAATAAGATACTTTCTATATCTGTGCCATATGTTAATATAACCGATTTTGTTGCGTAACGCTCTACGGTTTTAACCTGGGGTAATTTTTTTATTATTCTTTCTACAGTATCGTTGGCTATTATTGGATATTCTTCTGCAATACTTACACGATTTTCAATATCCTGCTGTACGTGTATGTGGCCCCAAAAACTAAAAATTTTATTGCTGATTACATTTTGAAAACCGTTTACAAAACTCAATGCCACTATCATTACCGCAACGCTGATAGCAGTGGCGACAATAGCCAGGCGGATGATAAAACGAGAAAAAGTGTTTTGCCTGTTAAAGGCAATTCGTTTGGCAATAAAGGCTGATATATTCAATCGGCATAATTTTGGTATCTTTCAAAAGTAAATATTTTAATTACTACATGCATATTTTTAAATCGATTATTGCCACAGTTGTTTTGTTATTGATACAACAATCAATTACAGCCCAAATAAATCCTGATGCCACGTATGACCCCAATATTCATACTGTTCGCTTTCATTCTTATGGCGACCAGGAGGCCATGGCTATTTATAAACTCAACAGCACCGACAGGGTAGAGTTGCATTTTGATGATATTGAAACAAGGGTTAAGAGTTATTATTACACATACCAGTTATGCGATTACAACTGGCAGACGGTAAATCTAAGCCCATTTGATTTTATTAAAGGATTTACACAACAACGGATTACCAATTACCGCTTTTCTTCAATAGCTTACACAAGATACATACATTACCAGGCCATACTTCCCGAGTTAAATAGTTTACCAACAAAAAGCGGCAATTATTTATTAAAAGTTTTTTTGGATGGCGATACCAGCAAATTAGTTTTTACGAGAGCTTTGCTGGTGCTCGATTCCAGGTCAAGTATTTCTGCACAGGTAGTGCAACCCTTTACGCCGGATACTTACAAAACACATCAACATATAAAGTTTGTAGTAAACCTTGAAGGATTAAATACTTCCAATGCAAGCCAGCAGGTTAAAGTGGTGGTATTGCAAAATAGCAGGTGGGATAATGCACAGGGGAATGTGTTTCCTACTTTTATACGGAACAATTCTTTGGAGTACAGCAATGAAAATAGCTTTGTATTTGAGGCTGGAAAAGAATGGCGCTGGCTCGACCTGAGGAGTTTTAGTTTATTGAGTGAGCGGGTTGACAGTGCCAATGTTAAAAGAACAGATATTTATATAAAACCAGATATCGACAGAAATGCACAGCGGTACATCTATTATCCTGATCTTGATGGAAAGTACCTTGTTACAACTTATGAAAGTATAAACCCCTACTGGCAGGGAGATTATGCCAAAATTCATTTCAACTTTGTAACTCCATCCCAAACACCCTATGTTGGTAAAGATCTTTATTTAATTGGTCAGTTAACGGATTATAATTTGACCGATAAAAATAAAATGCAATTCAACACAGAAAAAGGAAAGTATGAAAATACTCAATATCTAAAACAGGGTTATTACAGTTACAGCTATATGCTGGTTGATAAAAGCAATACCTCAAAAAGGAGTTACCTGGAAGGAAATTATTGGGAAACTGAAAATAATTATACCATATTGGTTTACTATAAATCCTTTACCGATCAGGCAGATCAACTGATTGGTGTTTCTAAAATAAATACAAGAAGTGACAGGCCTGGATTCAGTTTTTAAACACAAACTGGAACTGCCTTTTTAAATGATAAGCAAAATAAAAATTGGACAAACCGAAGCAATTTCCGATTTGTCCAATTCAGTGACCTGGATTGGATTCGAACCAATGACCCTCAGCTTAGAAGGCTGATGCTCTATCCAGCTGAGCTACCAAGTCTTAATTTTTGCAAATATAGGATAAATCATTTTCTACTTTTGGCAGTTTTAAAATAAAAAGTAGACTTATGGCAAAGTAATTTAATCGTATACTTTTCTAACACGCAATTAGAATGATTGTTATATATTTGCAAAATTATTTTAAAAATTAATAATTGAATTAATAGTATGATATTCTTTTATTGATTACTCTTAACTAAAAAAAATATTATGATTATGAAAAAGCTAACAGCCGTATTAATTATTATTTGTTTGGCTCAGGTTTCAATAGCCCAGAACTACGGTGGTCCTAAAAAAGGATCTGCGGTAGGATTTAGTGGAAACTTAGTAGATTTCTCTGCCTCAATTCCTAAGATAGGTAAAGTAGATCCGGGTTTTTCAATTATGTACTGGCACGGATTGTCAAGCCACATTGATTATTCTGTGCGTTATAACGGTTTATTCACAGAATATTCTAAAAAAGCAGATGTACAAAATAAATTTACCAACGAATTTGAAGGATCACTTCATGCAAGGGTTTTATCAAACAATCATTTATTTAATCCATTTGCTACAGCAGGTATAGGTATTGGTAGTTATGGAAAAGGTGTTTGGGCTCCATATGTTCCACTGGGCCTTGGTTTACAGGTAAATTTAAATAACGAAGGTTATCTTCTTTTACAAGGTAATTACCGAACAAGCCTTTCTTCTTCTAAATTAGACAACAATACTTTTTACTCTTTAGGGTTTGCACAAAGCATCAAAAGTACAGAAGCATTCGTTCCGGCACCATTGCCTGTAGTACCAGTGGTTCCTGTAGTTGTTGATAAAGACAATGATGGTGTTCCTGATAGTTTGGATGCTTGTCCTGATGTTGCCGGTATAGCAGCATTTAAAGGATGTCCAGACACCGATGGAGACGGAATTACAGACGCAGAAGATAAATGCCCAACAGTAAAAGGGTTAGCTAAATACCAAGGCTGTCCGATACCTGATACTGATGGAGATGGTATTAATGACGAAGAAGATAAATGCCCAACGGTTGCAGGTGTTGCCAGGTATCAGGGTTGTCCAATACCAGACACAGATGGTGATGGTGTTAATGATGAAGAAGATAAATGTCCTTCTGAAAAAGGAACTGTTGAAAATCACGGTTGCCCTGTTTTAGCAGATTATTCTTTTAACGCTGACAATGTTCAGTTTCTTTCAGGTAAAGCTGCTTTAACTAAAAAAGCTATAACTGAACTTGATAAGGGTGTTACAATTTTAAAAGATCATGCAGCATTAAACGTTAAAATAAATGGCTACACTGATAATACAGGTAAAGCAGCAACTAACCTGGTTCTTTCCCAGAAAAGAGCAGACGCTGTTAAAGCTTATCTTGTTAAAAAAGGAATTAGTGCAGATCGTTTAACAGCTACTGGTTTTGGAGTTGAAACTCCGGTTGCTGATAACAAAACGTTGGCAGGTCGTGCAAAAAATAGAAGAGTTGAGTTCGTTGGAAACAACTAACATCTAATAAAAAACAGATAAAAAAAGTCCCCGATTCAATCGGGGACTTTTTTTATCTCATAATATCGGTTAGCAATACACGCTAAAAAATTGTCTATTTTCAATGAAACTGCTTTTTAAAGCCTCAAGTTTTAAATAGTACCTCTTAATGGTTTTGAAGCTCAGCTGTAAATGTGGTGGGAGAAGAGCTGGATTTTGTTTAAAAGTGTTGCAAAATCATTTGAGGTGCTTTAGATATTCGTAGTCGAGTCCTGCAAACTATGCTGGCTGTTTTATTAAAATAACTTATGTCACAGATATTGCCAGAGAAGTTTTTGTTGGGAGATACGGAGCAGAAGAAAATTAGTAAACCATTTATATTTCAGGCTCCGTGAGAACCACCTCTTTGTAATGCAAAAGCAGTCTAGCCTATGCAACATAGGAGAACCTCCTTAATTACTTTTATTAGTAACGTCTGGTAACAATATAAAGTCCTGCGCCAGAAGATTTGAATTTATTGCGTTAGCAACGCAGGTTACGGGATGAAATCCTATGCCAGATTAAATCATTTAATTATTGATTAGATGGTCGTATTCCATAAATTAATAGATACCCTATCATCCAGAATTCTCCTATAGTTGCAGGAACTACTAAAAATTCTAATAGGGGATTTTCAATTCCTATGTATTTGATAAAAGCACTGATAAGGTAACCGATTCCGCCAATCATTAGGATTTTGTTGAGTTACGTAAAAAAATGACACTTCCGCCGTTGTTGGTGTTGATCCAATAAAATAAAAATGTCCTTTGAAATTAACAAGATTTTTTATGTAATGATTGGTGTTGTTTCATTCGTTTGGCTTTAAAGTAGCCAACTATCCCGACAG
>Ga0209512_1004303_pt1 | contig 12550 bp, 9 predicted proteins | sample frozenSSSSmetaG_FD_184142 | JGI IMG/M metagenome (GOLD analysis project Ga0209512, IMG submission 184142) | Glacier valley bacterial and archeal communities from Borup Fiord, Nunavut, Canada, to study Microbial Dark Matter (Phase II) -... | ecosystem: Environmental > Aquatic > Freshwater > Ice >... | reverse complement strand
ACGTGGTGAACCTCAAATAGCTTCATCTCTTGGTAGCTTAATGATAATGTCGGGTAAATGCCCCATAGAGATTAATCAAAAATCCGGAATATCGCTTCATGATTCTTTAAATGATCGTACAGAGTTGATTTATAAAGGTTATAAACTTGGAGAAGATAGATATCCGCTTTTTGAATATGCTTACAATGGAATAAGATTTACTGATTCTTTTAAACCTTATGATAATAAAAGAGGATTAAAGAGAGAGGTTGCTTTATTAGTTTCGCCTTCTGAGGAGATCCTTTTTAAATTAGCTGAAGGTTCAAAAATTGAAATGGTTGGAGATCAGCTTTATGCTATAAACAATCAGCAATATTATGTTAAAATTTTAGAGGTGAATGAAAAGCCAATAATTTACAAAACCAATAATGGGTATGCATTGCTCATTCCGGCTTTATCAGGTAAGAAAAGTATTTCGACTCTTAAATATATTTTATACTGGTAATTTTTTGTTTTATATAATTACTAAACAAAAAATAATGAAGTGTAAAAAAACATTTAATTTATAAATAAAAGCATTTGTTTACTATCGCTTATGATAGTAAAAATAAATTATTAAGATTTTAAAAAAAATGAGAAGTGCATTAAAAAAAATTTCTGCTATAATTTTTATTTTCACAGGTTTACTGGCTTCAGGCCAAAAATCAAAACCTCAAAGCGAAGAGGATTATTTTCAAATAAAAACAATTTCAATTCCTGAAAATATAAAACTCGAAGTTGGAGGTTTGGCAGTATTGCCTGATGGACGATTAGGGGTTTCTACAAGAAGAGGTGAAATATGGATAGTTGAAAATCCTTACAGTTCTGCTCCACATTTCAAAAGGTTTGCATCGGGTATGCATGAAGTATTAGGCCTTGCTTTTAAGGATGGTTCTTTTTATTGTACTCAGCGAGGAGAACTAACAAAAATAACCGATACAGATCATGATGATAAAGCAGATTTATATGAGGCTGTTTATAAATTTGATTTAAGTGGTAACTATCATGAATATGCTTACGGGCCTGTTTTTGATAAAAATGGAGATATGTTTGTTACTTTAAATGTGGCTTGGATAGGCTATGGCGAAGGCTTGGCTAAATGGCATGGATGGCTATTAAAAATAAAAGCAAACGGAGATATGGAACCTATTGCAACGGGTTTACGCTCACCAGCCGGATTTAATATCAATTCTTCTGGTGATATTTTTTATGCTGAAAACCAAGGTGATTGGGTAGGCTCTGGCAGGGTAACGCATCTTGAAAAAGGTGACTTTGCTGGAAATGCAGGAGGTTTGAACTGGACTAAAGAACCTAATTCACCAATAAAATTAACCAAACAAGATTTATTGGCAGTTGATAACGGGCAACCAATGCATGAGGCTGCAAAGGTTATTAAGCAATTAAAATTACCCGCAGTATGGTTTCCACATACATTAATGGGAATTTCTACCTCTGATATAATTGAAGACACTACAGCACAAGGTTTCGGACCATTCTCCGGACAGTATTTTGTGGCTGATCAAGGGCATAGTAAAATAATGAGAATGACATTAGAAAAGATTAATGGTAAGTATCAAGGTGCATGCTATCCTTTTAGAGAAGGTTTTGCTTCAGGTTTAATCCGCATGAGATGGGGTTTAGATGGATCTATTTTTGCCGGTATGACAAGCCGTGGATGGTCAAGTACAGGAAAGGATTCGTATGCGCTTCAAAGATTGGTATGGACCGGCAAAACACCATTTGAAATGAAAAATATCCGTGCAATGCCTGATGGTTTTGAAATAGAATTTACTTCTCCGATAAATAAAAAATCGGGAATAATAGCAGAAAACTATCAACTGAATAGTTTTACATATAAATACCACCATACTTATGGCAGCCCTGTAATTAACAAGCAGATATGCAATTTAAAAGGGATAATCGTTTCGGAGGATGGAAAAAAAGTAAGATTGATTTTAGACGGTTTAAGAGAAGGATATATTCACGAAATAAAATTAGACAATATTACTGATCAGAATAATAAAACATTGTTACATAACTTTGCTTATTATACTTTAAATAATATTCCTTCAGGTGAAAAAGCTGATCTTTTTAATAACCACATGATGCAACATGTACATCATTCAATACCAGTAAATAATAATAACCTTACAAAGACTAATCTTAAAGTAAAACGTCAATTGACCATGCCTGAAAATTGGGGGCAACCCGACCAGGTTATAACATTAGGTACCAAACCCGGACTACAGTTTACTATAAAGGAATTAAAAGTGCAAGCTAATAGTAAGATAAAACTTGTATTTAATAATAATGATGATATGACTCATAACTTTGTGTTGGTATTACCTAATGCTGCAAATGAAGTGGGAACCCTTGCTTTAAATATGGGTTTAGAAGGTTCGGAACAAAGTTATATTCCAAATTCAACAAAAATATTATATCATACTAATTTATTACAGCCCAATGCCTCTGAAGTAATATTTTTTACCGCTCCTTCACAACCTGGCAACTATACATATTTATGTACATATCCTGGCCATGCAACTATTATGCAAGGGGTAATGAAGGTAGTTAAATAATAAGGATCAATGTCGAAAAAGTAATTATATAAATATAATTACTTTTTCGACTTGTGTTTGCTAACAAAGAATCTTTTCTTTTTGAAATAAAAAAATCCTCCTTTTCCTAAAAAACCTTTAATCCTAATTCAGAAAATTTTTGTCTGAATTAAGATGAAAAAAATTTCGGATTTATTTTGTGATTTAATATCGTTTTATCAATATTGATATTTTGATAATTGTTCGCCGCGTCTTATGTTTTCACCTTACACAAAAACATAGTCCACATTTCTATAGAACGTAATTAAATTACTTTCATATAAGAAATAATACCTTGAACTTGAATAATCCTGACTCTCCTTTGAACCTATTAATTTCATTTTTTTAAATAGGATTGTTATGTAAAGTGATTATTTAAACAGCTTAAGGGTATCAGGTAAAAACACCTGATACGGAGAAAAAAATGTTTTTTGTTGCTTAAATGAAATTTCTAAAAAATCAAAACTTTATTACCCTTTTTGATTTGGAAATAAAAAATCAATCATTATCTTTGCAATCCAAATTTTAGCGGATGTGGCGAAACTGGCAGACGCACTAGACTTAGGATCTAGCGGGCAACCGTGTGGGTTCGACTCCCTCCATCCGCACCAATATTTACAGGGTTATTTCGTATGCACATAAATTTCTTTGGAAATTGCTAACGAAATAACCCGATTTATTATTAGAAAAAGACGAAACGAACATGGATATTACTTTAGAGAAAATTGACGAACTGAATGCCTTAATTAAAGTAAATTTAATCGAAGCAGATTATCAGGATAATATTGACAAAACAATTAAAGACTATACAAAAAACGCTGTAATAAAAGGTTTTCGCCCAGGTAAAGTTCCACCAGCATTGGTTAAACAACGATATGGAAAGGAAATTAAAGTAGAGGAAGTAAATAAGTTAGTTGTAAAATCATTAGATAATTACATAAAAGAAAACAATATTAAAATTTTCGCTTCTCCTTTAATAAACAGGGAAAAAGCTGCAGAAACTGATTGGAATGCTCAAAATAACTTTGAATTTGAATTTGAAATTGGTTTAATTCCAGACTTTAATACTCATATTTCAAAAGACTTAACTTTTGATAAATATGTTATTGAATTTTCTGAAAGTGAATTCGACGATTTGATTAAAAAACTTCGTGACAATTACCCTATCACTACAGAAGCCGAAACAGTTACTGAAGCTGATTTTATTAAAGGTACACTGAAACAAATAGACGGAGAATTTGATCAAGAACAAACGCTACCTCTTAGCCAATTAAAAGAAAGTTTCCGTGCAGAATTTATTGGTAAAAAAGTAGGCGAGGTAATTGAAATCGAAGATTTACCAAGTATTTTTGAAAAAGAAAATGCAGTTAAATTGTGGACAAGCTTGCCTCAGGAAGAAGTTGATAAAATGACAGGTAAATTCACTTTTACAATTCTCTTCATTCAACATAAAGAAGCAGCCGAACTTAACGAAGAATTTTTTACTAAAATTACAGGAAAACCCGGCATCGAAACTGAAGAAGAATTCAAAAAAGAATTAAAGATATTAGTAGAGCAACAACGCGAAATGAGTTCCGCTAATCTTTTAAGGCGAACTATTCAAATCGAATTAATTAAAAAAATTGATTTTGCCTTGCCTGATGCTTTCCTTAAAAAGTTTTTAGTTTCTAACAATGAAAATAAATCATCAGAAGCTGAAATTGCAGAATCTTATGAAAAATATAAAGACAGTCTTAAACAAGGTTTGATTGAAAATAAAATCGGTGAAGAGTTAAAGATTGAAGTAACCAATGAGGATTTATTAGAAAGAACAAAAGAATTATTCCGTCAACAGTTTAGCTCTTATGGAAATGCTGATTTTTTAACTGATGATTTATTAAATACGCTTGCTAATAATTACCTTAATGATAAAACTAAAGACAACGGAAGGGAATTATACAATCAATTGTATACTGAAAAACTTTTTGATGCGGTTGAAAAGCAAGTAACCATTAAAGATAAAAAAGTAAGCATTGAAGAATTTAATAAAATAGCTGAAGAGTTTGATAAATCTACCACTGAAAATTAATCTGAGAAGACAATTTGTCAGTTTAACGCATTAAATTCGTATCGAGCATTTTATTTGTAAAGTCCTTTTAATTAAAAGGACTTTTTTTATTGCCTCCCACTTGGAAAACTTATTATCTTTTCTGATACTTCGGAAAAGTTTTGTTAAAAATAAAAATTTACATTTAAACTAAATACCAATGTTTAACGACAAGGAAGAATTTAGGAAATACGCCGTCAAACACAAAAACCTAAATGGTTTGACAGTTGATACATACATGAAAAATGCAAATGCAATGTATGTGCCACCCGTAGAAAACATGACGCGTTCCGTAATTGAAGAAAGACCAACCAATTTCCGTGAAATAGATGTTTTTTCACGCCTTATGGCAGATAGAATTGTATTTTTAGGATACCCAGTTGACGATCAAATTTCTAATATTATTATTGCCCAACTTTTATTTTTAGAGTCTGCTGATTCCAAAAAAGATATTTTATTGTATATCAATAGTCCTGGCGGATCAGTATATGCTGGTTTAGGAATTTATGATACGATGCATTACATAAAACCAGATGTGGCAACTATTAATGTAAGTTTAGCTGCTTCAATGGCAGCTGTGTTATTATGCGGTGGTGCAAAAGGAAAACGTTCAGCATTAAAACATGCTCGAACTATGATTCATCAACCTACAGGTGCAGCAGGTGGCCAAGCATCTGATATTCAAATTTCTGCTAAACAATTAGTCGGTTTGCGTCAGGAATTATATGAAATTATTTCCAAACACAGTGGAAAAAGTGTTGATCAAGTTCATGTTGATTCAGACAGGGATTATTGGTTAAAATCAGATGAAGCGAAAGCTTACGGATTAATTGATGAAGTATTGGTAAGAGAATAATTTTTAAAACGATAATTAAAAATATAAAAAAATATCGATATGAATTTCACAAAATTTCAGGAAGAAGAACCGGAAATACCTACACCAAATAGTTTTGAAAATGCCTTTGGAGGACGAATGTTCGACAAAAAGTTTTTAGACCAAAGAAAAATTTTCTTTTGGGGACAGGTAGATGACGATTCGGCAAAATATGTAGTTAATCGTTTGCTTTACCTCGATGCAGATAAACCGGGTGAAGAAATTACTTTGTATATCAATAGCCCAGGAGGAATTGTTACTTCGGGTATGGTGGTATATGATACAATGAAAATGATAAGTTCACCCGTATCCACTGTATGTATGGGCATGGCTGCTTCAATGGGTAGTATTTTATTATCTGCTGGAAAAAAAGGACGCAGGTTTATTTATCCACATGGAGAAGTAATGATTCACCAACCTAGCATTGGTGGTTATTTTCAAGCCAAATCAATTGATATTGAAATTCAGGCACGCCAAATTGAAAAAACTAAAATGATTGGTGCAACTATTTTAGCTAACAATTGCGGACAAACCGTCGAAAAAATATTGAAAGATTTCGACCGTGACTACTGGATGGATGCAAATGAATCCGTTGAATATGGAATTGTAGATGGTGTGATAAATAAATTGTAAAATAAATTTAACTTAAAAGCCCTTCAGTTAATTTATTGGAGGGCTTTTTTGTATTTAAAACTTTAATTATTAAAAATTTATAATTTCTTTATTTATTTAACGAAATTTGTAAATTATTAAGCCTTATTTAAAATTAAATTAATTTTTATAAAATTTTTTATTAGTCCTTATGGCTCAAAATAGTAATGTTTGTTCTTTTTGTGGAAGAGGTAAAAAAGAAGTTAGTCTGATGCTTTCAGGTATTAATTCTCAAATTTGTGATCGTTGTATAGAACAAGGCCATCAAATTATATTAGAAGAAATTAATCCTAAACCAAAAGCAGATGCTCCTGCAAGTTTCAAACTTGTAAAACCACTTGAAATAAAGGTTTTTTTAGATCAATATGTAGTTGGTCAGGATGAAGCAAAAAAAGTAATTTCAGTTGCCGTTTATAACCACTATAAACGATTAATGCAAAAAAATACCAATGATGATGTAACGGTTGAAAAATCAAATATTATTATGGTTGGTGAAACAGGAACGGGAAAAACATATTTGGCCAGAACGGTTGCTAAAATATTACAAGTTCCTTTCTGCATAGCCGATGCAACCGTGATAACTGAAGCAGGATATGTTGGAGAAGATGTAGAAACAATTTTAACCCGTTTATTACAAGCAGCAGATTATAATGTCGAAGCTGCTGAAAAAGGAATTGTATATATTGATGAGATAGATAAAATTGCCAGAAAATCCGATAATCCATCCATCACCCGTGATGTGAGTGGCGAAGGAGTACAGCAAGCTTTATTAAAATTATTGGAAGGATCTATTGTTAATGTTCCGCCACAAGGAGGCAGAAAACATCCTGATCAAAAAATGATTGCTGTTAATACCGAAAATATTCTTTTCATTTGCGGAGGTGCATTTGATGGTATTGGAAGGCATATTTCAAAAAGAATAAACACCAGACCTATCGGTTTTAGTGGCAATGATTTTGATTTCCTTCAAAACGATTCAAATTTATTAAGATATATAAGTGCGCCTGATTTAAAATCTTTTGGTTTAATACCAGAGTTAATAGGTCGTTTACCAGTTTTAACTCATTTAGATCCCTTAGATAAACCTACTTTAAGGACAATATTAACAGGTCCTAAAAATGCAATAACAAAACAATATCAAAAACTATTTGAAATGGAAGATATCAAATTAGATTTTGAATTGGAAGCTTTAGATTATATCGTTGACCAGGCAATGGTTTTCAAATTAGGTGCGAGGGGTTTGCGTTCAATTTGTGAAGCGATTATGACAGATGCCATGTTCGAACTTCCATCTCAAGCGGAAACAAAAAACTTTACAATCACTTTTGATTACGCGGTTGAGAAATTCGAAAAATCGAAATATAAACAATTAAAGATAGCTGCATAAAGATCAGATATTCTTTTTTGTCTGAATTAAGATTTAATCCTAATTCAGATTAAAACTCTGAAACAATTTCATAAAAAATAAAAAAGGTTTGGTTTAATTACCAAACCTTTTTTATTTGTATGCATTATCCACCTTCCACAAAAAAAATATTCTATGAATCACAAAAAACAAACCTATTTTAATAAAATTAAGCTAATCCCATTCTTGTTTCTCTTTTTGTTCTTATTCCAATTTTCAGTTGCCGATAGTTCTACTCTTTCTACGCACTCAGAAAAATTCACCATTTCCGGAAAAGTATTAGACGAAAATAAAAAACCTATTCAGGGAGTCATTATCAAAAGTTTTAAGAAGGCAAAAGAAGATACTACTGATGAAAATGGAAGTTTTATTCTTACTGATGTAGAATTAAAAGATGATTTCATTTTTAATTCTATAAATTATGAAATCAAAGTAATTAAAATCGAAAATAAGGATGAATTAACTATAATATTAAATTTAAAAAGGCAATATGAAATAGTAGATTCTCCTGATTTACAACCTAGTTTCCCTGGCGGATTAAATGAATTAAATAAATATTTAGACAAGAAAGTTAGATATCCACGAGGTATTCTACAAAAGAATTTTACAGGAGAGGTATTCGCATCTTTTATAGTTCTCAGCGATGGGAATATTAAAAATATTGAGATAAAAAATTGGATTGGTGGTCATTTAGATGAAGTAACAATTCGTGCCATTCAATCTATGCCTAAATGGATTCCCGGAAAAAAGGATGGAAAATTAATTAATTGTAAATTTACATTACCACATTACATACTCACTAAGTAATAGATAATGCTAAAAATTCAAATAAGGTTAATTTTAAAACGATTTCATTAATTTATTAATAATTCTATATTTGATACAAAACATATTTTCATGAAAAAAATATTTCTCTCTTTATTTATTTTAATAAGTAATATATCTTTTGGGCAATTAGCTCAGGAATTTAAAATTTTACCAATTGCCCAAACCGGATTTTCGGAAGAAAGATTAAAAAAGTTAGATAATTATTTAGAGAGTTTAATAAAAGATGGAATTGCCCCAAATGTTGTGAGTATAGTAGTTCACAAAGGCAATATTGTGCATTTTAAAGCTTTTGGTTTTAGTAATCTGGAAAATAAAACGGCTATAAAGCGCGATGATATTTTCAGAATTGCTTCCCAATCCAAAGCTATCACTACCGTAGGTTTAATGATTTTGTTCGAAGAAGGGAAATTTTTATTGGACGATCCGATATCAAAATATATTCCAGAATTTAAAAATCCACAAGTTTTTGTTAGTAATGATTCTGTTACTCATAAAGTTATTACCAGAGCTGCCAAATCAGAAATCACTATACGCCAGTTATTAAGTCATAATGCAGGTATTTCATACGAACATCCTTTACAAGATTTACCAGAGTACAAAGTTCCGCTTTTTAGCTCAATCCAAAATGAAACACTTGCTCAAGTAATTCCCAAATTAGCAAAGAGACCTTTAATTGTAGATCCCGGTAAAGAATTTACTTATGGTTTAAATATCGATATCCTTGGTTATCTCATCGAAAAACTTTCTGGGAAAACTTTAGATGTTTTTTTGAAAGAAAAAGTAATGGATCCCTTAGGAATGAAGGATACCTATTTTTATTTGCCTGATAATAAAGCACCTCGTTTGGTAGAATTATATTCAAAAGCTAAACCAGAAGATAAGCTTACTGTTCATCAAAGTGAATTATTTCGTAAATTTTCAATAAGCGGAGCAAAAACTTATTTTTCGGGTGGTGCTGGTTTGGTTAGTACAGCAGAAAATTATGCAAAATTTATGCAAATGATACTTAATGGAGGCTCGTTTAATAAAAAAAATATTTTAAGTAGAAAAACAATTGAACTTATGAGTCGCAATCAAATAGGTGAAGCTTCGGTTTGGGATAGGCAAGATAAATTTGGATTAGGATTTCAAATTATTACTGAAAAATCACATTATGGGGACAATGCATCAGTTAATTCTCTCACATGGGGAGGTTTATTTTGTTCGGAATATACTATTGATCCAAAAGAAGAACTTATTATGTTGGTTTTAACCAATGTACAACCTTATCACTTTTATTCAGATTTTGTTCATAAATACAGAACACTGGTTTATCAGGCATTAAAATAAGATTTTCCACTCTTCTTGTTGCTTCCAGCTGCCCTTGCTGGGTGTTTTCACCAGCAAGTTCCCAAATGGATACCTGGGAAACAAGACAGTAGGCTTGTAAGCTGTAGATTTACATTGCCATTATGATTTACATTTTAGTCACATTTTAAAATATAAAAAAACCGGAAGCTTTCGCTTCCGGTTTTTTTTATTGTTTAACCTTTAATTTTCTTCTCTTTATGCTTTCTCAATTGGCCTTTCATTGTTTCCATAGCAAGATCTGTCGCTTCTTCGAATGTTTTTCCCTGATGCTTGGCAAATAAGAGTATTCCCGGTATTCGAAGTTTTACTTCTATCAATTTATTAATTTTAGTTTCGTCGGGAGTTACTTTCATTACTACTTCGCCATCTATAATTTTGTCGAAGAAGGTATCAAGTTTATCAGCTTTCTTTTGAATGAACGACAATAATTTTTGGTCGGCATCAAAATGTACGGATTGCATTTGAAGTTTCATAAGCATTACAGTTTGTTAAGTGAAACATTGATTAAAATAATTCCTGCTTAAGATTTGTTTTATTTGATGACCGTTTGCCATCAAAATATAAATCCCGAACGGGAAATTAAGCTTTTGGGTGTGCCTGATCGAATATTTTTTTAAGTTTATCTAATGAATTATGTGTATACACCTGGGTGGCTGCCAAACTGGTATGCCCCAGTAAATCTTTTATCGCATTTAAATCAGCACCATGATTTAATAAGTGTGTTGCAAAAGTGTGCCTCAATACATGAGGGCTTCTCTTGCCTGTGGTGCTTGCACTTAAATATTTTCTCACAATGCGGTAAACAAAAATGGGCATGCACTTTTCACCTTTATCATTTACAATCATAAAATCATCAAACACTTTAAATTCCTTTTGTTTTTCTATTTTATAGTTTAATATACTTGAAACCAAATTATTATGTAAAGGCACAATTCGTTGTTTATCACGTTTTCCTGTCACCTTTACATTCTTTTCATAAAAATTAATATCACCCACTTTTATGTTTATCAATTCGGATAAACGAATGCCTGTTCCATAAAATAATTCTATAATTAATTTATCTCTTGCCCCTTCAAAACCATCAGGAAAAGCGGTGTGATCAAGAATGTTATTGATCGCATTTTCTTCTACAAAATGCGGAATATTTTTAGCGGTTTTTAATGCCTTAATTTTAAGCATAGGATTATTACTAATCACTTGCTTTCTCTGAAGGAATTTATAAAATGTTCTGAGGGTAGCTATTTTACGATTAATAGTAAGCGGATTCATTTTTTGTTCAACCAAACTAACCACCCACGACCGGATAAATTGATAATCTGCAGTGGCTATTTCGTTTGATTGGTATTGATCGGCTATAAAATCAGATAGTTGGGTCAGGTCGTTTTCGTACGCCGATAAGGTGTGTGAACTATATCTCTTTTCAAATTTTAAATATTGTAAAAACGAATCCCTCATAAACTCAACACTTTTCATTTCTATACTAACGTAGGATTTTGTTTTTATATTTAAAAGATAAATGTTTACTTTTTATTACAAAGTGTGGAAAATAAGAAGTTAAAGCAGATAAGGCATTTTTTATTTAATTTTTGTGTTTTACTTTATTTGACCATATTGGTATTATACCAATAAATAGTATTTCAAAAGTCCGACAAGCTTATTTTCAATATTTATAAATAAAAACTCAAAAAATTTATTTAAAAAATTCTATTAGTTGCTGAATGCTTATTACTAACCATTTAAATATTTTCTATTTGACAAACCATAAACTAAATGCTAAAAATTAGACTGTAGAAAAACTTCTTGATATTATTTTAAAACCTCTAATCGGAACAAATTTCATAAAGTAAATATTGATATACTGATATCTATTTTTCAATATTTATTTACCAAAAGAAATTGATTTATTTAAAAATCAATATAAACTTGCATATTGATTTTTAAAATTATTATTAATTGTCATGAAAGAGAAGATTAAAATTATAGTTATTGCATTTTTTGCGGGCTTAGCAGGGGCTTTTACTTTTCAAATCATCAAACCTTCAACTATTCAATATATAACTCAAGCGGAACCAATAAATATTGTTGCTGTAAATCATAAAGAAAATAATTTTCCCGAAAATTTTGATTTTGTAAACGCATCTTTAGTAAGTACACCAAGTGTTGTATATATAAAAACAGCTTCAACACAATACGGACAAACAAGTTTTTTTGATTTATTTTTTGGTAATTCTTCCCAACAACAGGTAGTTAGTTCTGGTTCTGGAGTTATTTTTACTGCGGATGGCTATATTGTTACTAACAACCATGTAATCGAAAATGCAAGTTCTGTAGAAGTTATTCATAATAAACATACTTATAAAGCTAAAATAATAGGCACAGATCCATCAACCGATATTGCTGTTTTAAAAATTGAAGCTCAAAAATTACCTGCAACAAAAATAGGTCACTCAAAAGATGTTAAAATCGGGGAATGGGTTTTAGCTGTTGGTAATCCATTTAATCTTACCTCAACCGTCACAGCTGGTATTGTAAGTGCAAAAGACAGAAATATAAATATTGTTAACAGTCAATTTCCTATTGAATCATTTATTCAAACCGATGCAGCTATTAATCCTGGTAATAGTGGTGGTGCTTTGGTTAATGTACGAGGTGAATTAATTGGAATTAATACGGCAATACTTTCAAGAACTGGTTCTTATACTGGTTATGGTTTTGCTATACCAATAGATATTGTAAACAAA
>Ga0209512_1004302_pt1 | contig 12563 bp, 9 predicted proteins | sample frozenSSSSmetaG_FD_184142 | JGI IMG/M metagenome (GOLD analysis project Ga0209512, IMG submission 184142) | Glacier valley bacterial and archeal communities from Borup Fiord, Nunavut, Canada, to study Microbial Dark Matter (Phase II) -... | ecosystem: Environmental > Aquatic > Freshwater > Ice >... | reverse complement strand
CTTCAGCGTCACCACCTTCCAGCCGAAGGCGGCAAAAATCGCCTCGATCCGGTCGTAGAGGCCCTCGCGCACCACTCCGTCGAGCGACTGCCGGTTGTAGTCGATCACCCACCAGCAATTGCGCAGATTGTGCTTCCAGCCCTCCTGCAGGCACTCGTAGACATTGCCCTCGTCGAGCTCGGCGTCACCGACCAGCGCCACCATCCGGCCCTCGGGCCGCTGCCTGGCCCACGGCTTCAGCCGCACATAATCCTGCACCATCGAGGCAAAGGCAGTGAACGCGACGCCGAGGCCCACGGAGCCGGTGGAAAAGTCCACGTCGTCCGTGTCCTTGGTGCGCGACGGATAGGACTGCGCCCCGCCATAGCCGCGGAACGCCTCGAGCTTGTCGAGGCTCTGCTTGCCGAACAGGTACTGGATGGCATGGAACACCGGCGCCGCATGCGGCTTCACCGCCACCCGGTCTTCTGGCCGCAGCACCCCAAAATACAGCGCCGACAGGATCGCCGTCATCGACGCCGACGACGCCTGGTGCCCCCCGACCTTCAACCCATCCGGGTTGGGCCGTATGTGGTTGGCATGGTGGATCATCCAGTTGGAGAGCCATAGCGTCTTCCGCGTCAGTGCCTCGATCAGCCCGATCCGGTCGCGAGACTCTACCGATCCGTCCATGCGGCTCCCCTTCGACATTCCGATAACTCTGCGCTCGCTCGACCGGCAGATTCCATCTATCTTGAGCGCGATTGCTGGCAGTTGCGCAGGATTTCACTCAAAGGACGCGCCACAGTGGCAGAAACCGCCAATCCAAAGCTGAGTACGATTGACCGAAAAATCCTCCGCGCCCTGCAGGAGGATGGCCGCATGACGGTGCAGGCCATCGCCGACCGCGTCGGGCTCTCCGCCTCGCCCTGCCTCCGCCGCATCCGCCAACTGGAAGTCGCCGGCATCATCACCGGCTACGCCGCCACCGTCGACCAGAAAGCGGTGGGGCTGCCGGTCTCGGTGTTCATCTCAATCAAACTCGAACGCCAGCGCGCCGAGGAACTCGACCGCTTCGCCGAGGCAGTGAGCCGCTGGCCAGAGGTGATGGAGTGCTACCTGATGACCGGCCAGTTCGACTACCTGCTGCGCGTCGTCTGCGCCGACCTCGGCGCCTACGAGGAGTTTTTGCGCTCAAAACTCACCCAGCTCGAAGGCGTCGGCTCGATCGAATCCAGCTTCTCGCTGGCGCAGGTGAAGTACTCGCGGGTGCTGCCGGTTTAGAGGCAGGGACCACCCCCACCCTTGCCCTATTTCGACTTCGCCGTGAACACCCCGTCCCAGCCCGGCGCGGGCGGGTCTGCTCGCATCTCCGCGATGCGCTCCTCGTAGATGTCGTAGAGCTTCGCCACGTCTTCCGAGCCATGAGCTCGTGCCCGCGCAAGTGCCGCCCCGGCCCGGTCAGGATCAGCGGCACGGTAGGCGGCGATGAGCTCGGCATGGTCGGTGGCCAGGGCGCGGAACGCCGAGGTTTTCGCCATCGCATCGTCGCCGATCAGCGTATGGATCGGCACCGCGTCGGCACGGCCGACGACGCGCACCAGGTCGACCTCGAGGAAGGCCAGGTCACCTGCCGCCTGCCGCGTCGGCTCGGTAACCAGCACCGAGACGCCATAAGCCTTGGTCAGGCCCTCGACGCGCGAGGCGAGGTTCACCCCATCGCCGATGGCGGAGTACGAGAACCGTTGCGCCGAGCCGAGGTTGCCCACGCAGCACGGCGCCGAGTTGAGGCCGATGCCGACCTTCAGCGGCTTGTCGCGGCCACGGTTCAGCTCTTCGAGCGAAGCCACCATGCTGAGCGCCGCGAGGCAGGCCTTGCGCTCGTGCTCGGTAATATCGAGCGGAGCGTTCCAGAAGCACATGATGGCGTCGCCCATGTACTTGTCGATTGTGCCCTCGGAGGCCAGCAGGATGTCGGTCATCGGCGTCAGGAAGCCGTTGAGCAGCGCGGTAAGCTCGGTCGGGTTCATCTTCTCGGACATCGAGGTGAAGCCGCGAATATCGGAGAACAACACCGTCAGCTCGCGCTCTTCGCCACCCAGCACCAGGGCCTGCGGGTTGGCGGAGAGGCGCTCGACCAGCGTCGGCGACAAGTAGCGGCCGAAGGCGCCGCGGACAAACTGCCGCTCGCGGTCGCTCATCAGCAGCAGGATCGGTGTGGTGACGAGGAAGCTGAGCGCTACCGCCAGCCCCGGCAGCAGCGGATCGAGCAGCAGCCGCTGGCTCGAGAACGCCCACCACGAGGCCGCGACGGCAACGCCGATCAGCACCAGCGCCACCCCCGAAGTGACGAGCGCACCGGTGCGCCCGGCAAAGGCCAGCAGCACCAGCCCGAGCAGCCCCGCCGCCGCGAGTTCGGCGCCCTGCGCCCAGTCGGGGCGGGTCAGGAAGGTCTGCCCGATCACCTGGTCGATGATCTCGGCGTGCACCCGCACGCCCGGCACCGAATAGCCCATCGGCACCGAAACGATATCCCGGAGCCCGACGGCGCTGGTGCCCACCAGGACGATGCGCCCCCCCAGCGACGCCTGCAGCGCCGCCATGTCGCCCGACAGCACCTCGGCCGCCGGCACGGTCGGCATCGATGGCAGGCCGGAATAATAGATCCAGAAATTGCCCAGCGGGCCGGTCGGCACGTCGAGTGCGCCATCGCGCAGCGCCACCATGGCCGGCTGTCCGGTATCGGCCTCGCCGCTCGCCCCGGTCGAGCGCACGACGAAACTGCCGGCCCCCTGCGCTACCCGCAAAGCCTCGAGCCCGAGCGAGGGATAGAGCTGGCCCTGCGCCGAAAAGATCAGCGGCACCGTCCGCACCACGCCATCGGCGGCGGTGGGGAAGGAGAACGACCCGAGCCCCATGGCCGGGGCGGTGATTTCCGGGATATTGCCGACGCCACCCGAAAAGCTCGGCAGATAGGTCCTGGGGTCGGCGCCGCCGAAGGCAAACCCGCCTTTCGGCGCCGGCAGCGGTGAACTCGTCTCGTTGCTGATGGCGATGCCCAGCGTCACGCTGTTGCGCGCGATCGCCTCGGCGAAGACGGTGTCGTTGCTGACCGCACCCGATGCGGGCAGGGTCACCTGCGCTCCGGCCGAGCGCAGCAGCTCGGCCTGCGCCGCCATCGACGTGCGGTCGGCCTCGGGGAAGACGATATCGAACGCCACCGTTGCCACGCCCGCCTGCCCGAGCCGGTCGACCAGCCGCGCCAGCGTCGAACGCGGCCATGGCCATTGGCCAAGCTTGGCGATCGAGGCCTCGTCGATATCGACGACCGCCACCGGCGCCCCGGCCTCGGTGCGCGGCATGAGGCGCTGGTAGGTGTCGAAGACCAGATTGCTGAGCCGGTCGAGCGCCGGACGCTGCAGCGCCCCGAACACCAGCACCACGGCCAGCGTCGCCACTCCCGCCGCCCAGACTGCCAGCGCCCGCCGCCTCTCGGCGCGCGAGCGCGCGGGTTTGATCGGGCCTTTCAGCATTCTACCGGAGGCCGGCTAGTTGGTGGGAGTCGGAACGTCAGCCCCGCGCGAGCCCATGATGACGCCGCCAACCGAATAGGAGGGATAGCCGTCGCCCGGCTCGATGTAGTTGAAGTTGCCGATGACGCCGCCGGCAGCACTTGTTCCGTTGTTGACGAAGGCACCCTGCACGTTGCCGTAAGAGTCGTAATTGTAGTCCTGGTTGCCGTAGAAGGCCGTGCCCCCGTCACTTGGGCTCGATACGTCGTAGCCGAAGCTGATCCCGGCGCCGTCGGCCCTGTGGTCCTGGTCGAAACCGGTGATATCCACCCGGCCATCGCGCCTGCCAAAGTTCCAGGTCATCTCCATTCCGCCGGTGGCGACGTAGTTGGTGCCGCCTTCGCCGCCGGCGTCGCTGTGCACGTTGCCAACGGCGTCACCCGAATAAAACGCATCCATGTTGAGCTCGCTTTGGTCGGCGAGGTTGACCAACTGGGCCTCGGTCGTCAGGTCGCCCTGAATCCAGGTGCCCATGAAGTCGACATCCCCCTGCACGTTTCCGACCTCCAGTTGCGACAGGCTAAAGCCCCAGAAGCCCCAGCGAATGAAGTCGTCGCAATTGCTGCAGGTGAGGCGGTCGCCAGCGACCAGAATGTCGGGATCGTTGCCGTCGACCGGCTCATTCATCGGGTTTTCGTCGCGCGGATCGTCATGCGCGAAGAGGTAGTCGCCACTGGTCTGTATCGGCTGGGGATTTATCTCTCCGGGAAGCACGACTTCGACCTCGCCGGTCACGCCATTGCCCCTGTAGACGAAGGTGACATCGACGTAATTACATTCGCCGCTGCAACCTTCCTCTGGAGCCGATGCAAGAAACGATGCCTGGATTGCGATCGGATTGCCGTCTGCATCGAACGCGAGTTTGGCGTATGTCGGTGCGAAGCTGACAAGGTTGTCAATCTCGGTCTCGATGTCGTAGTCGTTGACACCCGGAGAACTGAGACCGCCTTCGGCCGTGAACACTCCGCCGATGAAGCCGTCGGCATGCTGATTGTTCAGGACGAAATTCCGCAGTTCGTCGTAGTGCGCAGCGGCATAGAGTAGCGCGTCCAGCTCTTCCTTGCTGAGCGGCGGCTTACCGGTGTTCTTGTCGGCACCCTGGCCCGAATTATTGTCGGCAACATCGGAATCCTTCACGTCGCCATCGCTCGGCCCCTTGGGCGCGCCGCCCTTGGTGCCGGGCTTGCCGGCGAGCGCCGCCTGGATCTGGCTGCCCCAGCCGGGCGGGGTCTTCAGCACATCGAACGTGCCGTCAGCGCCCAGCGCCAGCGAATAGCCGGCGGCATAGAGCCGGCCGAGCAGCTGCTGGCCCTGCTCCAGCGTCACCTCGTTGCCGAAAAGCATGTCGACATGCGGCGGCGTGCCGGCGGGCGGGTTCAGCACGATATCGACCATGGCGCCGCGAATGCCCATGGTGCCGACCGGGGTGTTGATGGTGACGCCGCCCTCGGTCTTGCTGGTCTGCCCGCCGATGAAGCGCAGCACGCCCTTGGTGAAGCTCGCGGTCACCTGCGCCGTGCCGGCATTGGGGTCGTAGACGAACGAGTCGATCACGAGATCGGAGTTCGGCCCGACCATGAAGGTGGTGCCATCGGCCAGCAGCACCTGCACGAGGCCGCTGCCGCCGGTCTGGATGCGCTGGTTGAACACCACACTGTCGCCCAGCGAGATGGTCTTGACGCTGGAGCCCACCGCACCGGTGGCGTCCTGGTTCACCGCCGCGGTGACCCCGACACTGGTTTCGGCCAGCGCCGGAGCACTGAGGCCAGCGCCTAGGCCGAGGGCGAGTAGCGCGATCGTCGCAATCCGGCGCATGGTCAGAACCTCTTGCTCAAGCCGACGCTGACGGCGGTGTTGTCGTAGTTGGAGAGGTCGTAGTTGGACTCGGAGATCGAATAGGTGACGCTGGAATTGAGCACGAAGCTCTCTCCCACCGGCACGATCAGGCCAGCCGAGACGTAGGCGGTGTTCTTCACCTCGGCATCGGTCGAAATCACCGGGTCGTTGGCGTCGGCCACGTCGTGGTCGATGCCCGCCGAGGTGGTCAGGGCCCAGGGATCCTTGCCACCGGTTGGCGACGCGATGCTGAAGATCACGCCGCCCGAGGCGCCGACTTTCCAGCTCGACAGGTAATCGACCGAGGCCAAGGTGCGGGTGCTGTCCAGCAGGGTGAACACCGCCACGTCGGGCGTCACCATGTAGTCGATGCGGGCGCTGCCGGTGTAGCGCTGGCCGGAGCGGTCGGACGAGTTGGGCCTGAGGTCGCTGTCGAAATACTCCTCGTGCCGAACATCGGCACCGAGCGTCAGTCGCGTGCGGGCGTCGAGGGTGGAGATGAAATCGGCGCCAACGCCGGCCGATGTAATGTAGGGATCGCCCGAAAGGATTGCCGCGCTGAAGTCGCCATGCAGCGCCAGCCGGGCATTGTCGATGCCGATGGCGGCAAGATTGAAGCTGGGCCCGAAGCTCAGGTCGATCACGCCGGTATTGAGCTGGTCCTCGTTGCGGTAGATCGCGCCATAGGCCGACACGTCGATGTCGAAGCGGTCGCCCTGCCCCGCGAGGTCCATCGAATTGTGGAAGCGGGCAGTGACATAGCCATTGGTGTCGGCCGCGCCCAGCGCTCCGGGGTCGAGCTCGAACTCGATGCCACCGATGTCGATGAACGGCGAGTCCGGGCCGGCATTGGCGTTGGTCTGGTACCTGAGGCCGATGCCGATCTCGCCAAACGACTGGCTGCCCTGCTCGCGCGTTTCGATCTGCGCCATGTAGGCGCCGATCGAGTTGCGCACGTCGTCGGGCACCAGCGGCTGCTGCATCACGGTGGTGAAATAAGACTTCGCCGTGCTCCACGAGCCGAGGCGATAGTACAGCACGCCCAGCTCGAACTGCAGGCGCGGCAGACCCGGCGCGAACACCAGCATGCGCTCGAGCGTCGAGACCGCCGCTTCGAGGTCGCCCACCTGCTCGGACAGCGCCGCGTATTCAAATGCCAGGTCGAGGTTGGACGGATCCGCCAGCATGCGCTGGAATAGCTGCTGGCGGCGGGTCTCAGCGCCGGCGCGGTCTCCCGTGCCGCTGCCCACGACGTTCTGCCGCGATGTCGCGTCGATATTCTGCGCCTGAGCCGCCGGCACCAAAGCCAGCGACAGCGCGATACCAACCCAAAGATGTGCGTGCACCCGCAGCATTCCCCAAGCCCACCTGCTGATCGTCTGTAAGTCAGACGCGAAGTACTTCAAAGATTCAATATTACGACAAAACAATGCGCAGCCCGCAGGACATTCGCCTGACTCCGGCGCCGCTGTCAAACCCCCGTCAACGAATTGTCTCGTCGCGACTCTTTTGCGCAACAGCCCACATTCACGGCAGGCGCAAATGCCGTGCCTCATCGCGGGCGATATAGCTCTGGATCTGGCGGACGATCTGCGCCGCGTGGTCGGCGGCGAGCCTGTCGCTGAGCTCGGCATCCCGGGCCTCGATCGCCTTCACCATCATCTCGTGCTCCTCGACATACTGCCGGGGCAGCTTGTCGTCGAAGCTCGAATAGTAGAGCCGCAGGATCCGCCGGCCCTCGTCGAGCAACCGGGTGAAGAGCTGGGTGAAGTAGGGGTTGCCGCCCGCCTCGGCGATGGCGACGTGGAAATCACGGTTCGACGCGATCATTCCGAGCGCATCCTGCCGCTCCACCGCTTCGGCGAAAACTGCCTGCCAGGCGCGGATCTGGATCAGTTGCTCGGGCCGGCCGTTGCTGGCCGCCAGCCGGGTGGTCACCCGGTACATGAGGCTCAGCGCCTCGAAGTAAACCGGCAGCCGGACAAAGTCGATCGAGGCGACGATGGTGTTTCTATTGGGCAGCGAGGTGATCAGTCCCTCCGCCGCGAGCCGCACCAGCGCCTCCCGGATCGGCGTGCGCGACATCTCGAACTGGCCGGACAGGCTGACTTCATCGAGCGGGCTGCCCGGGTCGAGCTCCAGCTCGAGGATGGCCTTTCGCAGCGTCTCGTAGACTTTCTGCGCGCCCGAGCCGCGGATGCGGGGGGCATCGGAAGAATCGGTCGGTTCGCGCGTCGTGGCCATGTCCGGCGTCTCTACTCAGTGGTCGGGGTCGCGCCATGACCTGAAAGGCAGGCGCGGTTGCAGTGCGACGCAACCAACATTGTCGACAAAGTGCATTCAAGGTGCTAGGCACGCCCTCAACACAGGATTTGATAAGGACTTCGACAAGTGTGGCAAGGCGTAATCCCGGCGGTCACCACCAAGTTCACCGAGGACGGGGCGCTTGACTTCAAGGAAATGGAGCGCTGCTACGGCCTGCAGGTCGATGCTGGCGTCGATGGGCTGATCGCCTGTGGCTCGCTCGGCGAAGGCCCGATGCTGAGCCACGACGAACGCCTCGACGTGCTGAAGGCCATCCAGCAGGCCACGAGGGGCAAGCCGGCGCTGCTGACCATCGCGGAGGCCGCTACCGACCAGTCCTGCAGGCTGGCTGAGCGCGCCGCCAAAGCTGGCGCCTCCGGCCTGATGGTGGTGCCCTCGATGGTCTATCACACCAACCGCGACGAGACCCTGACGGCGCTGCGCATGGTGGCCGACGCCGCCGACCTGCCGGTGATGATCTACTCCAACCGCATCGGTTACCGGGTGGACGTGACCAACGACATGCTGCTCGAGCTGAGCGAGGACAAGCACTTCGTCGCGGTCAAGGAAAGCTCAGACGACATCCGCCGCACCACCGAGGCGGTTCACCTGCTGAAGGGCAAGATGGCGGTGTTCACCGGCGTCGACAACTACGCCTTCGAGGCGCTGGCCGTTGGCGCAGTCGGCTGGATCGCCGGCCTTGTCACCGCGTTCCCCAGGGAGACGGTGACGATCTACAAGCTGATGATGGCCAAGCGCTACGACGAGGCGCTCGCGATCTACCAGTGGTTCCGCCCGCTGCTCGACCTCGATGTGTCGACCTATCTGGTGCAGAACATCAAGCTCGCCGAGGCGCTGGAAATCGGCACCAACGAACGCGTCCGCCTGCCGCGCAAGCCGCTGTCAGGCGACGTGCGGGTCAAGGTGGAAGCCACCATCCGCAAGGCAATCACCACGCGCCCGGTGCTACCGGTACTCGGCTAGACCGGCTCGGAGGCGTCGAGCTCGGCCTTGGCCTTCATCGCCTTCAGCTTGCGCCGCCCAAGATACAGGGCGACCAGTATCGACAGTGTCGTGAACATGCGGTGCTCCCTCTCGTTCAGGGGAGCTTAGCGGCTATGAATTGGCGGCCGGTAAAGCCGCACGGTTAGCCAGGCATCGAGAAAACCCGCGCAATTTTAGGCACTTGCTTATGGTCAGGCCGAAGCGCGGCTGTTGCACCAGGCGATCGCCGACCAGCTTGCGAGGTGCACGACCGCGCCTTCGACCTCGCAACGGCCGGTAGACACCATCCTGCCAGTGACCTCGCACGCCAGTGTCGCCGCTGCATCGGTCGGGTTCAGCGCCATCGACAGCGTGCCCGCCGCGAACACCCAGTTGACGATGATCGCGTCGCCCTGCCGCGCCGAGTTCGAGCCAAGGCAGAGGCTCGATGTCATCGGCCAGACCAGCTCGCGCCGGTAGCTGGCGAGCCTCCGGAACCGGTTGAGCGCCGCCTGCCGCTCCGGCTCCACGAACTCGTCCCAGTCGATCCGGGCTGCCTCGAAAGTCATCGGATCGTTCGGATCCGGCAGTCCCTGGGCTGGGACCTCATCGTGAAACATTCCAGCCATCTGCTCCGCTCGCCCTGCCCGCGTCGCCTCCGCGGCCTCTGGCGGCAGGTCGATGAAGAACGGGAAGGGCTGCCTCAGATGTGCTTCCTCGCCCATGAAGAACAGCGGGATCTGCGGCGCGAGGAACGCCACAAAGTGCAGGAAATCGAGCTTCTCGGCGCCGAGGCGCTGCGACAGGCGCGCGCCGTCCGCCCGGTTGCCGATCTGGTCATGGTTCTGCACGAAGGTGATGAACGCATCTGGCGGCAGCCGCCCGCCGGGCTCGCCACGCGTCCGCCCGTCGCTCGGATGCCCGGCCTCCCCATCGTGGATGAAGCCGTCGCACAGCCCCTTTTCCAGGTCCGCGATGGGATCGCGCGATACATCCTCGTAGCCGCCGCGCTCCTCCCGCGAGGAAAGGAAGTTGAGCACATGGTGGATGTCGTCGTTCCACTGCGCGAGATAGTTGACAGGCCGGTTGCCGGCTGTGGTCCGGTCGAGCCAGCTGGCGTTGTTGCGCACGTTCTCGATGATCAGCAGGGCGTCGGGCTTGGCGTCGCGGCAGGTCTTCGCCAGGTCGCCGAGGAACCTGTCGCGACTGTCAGTCCTGATCTCGTGCACGCCGTCGAAGCGCAGCCCGTCGAAATCGTACTCGGTCAGCCACATGCGGGCGTTCTCGTAATAGAACTGCCGTACCATCTCCTGGTTGAAGTTGATCGCCGCGCCCCACGGCGTGTGCGCCTCCGGCTCGAACCATTCGGGCGCGAAATGGTGGATGAAATTGTCCACCGCGCCAAAGTGGTTGTAGACGACGTCGAGCACCATAGTGATTTCGAGCGCATGCGCCCGGTCGACCAGTGCCCGCAGTTCCTCCGGCGTGCCGTAGCTCGCCTCAGGGGCAAAGATCAGCACCCCGTCATAGCCCCAGTTCCGGCTGCCCGGAAACTCGTTGATCGGCATGATTTCGAGGCAGGTGTAGCCGGCATCGCGGAAATGCTCGAGCCGCTTCATCAGCCCGGCGAACGTCCCTTCGGGCGTGACGGTGCCGACGTGAACCTCGCAGATCACCGCCTCGTGCCAGGGCCGCACCATTTCGCTATGAGGTGCCTCGTTGATCGGCACTCTCACGATGCTCCAGCCGCCGGTGTCGCCGTCCTGCTGCCGCGACGCGGAATCCGGAAACGCCATGCCGTCGACGCGAAACTTGTAGCGCGTGCCCGGCCCGGCGTCGGTCAACCGCGCGAGGAAGAACCCGTCCTCCCCGCGCTGCATCGGCACCGGATCGCGGCCTTCGACCAGCAGTTCGCCCCCTGCCGCCGAAGGGGCCCAAAGTCGAAACGTCGTGGTGCCCGCCTCGACCAGCGGCCCGAACCGAGGCACCGGGCGGTGCTCCGGCGAAAACGCATATGCGACACTCATCTGATTTGGCTCACCACAGGTCGTTGAAGCTGGCGGGATCGCTACCCGTGCGGCCTTCCGGCGTGCGGTCCAGCTTCGCGATCGCCGCCATGTCGGCGTCGGTGAGTTCGAAGTCGAACACTTCGAGGTTCTCGCGGATGCGGTCCTCGTGAACCGATTTCGGGATCACGATCAGCCCCTCCTGCAGGTGCCAGCGGATGATCACCTGCGCAGGCGACTTGCAATGGGCCTCGGCGATCTTGCCGATCTCGGGATTGTCGAGCACCGCACCCGACCCCAGCGGCGAGTACGATTCCTGCTGGATGTCGTGCCGCTTCAGCACCGCGCGGATTTCCCGCTGCTGGAACTCCGGATGCGTCTCGATCTGGTTGACCACCGGCGTCACGCCCGTCTCGGCGATGATCCGCTCGAGGTGCTGGGGCAGGAAGTTGGAGACGCCGATCGAGCGCACCAGCCCCTGCTCCCGCGCCCGGATCAGCCCCTGCCACGCCGCGACGTAGCGGTCATGCGCCGGTGCCGGCCAGTGAATCAGGAACATGTCGAGATAGTCGAGGCCCAGCGCCTTCAGCGAGCCCTTCACGCCCTCGACCGCCTCAGTCTCGCCAAGCAGCCTGGTCCGCAGCTTGCTGGTGATGAACAGCTCGTCGCGGTCGATGCTCGCCTCCCGAACCGCGCGACCCACGCCCATTTCGTTGTCGTAGCCTTCGGCGGTGTCGATCGAGCGATACCCGGCTTCGATAGCCGTCGTCACCGCCGACACGACCTCGTCATTTTCAACCTGCCATACGCCGAAGCCGAGCTGCGGGATGGCGTTGCCATCGTTGAGGCCGACCAGCGGAATGCGTGGCTGCGCCGACGGCACGCCGTTCGATGTGCTGCGACCAAGATCGATGCTCATGGGAAGTGTCCTCACTTGTCTGTTGTGAGGGCAACTTGCGATCATGAGACTCCGTTCCCCGGCACCAGCCCGGCGCACGGCAGTACCGTCGTCGGGCCGAGCCGCATTCCGGCGCCCGACACCTCGACCGTCACCGCTCGGGGAAGACGGCAGCTCGTAGCCGACCTAGTCCAGCGCCCGCTCAGCCGGATCAGCGGCTTGGCGCACATCTCGGGTCGATTGCCGCCACACGATCTGGGAGGCGAGGTTGATCCGCTTGGCCAGTTCGCGCCCCGCGACCCGCTCCAGCAGCAGTTCGACTGCCGTTTCCCCGATCTCTTCGGATGGCAGCCGGATGGTGGTGAGCGGCGGGTTCATGAACTGCGCCACCGAAATGTCGTTGAAGCTCGCCACCGCTATGTCACCGGGGATCGAGAACCCCTTCTCCTCGATGGCGCGATAGAGCCCGATGGCCATGTTGTCGTTGCCGGTGACGATGGCGTCGGGCCGCTTACTCGCCTCCATCAGGCGCGCCCCGAGGCGGTAGCCGACCTGTTCGGTGTGACGGTTCACCGACCGCTCGGTGACGCAAATCTCCGGGTCGAACCCGAAATGATCCCGCATCCACTCGATATAGCTCCGGCAGCGCAGCTCGTAATACGGGTCCTCGGAGCGCTCTTCCATCCATCCGGCGAAGCCGATACGCCGGTAGCCCCGGTCCTTAAGGGCATTCAGGAGCTTGTGCGTGGCGGTGACGAGGTTGCTCGATACGCTGTCGAACTCGTCGCTCGCCGGGGCGAAGTCGGCGAAGACCAGGTGCCGGACGTGACGCGCCAGCCAGGCGATCTCATCATGGTCCTGGTGGCCGATGGCGATCACCCCCGAGGCGCCCTGCAGCAGCGCGGCATCGGGCATCGAGTCGGTGTGATAGACTTTGACCGTCTCGATTTTCAGCGCCTGGCAGCGGCTCTCGATGCCGAGCCG
>Ga0209512_1004297_pt1 | contig 12572 bp, 11 predicted proteins | sample frozenSSSSmetaG_FD_184142 | JGI IMG/M metagenome (GOLD analysis project Ga0209512, IMG submission 184142) | Glacier valley bacterial and archeal communities from Borup Fiord, Nunavut, Canada, to study Microbial Dark Matter (Phase II) -... | ecosystem: Environmental > Aquatic > Freshwater > Ice >... | reverse complement strand
GTCCGGCACGGCAGCTGACGCCAAGCGGATGGGTGGCGGCGGCTCATTCGGCAAGCAGTCGTCCAATGTGACGCAGCGCCAGGCACCAGCCAATAACGCGACCAATCCTTCCGCCGCGCCAGGGGCAGGCGCTGCTGCGGCAGCCGCACCGAAAAAGCCTTGGGGTGCCATGCTCGGCGGCTTGGCCGCAGGCCTGGGTCTGGCCTGGCTGGCTTCATCGCTGGGCCTGGGTGGGGCTTTTGGCCAGATCATCATGTTCGCCTTGCTGGCGCTGGTGGTCATGGTGGTAATTGGTTTTGTCATGCGCAGGCTCAAGGGCGGGGCGGCGAATTCGCCGGGTGCCACCAGGTCGCAGCCGCCTTTCGCCTTCCAGGGCGCAGGCAATGCGGCAGAGGCCACGACTCCGCGCAACTACAGCCCTTCCAATGTGGGCAACGACGCCTCGGCGCGTCCGTGGGAACGCAGCGCAACCGCTTTTGACAGCAGCGCTGCCGCCCCTGCCGCAGCCGGGTCCATGATTGGTTCAGGACTGACCGGTTCGCAAACCTGGGGTGTGCCTGCCGGTTTTGATGCCGACGGTTTCCTGAAAGCCTGCAAGGCCAATTTCGTCACCTTGCAAGACGCCTGGGACCGCTCTGACATCCAGAACCTGCGCTCCATGATGACCGACGACATGCTGGAGCAGATCAAGACGCAACTCGCAGACCGTGAAACCCATACCGGCGGCGTGGCCAACAAGACCGAAGTCGTCATGCTCGATGCCCAGTTGCTGGGCATCGAGGAAATGAGCGATGTTTACATGGCCAGCGTCGAGTTCTCCGGCATGATCAAGGAAGATGCTTCGGCTGGCGCCAGCCCGTTCCGCGAAGTCTGGAACATGACCAAGCCCCGCACCGGCACGGGCGGCTGGCTGGTCGCAGGCGTCCAGGCGCTGCAGTGAGTCGAACGCCCAAAGAAGCATTAGCCGGTTAAAGGCCAACTAAAGGGCATTGGGTCGAAACGGCTTTTTATCCTGCAAAATCGGGGACGTATGAATAACACGTCCCCTTTTTCTTTTCTGGAGTCCATCGCCACCCGTTTTCAGCCTCCCGCCTGGGTGGTCGATGAAGGGCAGCAGCGACTGGTACTGTTTGTCAACCATGTCCTTCTGCAGGAAAAGCAGGCCCAGGACCGCCTTTTACAACAAAAAGGCCGTGTGGTCCACTTCCGGTGGGGATTATTTGCTATTGATTTAATAGTAACTCCGGCCGGTCTTACGGACCGCGCCCCAGCGCTTTCCAAACCCGACCTGGTTCTTTCAGTCGCTGCCGAGTCACCGCTAAGCGTTGTGCAAGCGGCGTTGGCGGGCAAGGCTCCCCCCGTCAAGATCGAAGGCGACGTGCAACTGGCGGCAGAAATTGGCTGGCTCGCTGAAAACCTGCGCTGGGATGCAGAAGAGGATTTATCCCGCCTGATCGGGGATGCGCCAGCCCACACCCTGGCCAACGCCGGGCGGCGCCTGGCTTCAGGCCTGAAGCAGTTCCTGGCAAAGTGGCCACTGTCTCCATCAGCGCAGACAGCGTCGTCAGCCTCGCCAGTTCCGACGGCTGCGGCTCCTCAGCCTGAGCGCAGCACCCCGCCTGTTGCGCCCGGTCCGTTGCGTTCGGGCGTCAACCCGGCGCACGATGCTGCCCATGGAATCGCCCCTGAGCCCGTCCGGGAGCCGGTTCAAGTCGATTCAGTCCCAGTAGACGACAAAGAAACGAGTGACGCGAAAAGCGCAGAGACGACACGCCCGCCCAAGGCCTCTGCATGAGCCGGATTTTCAGGGGGATTTTCATTGTCTGGACCGTGCTGCGCTTTGGTCTGGACGAACTGGTGCTGTCCAGTTTTGAAAAACCATGGATACGCTTGCTCACGCGCATCGTGTCGGTCGGGCGCAACCTGAAGGCGCCCCGGGGGGAACGCCTTCGGCAGGCGCTGGAACGCCTGGGACCCATTTTTGTCAAGTTCGGCCAGGTTTTGTCTACCCGCCGCGATCTGCTGCCGCCCGATATTGCCGATGAACTGGCACGGCTGCAGGACCGGGTTCCACCATTTCCGTCCGCCGTGGCGGTGGCGATCATTGAAAAGTCATTTGGCAAGCCGCTGGACCGAATTTTTGAAAGCTTTGAGCAAACGCCTGTGGCCAGCGCGTCCATTGCCCAGGTTCACTTTGCCACTCTGCCCGGTGGCCGGGAGGTTGCCGTCAAGGTGCTGCGTCCCAATATGGTCGCGGCTTTCAAGAAGGATCTGGCGCTGATGCGCATGATGGCCGGCTGGGTTGAGCGCGCCTCTAGCGATGGCAAGCGCCTCAAGCCGCGCGAAGTGGTGGCAGAGTTCGACAAATACCTGCATGACGAGCTCGACCTGCTGCGTGAGGCCTCCAACGCGGCGCAGCTGCGGCGCAACATGCAAAGCCTCAATCTGGTGATGATTCCGGAGATGTACTGGGACTACTGCATGCCGGACGTCATGGTGATGCAGCGCATGCATGGCGTGCCTATCGGACAGACCCAGCGCCTGCGCGATGCCGGTGTGGACATGAAAAAGCTGGCGCGCGACGGCGTGACCATATTCTTTACCCAAGTATTTCGCGACGGATTTTTTCATGCCGATATGCATCCTGGCAATATCCAGGTCAGCCTGGCGCCGGAAACCTTCGGGCGCTATATTTCGCTCGACTTCGGGATCGTGGGCACGCTGACCGAGGTGGACAAGGAATACCTGGCGCAAAACTTCAGCGCCTTTTTCCAGCGCGACTACAAGCGCGTTGCCGAACTGCATATCGAATCCGGCTGGGTTCCACCGGCGACTCGTGTCGATGAGCTGGAGTCCGCCATTCGCGCTTGCTGTGAACCGATGTTCGACCGTCCGCTCAAGGAGCTTTCGCTTGGCATCGTGCTGATGCGGCTGTTCCAGACTTCGCGCCGTTTTCAGGTGGAAATCCAGCCGCAACTGGTGCTGCTGCAAAAAACGCTGCTCAATATTGAAGGCCTGGGCCGCGACCTGGATCCTGACCTTGATCTGTGGAGCACGGCCAAGCCTTTTCTTGAAAAATGGATGTTGGAGCAGGTGGGTCCCGAAAAATTGCTGGCTCAACTCAAGGCAGAAGCGCCCAGTTACGCCAAGCTGCTGCCAATGCTGCCGCGCCTGCTGGCGCATTACCTCAAGGCGAGTCCTGCGGTCAGCCGCAGCGAACTGAGGGAATTGCTTATGGAACAAAAGCGGTCCAACAAACTGCTGCAAAGCCTGATTTATGGCGGGCTGGGTTTTGTGCTGGGGCTGATCTTCATGCAAGTCGTCCTGCGTATCCGCCTGTTTTGAGTCCGGGATGCCTGCTGGGGAATGCTACAGTCATGCTGGGCGCCCCAGAGGGCGAGCCCTTATAATTAAAGGCTTTGCACCGCCTGGCCCTTGCTGGCGGAAAACCCCCCGGAAACGAGCTCAAGCACCATGCCCATCTACGCTTACAAATGCGAATCCTGTGGATTTGCCAAGGACGTACTGCAAAAAATGTCGGATACGCCCTTGTCGGTATGTCCGCAGTGCGGTGCTTCAAGCTTTAAAAAGCAGGTGACTGCTGCTGGTTTTCAGCTCAAGGGCTCGGGCTGGTATGTGACTGACTTTCGCGGCGGAAACAGCGGGGCACCCGCTTCGAAATCTGCCGATGCGCCAGCGCTCGCATCGGACAATTCGGGTGTCAAATCCGCTGATGCGGGCACACCGGCTGCATCGGCTGGCGCTTCGACCGCAGCCGCCGTTGCGTCAGCGGCAGCGCCTGCAGCGCCATCCGGCAGCAGCAAGAGCACCAGCGGCGACGCTTCTAACAAATCCTCATGATGAGCTCGATTCGCCGGTGGCTGCTGGCCGGCCTTCTGGTGCTGGTGCCGCTGGCCATCACGTTGGCGGTGCTTAACTGGATTGTTGCAACGCTGGACCAGACGCTGCTGATTCTCCCGGGCGCCTGGCATCCCGACAGGCTGCTGGGGTTTCATCTTCCCGGTTTCGGTGTGCTGCTGACGCTCGGAATCGTATTGTTGATGGGGGCCATTGCCAGCAACTTTCTTGGCAAGAAACTGCTGATGCTGGGCAACGCCTTGCTGCGCCGCATTCCGATTGTTCGCTCCATCTATTCAAGCGTGAAACAGGTGTCCGATACGCTGTTTTCAGAGAATGGAAACGCCTTTCGCAAAGCGTTGCTGGTGCAGTGGCCGCGAGAGGGCGTCTGGACCATTGGTTTCCTGACGGGGCTGCCCGGCGGCGACGTGGTGAACCACCTGCCCGGCGACTATCTCAGCGTCTATGTCCCGACAACGCCCAATCCCACTGGCGGCTATTTCGTCATGCTCAAGAAAACCGAATGCATTGAGTTGAAGATGAGTGTCGACGAAGCCCTTACCTATGTGATTTCCATGGGCGTCGTGGTTCCCGCAAAGCCTGCGCCTCCACCGCTCAATCCCCCCCTGTAAACGGTGAAAACTGCCTCAAGGCACTGAAAGTTCGAGTATTTTTTATGGCTATTGCTGAAAAACAAGGCGCTCAAATGCGTACGACTTATTGCGGTCTGGTGACAGAGACCTTGATGGGCCAAACCGTCAGCCTGTGTGGCTGGGTCAACCGCCGGCGCGACCACGGCGGCGTGATTTTCATTGACCTGCGCGACCGCGAGGGCTACGTGCAGGTGGTGTGCGATCCGGACCGCGCCGACATGTTCGGCATCGCCGAGAACGTGCGCAACGAGTTCTGCGTTCAAATCAAGGGCTTGGTGCGCGCACGGCCTGAAGGCACGGCCAACGACAGCCTGAAAAGCGGCAAGGTCGAGGTCTTGTGCCATGAACTGATCGTGCTGAACGCCAGCGTCACACCACCGTTTCAACTCGATGACGACAACCTGTCGGAAACGACGCGCCTGACGCATCGCGTGCTTGACCTGCGCCGCCCCTACATGCAGAACAACCTGATGCTGCGCTACCGCGTGGCGATGGAAACGCGCAAGTTCCTCGATACCAACGGTTTCATCGACATTGAAACCCCGATGCTGACCAAGAGCACGCCCGAAGGCGCGCGCGATTACCTGGTGCCCAGTCGCGTCAACGAAGGCCAGTTTTTTGCACTGCCGCAAAGCCCGCAGTTGTTCAAGCAATTGCTGATGGTGGCCGGTTTTGACCGCTACTACCAGATCACCAAGTGCTTTCGCGACGAGGATCTGCGTGCTGACCGCCAGCCTGAATTCACGCAGATTGATATTGAAACGTCCTTTATGGGCGAGCAGGAAATCCGCGACATGTTCCAGGGCATGATGAGCAACCTTTTCAAGACGGTGCTGAACACCGACCTGGGCGAATTCCCGGTCATGGCCTATGCCGATGCGATGCATCGTTACGGCTCGGACAAGCCCGATCTGCGCGTCAACCTCGAATTCACCGAACTCACTGATCTGATGGTCGATGTGGACTTCAAGGTGTTCAGCGCCCCAGCGACGACACCGGGCGGGCGCGTGGTGGCCCTGCGCGTGCCGGGCGGTGCTGAAATCAGCCGTAGCGAAATCGATGCCTACACGGAATTCGTCAAGATCTACGGCGCCAAGGGTCTGGCCTGGATCAAGGTGAACGACATCAGCAAGGGCCGTGAAGGCTTGCAGAGCCCCATCGTCAAGAACATTCACGATGCGGCACTTACCGAGATCCTCACGCGCACGGGCGCACAAAATGGTGACATCCTGTTCTTTGGCGCCGACAAGTCCAAGGTGGTCAACGACAGCATCGGCGCACTGCGCTTAAAGGTCGGCCATAGCGCCTTCGGCAAGAAGACCGGCTTGTTCACCAAGGGCTGGAAGCCGTTGTGGGTGGTTGATTTCCCGATGTTCGAGTATGACGAGGACGGCAAGCGCTGGAGCGCGGTGCATCACCCCTTCACCGCCCCCAAAGATGGCCATGAGGACTGGATGGATACTGATCCTGGCCGCTGCATCGCCAAGGCCTATGACATGGTGCTCAATGGCTGGGAACTGGGCGGCGGTTCGGTCCGCATCCATCGCGCCGACGTGCAGAGCAAGGTGTTCAGCGCGCTGAACATTGGTCCTGAAGAAGCCCAACTGAAGTTTGGCTTCCTCCTTGACGCCCTGCAATACGGCGCCCCCCCGCATGGCGGCCTGGCCTTTGGTCTGGACCGCATCGTGACCATGATGACCGGTGCCGAGTCGATCCGCGACGTGATCGCCTTCCCCAAAACCCAGCGCGCGCAGTGCCTGCTGACTCATGCGCCTAGTCCGGTGGATGAAAAGCAGCTGCGTGAACTGCATATCCGACTGCGCAATCCGCTTCCGGTTTGAAGCCGTCAGCGTTGCACGCATTGAACTAAAAAGGGCACCATCGGGTGCCCTTTTTAGTTTGGGAATGAAGAGCGGCGTGAACCCGCTGAATTCACCAAGATGCTGCCCGCAGCAAGCAACTCCACTCTAGCAGACAGGGGATTTAGCGCAGCACCAGAACAGGCACAGTGCTATGGGTCAGAACATGCTGGGTTTCGCTGCCCAGAAGCACTCGCTTGATGCCTTTTCGGCCATGGGAGGCCATGACCACCAAGTCGCAATTGTGTTTGGTGGCCGCAGCCATGATCGATTCTGCCACTAGGTCAGATTGGGCAACCACTGCCGTGGCCTTGACGCCTTTGGCTTCCGCGTCCTTTTTTGCTTCATCCACGACGGCCTGACCTTTGTCGCTCCACTGTTTCTCGGTGCGGGCAATGTCCTGAACCGAAATCGTGATGCCGCCTTCAAAGTAGCTCACCGGGTAGCGCGGAACGACATACAGCGCGACCAACTCCGCCCCCACAGCCGCAGCCAACTCGATGGCACTGCTCACGGCGGTCCTTGAAAGGTCAGAGCCGTCGGTGGCTACAAGAATTCGCTGATACATATATGTTCTCCAATTATTGATAAAGGTAATGGTTTTAGCGTAAGCGCGTCGCTGTCTGCCGGTGTTGATTCAAGTCAAGGCAGGCAATTGATCCGTTTCCTGCCGTGCCCGTCAAAGACAGTCTACTGGCCGCCCCATGAGCAACACAATTTTTCATTCTAGCGGCTGGATGAATTGGGTAGAACAGTCTGTAACGGCCATAACGGTTTGTAGTAATCCCTCATGCGCCATCAATTTGCGTTCGTGTTTGGTTTAAGGTCAAAACATTACATAAAAAGATAAAAACATAGGTCTGCAGGTTCACAGGCAGAAGCTGGCAATTCGTCAGTAATGCGGCTGAATACATATGACCTGATTGCCCAAACATGACGTTTCAGGAGGCCATATGGAGAATCTTGCTCAGTCAGGTGTGACATCGAAAGCATCGATGCGAACGAATCGCAGAGCGGCATACCGTCACTTTTACGAACATAGCTCTGCCGCCGAAGAGTTTGTGTTTGATTCCCCCTTGGTATTGACTGATTCAGCGCAACGCAAGTCCGAGCAACGCGCCTTCGCCGTCGCTGCCAATGCCATCCGCGAGGAAGAAAAAGCGCGCCTGGCGCGGGAACTGCACGACGAACTCGCGCAGTCGTTGACAGCGCTGAAGATGGACACCATCTGGGTGCGTGACCATGCTGACGGCGGACTTGAAACGGTGGCCGGGAAATTGAGCGAGATGGTGGCTATGCTGGACCACACGGTCGCAGCGACACGCCGCATTGCCGCTGACTTGCGGCCGCTGCTGCTGGACGATTTGGGCCTGGTGCCGGCCATTGAATGGCTGGCGAGCAGTTTCACCCAGCGTTGCGGTCTGCCCTGCAACTTGTGCATTCCTGATGAGCTGGATCTGGAACTCCAGGAACCTTACGCGACTGCAGTGTTTCGGATCGTCCAGGAATCGCTGGTGAATGTTGCCAAGCATGCCGCTGCGTCACAAGTTACCGTGACGCTGGAGAAGTTCTCCGATGCAGTGGTATTGGTGGTGCAGGACGATGGTCGCGGATTTTGTATGACTGCGGCACGCAAACCCCAATCACTGGGCCTCATGGGCTTGCGGGAGCGGGCGCAACTGCTCGGGGGGACGGCTTCCATCAAGAGTGCGCCAGGGCAGGGCACCTGCATCAAGGTGAGCATCCCGTTGCAGCAGCGCAGGGCTATCTAATGATCAGGATTGTGATAGCCGATGACCATGCTGTCGTCAGGGAGGGGCTCAAGCGCATCATCACTTCGGCCGAAGACATGGCGGTGATCGGCGAGGCTGCCGACGGAACACAAGTGATGCAGCAGGTACGCGGGTCCGATTTCGACGTGCTGGTGCTTGATCTGTCCATGCCTGGACGTAGCGGCATGGAGTTGATCAAGTTGGTGCGCTGCGAAAAACCAAAGTTGCGTATTCTCGTGCTGAGCATGCATGAAGAGCTTCAATATGCCGTGCGGGCCATCAAATCCGGTGCAAGCGGCTACCTGACCAAGGAAAGTGCACCCCTGCAGTTGATCCAGGTCCTGCGCAAGATCGCAGCAGGCGGGGCCTTCATCAGTACCGATGTGGCCGAGCAACTGGCGTTGGGCTCCATGCTCGGCGGAAGCACGGCAGTGCACGAAAGGCTGACTGACCGGGAGTTCGAGGTATTCCGTTTGATTGCTATAGGCATGTCTGTCACCGACATTGCAGGGCGCCTGAATCTCTCGGCAAAAACCATCAGCACGCACAAGGCCAACCTGATGCAGAAAATGAATCTGCAAAACCAGAGCGAACTGATTCGTTATGCCATCAGGCATGGCGTTACCGAGCCGCTGGAGCCATGAATGTCCGCTAATCCCGATCCTGGCTATCGCCAAGCCGTCTCAGACGTCAGTGTTTTATTCCCTGACTTTGGCAGGAATTCACCTAATGTCGTTCAGCGCAGACCCTGTGTCCATCCAGATTTTTCCGATGCTGGCAGTAAGCCGACACTCATGGCGCACTTTGGCGATGGGTCTCACATTACAAGAATGGTCAACATTAACTTGCACACGTCTTTGAAGATTTTTATTGCAGATGACTCGCCGCTGATTCGGGAGCGCGTCGCTTCAATGCTTTGCGCCAGCGCAATGACCATCGTCGGCCAGGCTGCAACACCGCAAGACTCGATTGAAGGTATTTTGGCGGTGTATCCCGACGTGGTGGTGCTGGATGTTCAGCTGGAGGGTGGGTCTGGCCTGCAGGTGCTGCGCGCCATTCGTCATGCAGCGCCAGACATTGCTTTCGTAGTCTTCAGTAACAGTTCGGACCCCAGTTATCGCAAGTGCTACCTGGGTGCGGGTGCTGAAAATTTCCTTGACAAAACTCGGGAATTTGACCAGCTCACACAGGCTGTGGTCAAGGCTTCACAGCATTCGCATATCGATATTAAAAGCCAATAAAAGGAGAGTCATCATGTCTGCCGTTCTCGACGCTTTAGCCAATCCTGTTGAAACGCCCCTGCGGCATCAGGCGAGGACCAGCGCTCCGGTTACGCCACTCAAAATGAGATGCTCCAGTTGCCAGTTAGGGGAGTTGTGTTTTCCTTGCGGAATAGCCGGCAGTGACGTGCAGCGCCTTGATGACCTCCAGTTCGGCCGGCGCAAGGTCAAGATGGGACAGACCCTTTACCGTGAAGGCGACCGTTTTCAGTTTTTTTACGCTGTACGCAGCGGCACTTTCCGGTCCAACCTGATGCTGTCGGACGGACGAGAGCAGGTCAATGGTTTTTACATGGCCGGTGAAATCATGGGTCTTGACGGGGTGGCCTATGGCATGCATGCCAGCAGCGCTACTGCACTGGAAGACGCGGAGGTCTGCGCCATTCCCTATGCCCATCTTACTGAGCTGGCTGCAGGCAATGTCGGCCTGCAGCAAGTGGTCAGCAGGATGATGAGCCGCGAAATATTGCGCGAGCACAGCCTGATGATGCTGCTCGGAAGCATGAATGCCGAGGAGCGCCTTGCGGCATTTTTGCTCAACTTGTCGCACCGGCTGAAGGTGCGCGGTTATTCGCCCAGCGAATTTCACCTCAGAATGTCTCGCGCCGAGATTGGCAGCTACCTAGGGATGACGCTGGAAACTGTCAGTCGGACTTTTTCTGCCTTTCAGCAGTTGCGTCTGCTTGAAGTGGACAAGCGCCACATCAGGGTTCTTGACCTAGATGGCTTGAGACAGGCTTTCGAAATACGTCTGCACTGAAGCTCTGCGGGGGATCTGTTCACTGATCCCCCTCGTTTGTTGCACCAAGGCGTGTTTCAGGAAGTGGCCGAGTCCGGCTGGCAGTCTACTGCCCGCGCGCACCCATTTTTCGCAGTCTGCCCAACCATATGTTGCCGTCTGTCTCGCTCAGACTGGCTACCATGCCGATCAGCGTTTCATTGACCGGCTTTATCCCTATAAAACCCAGAATATTGCGTTCGAGCGACTTGATGCTGTGGGCGCGGAAATACCAGCGGTAAAGAAGTGCTGGCATGCCCATGGTGACCACGATCCGGGCCGAGCGGCCTGTCAGTCCCTTACTGGAAAACGACGTTTTGCTGCCCTCGCGTTTGAATGCAAAGCCTGGCCGCGCTACCTGCTCCAGAAAACCCTTGAGCAGCGCTGGCATGTCGCCCAGCCAGAGGGGAAAGAAAAGAACAATGTGCTCCGCCCACTGGATGTCGTCCTGCGCCTGCTGCAAACCTGTAGGCAGTGTGCCGGCTTCCCAGTCCTGCTGGCTGCGCAACAACGGAAAATCAAGTTCGGCCACATGGATGGTGCGCACCAGATGGTCAGCCTCATGTGCTCCTGCGGCATAGGCGTCTGCCAATGCATGGCACAAGTGGGGAAGGGCCGCGTCTGGATGACCCTGAATCAAGAGAATGCGTTTGATGACCATAATCAGGAATAGGTATTTTTGCTATTTAATCAATAGCTGACTGCCCCCGTTTTATATGCGCTACAGCCATTTTTTATTGAAAATAGATTGCGGAATCATTCCTGAAGTCAATCGATGTGCGTTCAAGCTCATTGGGGGAAAGGAAAATCAAGGAGCTAGCGATTCCCTGGATGCCAATCGTGTGATCGGCTGTGGGATGGAGTCGTTTGTCCTGCCATCAAAATGTTCACCGCTTGAAGCCACGGCCGCCTGAAAGATGCTCAGCATCCCTCTCAAATTCTCTCCCGCCTTGCCCGTAAACAGGTGGTTCACCCGAGCCATCATTTCAATTTGTGTCTGCAGACCCGTTGTCGTGACCTGTTGCCAGTATTGACCCGGGGCCTCGAGGTAAGAGCGCATGAGATCTGTTTGAATGGTGAGCAGATCGGCAAGCCCATTTGTGCTGCGCAGCTTTTGTGCCGCCAACTCGTGATTGACCAATGCTTGATGGGCCACTTCCTGCTGTATCTGGCGCATGGTTTTCCTGCTGCGAAACCAGGTGCAAGCGGTTTCCAGGGCCAGCGAAAATTGTTCGCGGCTCATGTCGGACAAGAAATTCGAGAAAACCGGACCGCTATTGGATAAGCCTTGCGGAGACGGTGCTGTAGGGGCGTTTCTGGTGTCCATCTGTAGGTTCCTTTCAGAACTGAAAATTCATTGAAGCCGGGAGATATCGGTCGTGCTCACTTCGTTGTGGTGATGCCGTAGGATCAAGCGCCTGCCAAGCCGGCGTATAAACAGCCCTGACAATCAGAGGCTGAAATAGCCCGGAGAATTGTTTTTTAGCGCTCAATGCAATACAAAAGCTGCAGCATTTGCCCATGAGGTCCCGTTGCATGAGCACGCTTTGGTCGAATAAAAGCTTGCTTGACTGCCGTCATTCTTGAGTCTGCCCAGCCTTTGCCAGTTGATCTTTCGCAAGACCGCCGTTGAGACCAGGTAACTTGCTGTAGTCATTGGAGTTTCAGCCTCAACACAAGCAGTGGGAATCAGCGTATCGGTGTTGACGCCTCAGCGCGCTATCAATATCCGGCTTGTGCATATGCTGACGCGGCGCCCCACGACGCGCAGTCAGAAAAATTGATGAATTCTTTTAACTCTGAGAGTTAAAGCCTTTTATCTACGCTATAATTTAAAGCTTGGCGGCTGTAGCTCAGTTGGATAGAGTACTTGGCTACGAACCAAGGGGTCGTGGGTTCAATTCCTGCCAGCCGCACCATACGAAACAAGGACTTAGAGTTGAAAAACTCTAAGTCCTTTATTCTTTTCCGCATCGGTGTCTTAATATTCCCCCCTAAAAAAACGGAATGCTACGGTTGCCAGCGGACGTTGAGCGACAAAACACCGCCTTTGAGAGGGCGCAGCCATGCATTTCATCTTGGGATAAGGCTGAGCTTCCTAAGATAGCGTGCAGGATTGAGAATTGCATTAACCTTGGCGAGCGAGTCTCATATAGATTGCCATAAGGCAGCGTCGCGTCATCTAAAAACTGTCGGTACGCCTTACTCTGAAGAGAATAGGCTTTATGCGCTTGACGCGACAGTAGGCACCAATTTCTAACCTTGGATTCTGCATCCTGGTCCAACGCTGCAATTGTCGAACCGCTTTAGTCCTCAAGGCGTGCCAAGCACATGCCCGTTGACCGTCATGCCATACAACGAATCGTCAGTGT
>Ga0209512_1004289_pt1 | contig 12598 bp, 10 predicted proteins | sample frozenSSSSmetaG_FD_184142 | JGI IMG/M metagenome (GOLD analysis project Ga0209512, IMG submission 184142) | Glacier valley bacterial and archeal communities from Borup Fiord, Nunavut, Canada, to study Microbial Dark Matter (Phase II) -... | ecosystem: Environmental > Aquatic > Freshwater > Ice >... | reverse complement strand
TTGGTATTTTTGGGGTGCAGAAAACACACTAATTTATTATCAGCCCCCGCTTTGGGTATTTCGCTTAGCAAAACGAATCCTTCTTTTTTCAGCCTTTCCATCTCAGCATAAATATCGGCTACACTAAAGGCAATATGGTGCACCCCTTCTCCCTTTGTTGCAATAAACCTGGCAATAATTCCATCTGCTGTTGCGCTCTCTAATAGCTCAATTTTAGTCTCGCCGGTTTTAAAAAATGCCGTAGTTACATTTTCACTTTCTACCAATTCAGTCTTGTAACACTGACTATTTAGCAGCTTTTCAAACAATGGAATGGAATTGGAGAGTTTGTCTACAGCAATACCGATATGTTCAATCTGTTGCATAGTTATAATATTTACTTACCAAGGTTTACGAAATCGGTAAAATGAATGTCTGGAAGCCTTTAAGTCAGCTAAAATAAAACCTTTTATAGTAATTTAGTGTTTGATTTAATAAAATAAAATTATATGCTGAAGTTGCCGATTTATTTAGATAACAATTCTACTACACCAATGGATCCAAGAGTGTTGGAAGCGATGACTCCTTATTTCCTAGAACATTTTGGAAATGCAGCCAGTAGAAACCACCCTTTTGGCTGGGAAGCTGAAGAGGCTGTGGATTATGCTCGTGAACAAGTGTCTAAATTGGTTGGCGCAGATCCGAAGGAAATAATTTTTACCAGCGGTGCTACCGAAGGAGACAATCTTGCTATTAAAGGGGTTTATGAAATGTATGCCAGCAAGGGAAATCATATTATAACAGCTACTACAGAACACAAGGCTGTGTTGGATACCTGTAAACACATCGAAAAAACAGGTGGAGAAGTAACCTATCTACAGGTAAAAAGGGATGGGTTAATTGATTTAAAGGAACTGGAAGCCGCAATAAAACCAACCACTATTCTGATTGCCATTATGTATGCCAATAATGAAATTGGCACTGTTCAACCAGTCAAGGAAATAAGCGCCATAGCTAAAAAGCATGGAGTTTTGTTTTTTTCCGATGCGGTGCAAGCTGTTGGTAAAATTCCTGTAGATGTAAATAAGGATGGCATAGACCTGATGGCATTTACTGCACATAAAATGTATGGTCCAAAAGGTATTGGTGCATTGTATGTTCGCCGTAAGAATCCAAGAGTAAAAGTTACCGCACAAATGGACGGTGGCGGACATGAAAGAGGTATGAGAAGCGGTACTTTAAATGTACCGGGTATTGTAGGCTTTGGTAAAGCTTGTGAACTGTGTCGTTTAGAGATGGAATCTGATACCAAAAGAATCAGCATATTGAGAGACAAGCTGGAAACAGAGTTGATCAAGTTAGAAGAAGCTTACATCAATGGTAGTACAGAACATAGGTTACCGCACGTAACTAATATCTCTTTTAAGCATGTAGAAGGCGAAGGGTTATTGATGGGATTTAATAAAAATATTGCTTTAAGTTCAGGATCAGCCTGCACTTCAGCGTCACTGGAACCTTCGTATGTTTTAAAAGCCCTAGGACTTGGTGATGATTTGGCACATAGTTCGCTGCGTTTTGGGTTAGGGCGTTTTACTACTGAAGAACAGATTGATTATACTGTTAAAGCAATAAGCGAAACTGTTCTAAAGCTTAGAGACATGAGCCCGTTGTGGGAAATGTATAAAGAAGGGATTGACTTAGATTCAATTGAATGGGCAGCACATTAAAATGCCCGCTCTGTTTGAGGAATTTAAACTCAACAATTAAAATATTTTTATAAAATTAAAACCTGCCTGCTCCAGCAGAGTTCAAAAGCCTCTTTAGAGGTTTGGGGCAATATAAAATGGCATATTCAGAAAAAGTAATCGACCACTACCAAAATCCAAAGAATGTTGGTACGTTGGACAAAAGCAGCAAAAACGTAGGTACAGGTTTAGTAGGAGCACCGGAATGTGGCGATGTAATGCGTTTACAAATTGAGGTAGATGACGCTTCCGGTATGATCACAGACGCAAAGTTTAAAACTTTTGGATGTGGATCTGCAATTGCGTCTTCTTCTTTGGCTACAGAATGGTTAAAGGGAAAAAGTATAGATGAAGCTTTAACAGTAGATAACATGGATTTTGTAGAAGAGTTAAATCTTCCCCCGGTTAAAATCCACTGTTCAGTATTAGCAGAAGATGCTATTAAAGCTGCAATTAATGACTATCGTTTAAAAAATGGCAAGGAAGCTATTAAGTTTGATGAAAGTGTTGTTCACTAATAATGAACCTCCTAATTCGTAATGAACTTTCCCTTTTTTAAAAGGAAGAAAATAAGTTTGTTACTTAAATTTTTTATAAGAATGAGTACAAATATTTCAAATAATTCTGTTATTACAGTGTCATCTACATTTTCGCAAGTTCCTTTGGAAGATGTTGAAGTAACTGTTGCACCTGCTAAATTGTTGGAAAATGCAATATATATAAGCGATAAAGCTAAAGATAAAGTAATTAACCTTATGAAGGATGCTGGTTTGGGAGAAGAGCCATCCTATTTTTTAAGAGTTGGCGTAGTAGGCGGCGGATGTAGCGGGTTGAGTTATAAAATGGATTTTGACAATGAGCAAAAGCCAATGGACCAGGCTTTTGAGGATAAGGGAATAAAAATAGTAACAGACCTTAAAAGTTTTCTATACCTGGTAAATACTGAGTTGGAATTTAGTGACGGCTTAAATGGCAAAGGTTTTTATTTCAATAATCCCAATGCCAGTCGAAGTTGTGGTTGTGGTGAAAGTTTTGCAGTTTAAATAAATCAATAAATATATTTAAGCCCGTTTCTTTTACGAAACGGGCTTTTTTTATACTAATATTTCCACGAATTAAATCTCTTTATCTTTTATAATTTTTGGTGCAACAAAATTTACTTTTTCTTTATTTGGCTTTGGTGGTTTTGGTACAGCCGGAGGAACTGGTGAAATCGGTGGCGGTGGAGCTAATTGGTTTATTTCGTTTGGCGGTGTTGGGGGCGAAGGCTGGGTCGGAGGAGTGGGAACTTGGCTAACTTCAACAGGGGGAACTGGAGGAGGTGGCGGCGGAGAAATTTTTTTGTTTGTTTGCGCCATTAACTGTCCAGCAATTATAAGGACAGTGATTACCATGATTACTTTTTTCATATTATAGTTTTTTTAAGAGATGCAGTTACCATAATAATCCATAAAAAAAATCCCGCCATGAGACGGGACCGTGCAGTCGGTTTTGGTAAACGACTATTTGTAATGAGTTATTTAAATCGATGCTTAATAATAGTTAAACAAATTTTCTGAGACTTTTAGGATTTTGGTAAAAAGATAAGCATATGTAAATCCTGTTTAATTAACTTATCTTATACATTGACAAAGGCTTTTTCTAAAGTGCTGCACGAAAGGAAAACTTTTTTTATTTATTTTTAGAGATATCTACTGAAAGATATTTGTCGAATTGCTGTCAATCTTTTTCAATTGAATTTAACAACTTCGTTTCTAAAATATTATTAGCTCATAAATACAAAATGATTTACAATTGTTTAAAATAATATTTGTAATTGCCTAATTAGTAAATTGCAACAATTTTATTCCTATGTTGAGTATTTGTAAAAAAGAGCTTCATCAGTTTTTCAGCAGCCTTACAGGTTACATTGCCATCATTTTATTTTTGCTGGTTAATGGTTTTTTTTTATTTGTTTTAAAAGATAGTAACATCTTTGATTTTGGCTATGCTTCGCTGGATAAATTTTTTGAACTGGCTCCCTGGATATTTATTTTTTTAGTGCCAGCCCTTGCCATGCGTTCTTTAGCAGAAGAATTTAAGACAGGTACTTTTGAAATTCTTCAAACAAAACCGCTTTCTAAATGGCAAATAGTAACAGGCAAATATTTTTCTATTTTGATTGTGCTGCTTTTTGTAATTGTACCCACCTTCATTTATATTTTTACTATTAAAAAGTTAAGTGCAACTGGAAATATTGATAGCGGCGGAATTACTGGAAGTTATATTGGTTTGTTTCTGCTGGCAGCGGTATTTGCGGCCATCAGTTTATGTTGCAGTAGTTTTACTAATAATGCAGTAGTAGCTTTTTTGGTAAGTGCTTTTGTTTGTTTAATTCTATATTTTGGTTTTAATGCAATTAGTAAGCTGCCTGTTTTTCTGGGGAAGGCAGATTATTATATAGAAATGATTGGCATTGATTTTCATTATAGAAGTATTAGCCGCGGCTTGTTAGACAGCAGGGATGTACTCTATTTTGTAAGCATCATTTTTTTATTTCTTTTAATCACAGTGCAAAATCTGCATAAACGCTAAGTCAATCTTTAAATGAAATCGAGCATTAATACAATAGCAGGAAGGAAAGGATGGCTGCCACTAACAATTTTATTGTTGGTATTAATTAATTGGATAGGATCTAAATTTCACACACGTATTGATTTTACCAATGAAAGAAGATTTACCCTTTCGTCATCTACCGAATCAATTTTAAAAAATCTTGATAGCACAGTTGATATTACTGTGTTGTTAGCAGGAGACGTAAAATCGGAGTTTAAAAAACTTTCCAACAGCACAAGGGAGTTACTGGAAAATTTCAAAAATTACGGGGGTAATAAAATACAATACAAATTTGAATTGCCGGGAGAAGGATTGGACGATTCTTTAAAAGCCAATGTATTTGATTCACTAATTGGAATGGGATTGCGCCCCACTAATCAACAGGTGCAGGTAAAAGAAGGCGAAGGAAAAACGCAAAGACAAATTTTCCCCGGGGCAATTATTCAATATGGGGGCAAATTCATTGCCGTTGATTTATTGCAGGGACAGGTGCAAAAAAATGTTTTTAATTCAGACGATATTTTAGACAAGCAGTCTTTAAATAGTGCCGAAGCATTATTGGAATATAAGTTTGCCAATGCCATCCAAAAATTAACACAAAAGGAAGTCCCTGTGGTTGCGTATGCTTACGGTAACGGGGAGCCGCTGTACGGATTTTTACCGGTACATGATGTTTTTGAAACGTTGGGTAAAAATTTTATTGTGGATACGGTAAATATCAGATCACAGCCTTTTATCAATCCTGAATATGCGGCTGTAGTTATTGTAAAACCTACCGGAAAATTTACAGAAGATGATAAGTTTAAACTGGACCAGTACGTGATGAATGGTGGAAGGGTTTTGTTTTTTATGGATGTTTTGTATGCAGAAAGAGATAGTCTTCAAAATGGGGAGTTAATTGCTTATTCAAGAGACCTTAATTTAAATGACCTATTATTTAGATACGGGGCAAGAATCAATACAGAGATACTTGCAGATAAGCATTCTGATAAAATTGCTGTTGAAGTTGGCGCTGTTGGCGGAAAAAGCCAGAAGCAATTGTTACCATGGCCTTATGCTCCATTATTACAGCCGGGTTCCGACAATGTAATTGTTAAAAATCAGGCAGATGTATTGGGGCAGTTTGCCAACTCGATTGATACCGTAGATGCCCCGGGAATTACCAAGACAATTCTTTTATCATCATCAGGTAGTGCATACACCTTACCAACGCCGGCAAGAATAGAATTGAATAGTTTACAAACGATTGAAGACGTAACAAAATTTAACCGTAAAAATATTCCTGTGGCAGTTTTGCTTGAAGGAAAATTTGTGAGTATGTATGCAAATAGAGCAAGCCAGGCACAGTTGGATACTTTAAAAAATTATAACCAAACCTTTCAAAGAGAGAGTAGATTCCCTGGTAAAGTGATTGTAGTAGGAGATGCGGATATTGTACTTAACCAAGTGTCAGAATCAATTGGCCCCTTGCCAATGGGCATGAACAAGTACACTAAAATTCAATATGCCAACAAAGATTTCTTTTTGAACTGCACTGAATATCTTGCCGATAAAAAAAATATCTTGGACGCAAGAGCAAAAGATTACACACTTCGTTTATTGGATGTGCAAAAAACCGCTACTCAACGCTCTCTTTGGCAAATGATAAATATTGTGGTTCCAATATTGCTGGTATGTTTTTTTGCGTTTGGCTACCAATGGTGGCGTAAAAGAAAGTATACTAAATTGTAGATATGGAAAAAACAGAAATTATATATCTTGTTTTTAGTGTGGTGATAGTATTGGCTTTAATTTTTGATCTTGGTTTATTGAGCAAAAAAAATCAGGTAATTACTTTAAAAACGGCCCTGATACAAACAACATTTTGGGTATTGTTGTCAATAGCATTTTGTGGATTTATCTGGTTCGAGAATGAAGGCGGTCATGGTAAAACTGATGCAGTTTCTTATTTCTCCGCATACCTGTTGGAGTGGTCCCTTTCCATCGATAACATTTTTGTTTTCATAATTATCTTTACCTTTTTTGGAGTTAAAGATAAAAATTATTCCCGCGTATTATTACTGGGTATTTTAATGGCCATTGTTTTCAGAATTATCTTTATTGCAATTGGCAGCCAATTGGTTGCTAAATTTGATTGGGTGATGTACATCTTCGGTGTGTTTTTGGTGTATACAGGAATAAAAATGTTTGGAAGTAATGAGGAAGAAGAGTTTGCACCAGATAAAAACTGGGCTTTTAAATTATTGCAAAAAATAATGCGTACCACAAACGAGGAACCCAATGGTCGCTTTATTATTGTAAAAAATAAAAAAATATTTTTCACCAAATTGGCCATGGTAGTTGTAATGTTGGGTTTAATTGATCTCGTGTTTGCAATTGATTCAATTCCTGCAGTGTTCTCCATTATCCCGGATCCGGCTAAAAAAATGCTTATTTATTCTTCAAATATTTTTGCGGTTCTTGGGTTAAGAAGCCTGTTTTTTTTATTACGTGGTGCCGCTAATAGATTTAATTATTTGCAGCAAGGCATTGCAATTGTATTATTGTTTATCGGCATTAAAATGTTAATAACAAAATGGGTGCATTTGCCGGTTTGGATATCGTTACTGGTGATTATTTTTTGTATATCCGGCTCCATTTTTTATTCGGTTTGGCATAAAGAAAAAAATGGAATCTCCAATTAATTAGATTAATTTTTATAGCGTAATAATTTTTTTATTTGTATACCATTGCCCAAATAGCACAAACAATAAAAGCCGATTGGCTGCAGCAAAATGATGCCGTAATCATTGAGCATATTTTAATTGATAGCAGGAAATTATTATTTCCCGCTACCACTTTATTTTTTGCTCTCGAAGGTCCGAGAAGAAATGGTAATTCCTTTGTGGAAGAATTGTACCAAAAAGGTGTTCGTAATTTTATAGTAAATGAAAATTTTAACAGAGATGAATTAATTGAGTTTAAGGATGCTAATTTCTTACTGGTAAAAGATGTGTTGTTTGCATTACAGATTGTGACGGCATTTCATAGAAAGCAATTCACTATTCCGGTAATAGGTATTACCGGCAGCAATGGCAAAACAATTGTAAAAGAATGGCTGTACCAGTTATTGAATAACAATTACAATATTGTAAGAAGTCCTAAAAGTTACAATTCGCAGGTTGGAGTACCGTTAAGTGTTTGGCAGATAAATGCCGGGCATACATTGGGTATTTTTGAAGCTGGTATTTCACTGCCGGATGAAATGCAACGATTGGAAAAAATTATTGAACCTGCCATTGGAGTGCTTACTAATATCGGGCAAGCGCATAGTGAAGGATTTTTGAATATTCGCCAGAAAATAAATGAGAAATTGAAATTATTTCTGCACAGTAAATTATTGATTTATTGTGCAGACAATCCTGAGGTAAACAGTGCGGTAGGAACATTTGCTAACAATGTAAGAAATAAAAATACCCTTCAATTTTTTTCATGGAGTAAAAAAACAAAAGCCACTTTACAGATAACCTCAGTTATAAATAAAGATGACACAACTATCATTGAGGCTATTGATAACAGTGCTGTAAATAATCCTTGTTTTATAACTATCATCATACCTTTTACTGATGAAGCGGCAATAGAAAATGCCATCAATTGCTGGTGTGTTTTAGTATATTTAAATATTGATAATGCCCTGATAACTGAAAAAATGTTACAGCTGCGTTCGGTAGAAATGAGGCTCGAACTGAAGCAGGGCATCAATAATTGTTCTGTTATAAACGACAGTTACAGTGCTGATATTAACTCCCTTACCATAGCACTTGATTTTTTGGCCCAGCAACAGCAGCATACTAACCGCACCGTTATTTTGAGTGATATTTTGCAATCGGGTAAAAGCAGCATTGATTTATACAAAGAAGTAGCAGCAATATTGCAACAAAAAAAAATCAACCGTTTTATTGGTATCGGCCCTGAAATTTCAAAACAACAACATGCATTTAGGGAAATAGCTCAAACTTATTTTTTTTTATCAACCAGTGAATTCAGGCAACAGTTCCATACTCTTCATTTCCACAACGAAAGTATTTTATTAAAAGGAGCAAGAGTATTCGAATTTGAGCAACTCAGTCATTTGCTTGAAGAGAAAGTACACCAGACAGTATTGGAAATTAACCTCAATGCAATTACACATAATTTAAAGCAATACCAGCAGCAACTTAGCCCAGGGGTAAAAGTTATGGCAATGGTTAAGGCTTTCAGTTATGGAAGTGGCAGTTTTGAGATTGCCAATCTATTACAATTTCATAAAGTAGATTACCTGACAGTTGCTTATGCAGATGAAGGCGTAGAACTTCGTAAGGCTGGTATTAAGCTACCCATAATGGTAATGAATGCAGAGGAAGTTACTTATGACCTGATGGTGCAATATGATCTTGAACCCGAGCTATTTTCGTTTGCTATTTTATTGGGTTTTCAACAATATTTACAAAGATGCGGTTTAAGTAATTATCCTGTTCACATAAAGTTAGATACAGGTATGCATCGCCTGGGTTTTGAAGCAACGGATATAAGCAGATTATCTGAAATACTTAAATCTTCTGTTTCATTTAAAGTACAATCTGTCTTTTCTCACCTGGTGGCAAGCGATTCGATTGAACATGATGTTTTTACAGAAAACCAGGCAGCTATATTTTTACAGATTTGTAATGAATTGGAAAAAGCAACAGTCTATACTTTTCTCCGACATATTGGAAATACATCTGCCATTCACAGGCACAAAAATTTGCAACTCGATATGGTTCGTTTAGGAATTGGTTTGTATGGGGTAGATAGCAGTATGGAAATGCAGCAGCGATTAAAGAATGTGACTACTTTAAAAACTACTATTTCGCAAATAAAAAAAGTAAAAGCAGGCGAAACAGTTGGATACAGCAGAAAAGGTATTGTAAAAAAAGATGCGGTGATAGCTACCGTTAGAATTGGTTACGCAGATGGTTACCCAAGAGCGCTGAGTAATGGAAAAGGCAACATGTGGTTTAACGGCCATTTATTACCTGTTAAAGGACTGGTATGTATGGACATGACAATGCTTGATGTAACTGGTACTGATGTAAAGGAAGGTGATGAAGTAATCGTTTTTGGCGAACCTTTATCTGTGCATGATGTTGCCAATTGGGCCAATACTATTCCTTATGAGATTTTAACCGGTATTTCTCAAAGGGTAAAACGGGTTTATTTTGAAGAGTAGATTGAAATATGCTGAAAACTATCTAATAATCAATTTACGATTACTCAACTATACCATACCATTCAAATTATTATCTTTGCGACCAATTATGAAAGCAAGACAAGTAACATTTATCATTCTTTTAGTTGTATTGGCCGATCAGGCCTTAAAGTTTTACATCAAAACACATTTCTTTCTCGATGATTCACACAAAATAATGGGCAACTGGTTTCAACTTTATTTTGTTGAAAACGAAGGGATGGCGTATGGCTGGAAATTTGGTGGGCAGGCTGGTAAGATGGTACTGACTTTATTTAGACTTGGCGCTGTAATTTTTGGTGTTTGGTATTTGAGAAGTATTATTGAGAAGAAATATAATCGAGGCTTTATTGTTTGTGCTGCCTTAATCTTTGCAGGAGCTCTTGGTAATTTACTGGATAGTATGTTTTATGGATTAATCTTTGAAGCAAGTGATCGCGGCCATATGGCAGCACTATTTCCAAAGCATGGCTATGCAGGCTTTTTACATGGCAAGGTAGTAGACATGCTTTATTTTCCTATTATCCATGATGCTCATTTTCCTAAATGGGTGCCTGTTTGGGGTGGAGAGGAGTTTGTATTTTTTCGCCCGATATTCAATTTGGCAGATGCCTCAATATCTACAGGTGTAATTACAATCTTGGTTTTTCAAAAACGATTTCTTAAACACCACTTAGGTAATGAAACAAATGATACTGTTGAAACGGGTGCTGTTGTAAATGATGATGTGCAGGTACAATAAAAATTACATTACCTTTTAATATAAAAATAGGCATCCAATCAGATGCCTATTTTTATTTATTGCCTACTTGTTAGTAAGGTAAAATAACGGTTTTTATTTCGCCATTTACTCCTTTCCACACTGCTTTAAAATAATAAGTTTCTATACCAGGGCATGCAGTAGGTTTGCCAGTTGCATTTAATCCAAATGTAACTACCGCATCAGCAATCAATTTACCATGAGTAACTTCTCCACTAACCAGGCGAAAATCACAATCCTGGCGAATAACGAGAGGTTTACTGATTGCAGTAACAAATGCGTTACCAAAACGGTTTGTTCCCCATTCTGAAATACCATTTACTGTTCCTTCTTTATGTGTACCGGTTGTAGTTATAACTATTCCATTATTATAAGTAAATACCCTTTGTTTGGCAACCTGCCAGCTTCTTTTGGTTCCGTTATCAAATGTTAACGAAAGATCGGTTCCTATTATAGTATGTGTAATACTACCTCTTGTTGCCAAGTCACCAAAGCGCCCGCCAGTTACATTGGTAATTGTTTTTATGCCATTGATGATAATACTTTTACTATCCTTTACCCTTGTAATTTTAAGGTTTTGAATATCTACAGTTAACACAGCTCCGGCATCTTTAAAGTAAGTTGCTACGGGCATAGAAAGTACAACTACCCCGGTAAACAAACGGTTTCCCTGGCAGTTTAAACCATTATAAGTAACGGTAATTTTTTTAATTCCATTTGCAGATTCAGCTACGGCTGTGGCATTACAAAGTGTTCCCAAAGCGTTGTCAATTTTACCATTAAAAGTTGCATTGCCTTCAATAATAACGTTTGCATCATTGGCAATAGCATCTACTTCTGTAGAAACAATTGATTGGTCATCTGCCTGGGTGGCAATTTCTGCGCTTGTATCTTTGGTGGCAGGGGTTGTATCTGTTTTTTTACAGCTTACAAATGCTACTGCCATTATTATTGTAACAGTAGCAATTAAACGGATTTTTGAATGCATGAGTTTCTGATTTTTTTAATGAACGATTTTTCATAGATGATTATTTTATATAAAAGTTTAATTGCGATTTTATTTTTGTTTTTTTAATGGACAACTCCAAAAAATATTTTGCATATAAATTCCACATAATTGACCTGTAAATACTTCAGCAACCATTTATGTAACTGGTGTATTGTTGAATTACTTTAAACTCATTAAAAACTGCGTTGCAAATAAAAAATCCATGGCTTCACTATTTAATGGCTACCTATCTTTGTAGTATGGCACAAAAAGTTAGAGTAAGATTTGCCCCAAGCCCTACTGGCGGGTTACATTTAGGTGGAGTACGTACTGCATTGTTTAATTATTTATTTGCTAAAAAAAATGAAGGGGATTTTATTGTAAGGATAGAAGATACAGACCAGTCGAGATTTGTAGCTGGTGCCGAAGCATATATTTTTGATTGTTTGAAATGGTGTGGTTTAACGCCGGATGAAAGTGTGGTGCATGGCGGCCAGTATGCACCGTATCGCCAGAGCGAAAGAAAGACAATGTATCGGCAGTATGCCGAACAATTAATTAAAGACGGTTATGCCTATTATGCATTTGATACTCCTGCTGAACTGGAAACCATGCGGGAGTTATTAAAAACAAAAGGTAGTACTAGTCTACAATATGACCACCATGTTCGCATGAACATGAATAATTCCTTACGCCTGCTGCCGGAAGAAACACAACAATTACTGGACGCAGGAACACCTTATGTGATACGCATTAAAATTTCGCCTGATGAATTTGTACCCTTCACAGATATGATAAGGGGTGATATAAATTTTGATACCAATGCCGTTGATGACAAAGTGTTACTGAAGGCTGATGGAATGCCTACTTATCACCTGGCTGTTGTAGTGGATGATTTTTTAATGAAAATCACGCACGCCTTTCGTGGAGAAGAATGGTTACCCAGCGCACCTGTACATATCTTACTTTGGAAATATTTATTTGGCTTGGACAATATGCCGGAATGGGCACATCTGCCATTGATTTTAAAACCGGATGGCAATGGCAAACTGAGTAAAAGGGATGGGGACCGTTTAGGTTTTCCTGTGTATTCCATGGATTGGGCTGACCCGGCTACACATGAAATAACAAAAGGGTTTAAAGAAATCGGCTTTTTACCTGAATCATTTATCAACCTTTTAGCGGTATTGGGCTGGAATGATGGTACAGAACAGGAAATTTTTTCCCTCGAAGAATTGATTGAAAAATTTAGTATTGAAAAAGTGCATAAAGGTGGGGCAAAATTT
>Ga0209512_1004286_pt1 | contig 12606 bp, 9 predicted proteins | sample frozenSSSSmetaG_FD_184142 | JGI IMG/M metagenome (GOLD analysis project Ga0209512, IMG submission 184142) | Glacier valley bacterial and archeal communities from Borup Fiord, Nunavut, Canada, to study Microbial Dark Matter (Phase II) -... | ecosystem: Environmental > Aquatic > Freshwater > Ice >... | reverse complement strand
TCGACCAGCGCTTCCGGATCGCCAGCCGGCACGATCTCGATGAGTGGCAGCGCGAACGCATCGATGCCGGCGGCCTGCAATCGTGCAACCCATTCGTTGGCCTGCACAGCCGGCCGCGTGACCGCGACGCGCAGGCCGCGCGGCGCGCTCACACCGGAAGCGGGGCCGAGGGCGGCGCCGCGGCCAGTGCCTCGGCCGCCACGAGATAGGTGCTTGCGCCGGCGGCGAACAGCGCTTCGGCCGCGGCCAGGCCGAGCGACTCGGCATCGCCGACGCGTTCCACTTCACCCATCGTTTCCGCGCGCAGCAGCGGCAGCTCGGGCTGCGTGGGATGGCCGAGAACGGCGCGCACCACGAGCAACGAGCCTCGCCAGACGGCGTGAGCCGCGAGCGGCATGCTGCAGTTGCCGCCGAGTGCGCGCGAGACCGCTCGCTCGGCGCTGACGGCACGCTCGGTGGGCACATGAATCAACTGCGCAAGACGGCCGCGCAGCGCGGTCGCATCGGCACGCGTCTCGATGCCGAGCGCACCCTGGCCGGCGCACGGCAGCATCTCCGACGGATCGAAGCGGGCGCGAATGCGCGTCTCGAGGCCGAGGCGCACGAGGCCGGCCGCGGCAAGCACGATCGCGTCGTAGCCGCCTTCGTCGAGCTTGCGCAAACGCGTGTCGAGGTTGCCGCGCAGCGCCTCGACGCGCAGGTCGGGCCGCAGCGCCGCGATCTGCACCATGCGGCGCAGGCTCGAGGTGCCGATGACCGCACCCGCCGGCATCTCGGCCAGCGAGCCGTATCGGTTGGAGACGAAGGCGTCGCGCGGGTCTTCGCGCTCGAGCACCGCGGCGAGCGCGAAGCCGGGTGGCAGGTCCATCGGCACGTCTTTGAGCGAATGCACGGCGAGGCCGGCGCGGCCGTCTTCGAGTGCGTTCTCGAGTTCCTTCACGAACAGGCCCTTGCCGCCGACCTTGGCGAGCGTGCGGTCGAGGATCTGGTCGCCGCGGGTGGTCATCGGCAGGAGCGATACGGTGGCGTCGCCGCTGCGTTGCAGGAGCGCCTGCACGTGCTCGGCCTGCCACAGGGCGAGGCGGCTTTCGCGAGTGGCGATCACGATCTGTTCAGGCATCGCGTGATGCTAGCCGAGGCCCTGCCGAGGCCGGCACGCCTCCTGCATCATCGATGCATGGCCAAAACGAAGTCCGCGCCCGACCGGGCTGCCGAGAAGAACCGCCCGCTGGTCGAAGACATCCGCCTGCTCGGCCGCATCCTCGGCGACGTGATCCGTGAGCAGGAAGGCACCGAGGCGTTCGAGCTCGTCGAGCGCGTGCGCCAGCTCGCCGTGGCGTATCGCCTCAAGCGCGACGCGCGCGCTGGCCAGGCACTCGACCGCTTGCTCACCGGCCTGAGCGGCGACCGCACGGTGAGCGTGATCCGGGCCTTCAGCTATTTCTCGCACCTGGCCAACATCGCCGAAGACCAGCACCACCTGCGCCGGCGTGCCTTCCACGACCGGCTCGGCCATCTGCAGGAAGGATCGCTCGCGATGGCCTTCGAACGGCTCGCGCGCGGCGGCATCGACGCCGACCGCATTGCCGAAACGCTGCAGCACGCATTCATCTCGCCGGTGCTCACCGCCCACCCGACCGAGGTGCAGAGGAAGAGCATCCTCGACGCCGAGCGCGCCGTCGCCGAGCTGCTCGCCGCGCGCAGCACGCCGCTCACCGACATCGCGCTGGCAGAGAACGAACAGCTGCTGCGTGCGCGCGTCACGCAGCTCTGGCAGACGCGGATGCTGCGCACCGCCAACCTCACCGTCGACGACGAGATCGAGAACGCCCTCAGCTATTACCGCGCAACGTTCCTGGCGCAGATCCCGATGCTCTATCGCCACGTCGAAGCGCTGCTTCCGGGGCACCCGATCGCGAACTTCTTTCGCATGGGCAACTGGATCGGTGGCGATCGCGACGGCAACCCGTTCGTGAGCGCAGCCACGCTCGAGACGGCACTCGCACGGCAGAGCGAGACCGCGCTTCGCTTCTACCTCACCCAGGTGCATGAGCTCGGCGCCGAGCTCTCCAACTCTGCCACGCTCACCGCCGTGTCGAAGCCGCTGCAGACGCTTGCCGACGCGTCGGGCGACAGCAGCCCGCACCGCGCCGACGAGCCCTATCGGCGTGCGCTCATCGGCGTGTATGCGCGGCTGGCCGGTACGCTCGTGGCACTCACCGGCACCGAAGCGCTGCGTCATGCCGTCGCGTCGGGCCGGCCGTACGAGAACGCCGAAGCGCTGCTCGCTGACCTGCGCACGGTCGAGGCTTCATTGCAGGATCACCACGGCGCTGCACTCGTCGCGCCGCGCCTCGCGCCGCTGATGCGCGCGGTGCAGGTGTTCGGCTTCCACCTCGCCACCGTCGACCTGCGGCAAAGCTCCGACAAGCACGAGGCTGTCGTCGCCGAGCTGCTGAAGGTGGCGCGCGTCGAGCCCGACTACAGCGCGCTCGACGAAGCGGCGCGACGCAGCGTGCTGCTCGGCGTGCTCGGCGAAGCGCGGCCGCTGCGCGTGGTGGAGAACGCGCGCGCCGCGGCGTACACCGAGGCGAGCCGTGCCGAGCTCGCGATCTTCGAGACCGCGGCGACGATGCTCGTGCGTTACGGCCGCGAGGCGCTGCGCCACTACATCATCTCGCACACCGAGAGCGTGAGCGACCTGCTCGAGGTGCTGGTGCTGCTGAAGGAGACCGGGCTGCTGCACGGCACGCTCGGCGACGGTGACAGCAACGCAGTGACATCGCTGATCGTCTCGCCGCTCTTCGAGACCATCGGCGACCTGCGCAGCGCGGCGCAGATCATGCGCGAGTTCTATGCATTGCCCGGCATCGCCGCGCTGCTCCAGCGCTCCGGTGCCGAGCAAGACGTGATGATCGGCTACAGCGACAGCAACAAGGACGGCGGCGCCTTCACCAGCAGCTGGGAGCTCTACTGCGCCGAGATCGCGCTGGTGCAAGTGTTCACGCAGATGCGCGAGACGCACGGCATCACGCTGCGCCTGTTCCACGGTCGCGGTGGCACGGTGGGCCGTGGCGGTGGCCCGAGCTACCAGGCCATCCTGGCGCAGCCGCCCGGCACGGTGAACGGGCAGATCCGCCTCACCGAGCAGGGCGAAGTCATCGCCTCGAAATACGCGCAGCCCGAGATCGGCCGGCGCAACCTCGAGACGCTGGTCGCGGCCACGCTCGAAGCAACGCTGCTGCAGACCACGCACAAGGCGCCGAAGAGCTTTCTCGATGCAGCCGCCGAGATCAGCGCGGCGAGCATGGCGGCCTATCGCGGCCTGGTCTACGAGACGCCCGGCTTCACCGACTACTTCTACGCCGCCACGCCTATCCGCGAGATCGCCGAGCTCAACATCGGCTCACGGCCGGCGTCGCGCAAGGCCAGCCGCTCCATCGAAGACCTGCGTGCGATTCCGTGGAGCTTCAGCTGGGGCCAGTGCCGCGTCGCCCTGCCCGGCTGGTATGGCTTCGGCACGGCCATCGAAGCTTTTCTCGCCGGTGGCGATCGAACGAAGAGAGAAGCGCTGCTGATGCAGATGGCCAGGCGCTGGCCGTTCTTCGCCACGCTGATCTCGAACCTCGACATGGTGATCGCCAAGAGCGACCTCGCCATCGCAGCCCGCTACGTCGATCTGGTGGAAGACAAAAAGCTCGGCAAGCGCATCTTCACGCGCATCGAGGCCGAATGGCAGCGCACGAACGATGCGCTCACGCTGATCACCGGCCACGCCGACCGGCTCGCATCGAACCCGGCGCTCGCGCGCTCGATCGAGCATCGCTTTCCTTATCTCGACCCGCTGAACCACCTGCAGGTCGAACTGATGCGGCGTTATCGCGCAAGAAAAGCCGGCGACCCGGCGATCGAGCGCGTGCAGCGCGGCATCCACATCTCGATCAACGGGCTGGCGGCGGGGTTGCGAAATACGGGGTAGCGGCCGGGGCCGGCGGCGTGGCCAGTGCGCGAGTGGCGGCGACCTCGCCGACCCGGGCCACCTGCAGCCAGTCGTCACGCGACCGATCCACGCCAGCGCAGCTGAGAGGCTCCGGCCTGGCGAAGAAATCTTGTTGGGCGCGCATGCCGGCGTCCGACTTCACGCGAACTTCGGCCGACGCTTCTGCGGGCCAGCCGAGCCGCTCGCCGATGCGAAAGCCGATGCGCTCGTCGATCAGGCTCGAAGGGTGCGCGATTTCCGAGTGGCGGCCGTGCTGGAAACCTGCAACCAGGGAACCGTGTTGCCCGGATCGAACCGTGCCCACTGCTCAACGGAAATCAGCTGGCATGCCTGAGCACGCGTCGCGACGATTCCCATCGGCTCGCACGCCCGAACCGCCGCTGCGTCGACGAGCGGGTCGCGCGAGGATGACGCCAAGGTGGCCAGGATGTCCGCGCTCCTGACGCCTGCCGCATGCCGTGCTTCGAACCGCCGGCCCTCGGCTTCGGAAATGCAGACGCGGTCGCTGCCGCAACGCAATTGCTCTGCTTCATGCGTTTCGGGTGCCGAGTGCTGGAAGTCTTCGCCGGCGCCGTCGCGCAGTGAGACGAGCACCACCGCGAGAACGACGAAGGCGATGCCAACCACGGCGATCGGCCGCAGGGTCGAATGCAAACCTTCAGGATGCGCCCGCAGACACGAATTCCTTGATCGTCGCCGCCGTCTGCGGTGGCAACACCCCGAACAAGACGCCGATCTTGAATTGCGAGGTCTGGCCGTTGAGGATGCTGTGCGCGACGGTGCCGGTGATCTGCATGTTGACGCTGCGCCCCGCCGCCACCGGCAACGCGATCAGCACTGAACACGTCTCGCCTTCGGGAATGTTCACGTCGGAGATCAGGCCGATGCCGGTGGCGCTGATGTCGATCGTGCGCACCTCGACGAACTCGGTTCCCGGCCGTCGCCACAGCGCCTTCAAGCGCAGGTCGCGGCGCGGCGTCAGCCGGCGGTCGGGGCCGGGGGTCGTGAGGATGGGTTGGGGCAAGGGCTGGCGCGGGGTGTCGAAGCCCCAAGATTCTCGGCCCTGACGCCGCTGCGCAGCCCGTCACGATCGCCAATTTTGTGGGCCCATTCAAGGCCGGGTGCTCTAAAACATCGGCTGGCGGCATTCACCGGTTGGGGGACGACGCGGCTTGTACGCTCGCCGCCGCCGCCGACGCCGCCCGTTCCGCATCAGGAGCGGCAGACATTCGACGAAGACGTTCGCGCCACTGGGCTGCAAGCTCGTCGACGGTCTTGCCGCTCGCTGCCAGGCGCTGGCGCAGCGCGCCGAGCTCACCGAGGGACGCCGAAGCCGGGATGCGCCGCAGCACAGAGACCGCGGTTCGGCACGCCGAACCCACGATCACATCGGAGGAGTCTCCGGAGACCATGTTCAAGGCATCGCGCTCGTCGTGCAGTGCACGCAGGCGCGCCTCCGGCCACCCGAGTCTCTTGCCCAGGCCGACGCCGATGCCGCGCACGAGCAGCGTGTCGGATCGCGACACGAACAATTCAGCTGTTTTCTCGCAGATCTGCCTTCGGTTGGCATCCATCAGCGCAGCGCCATTGCAGTATGTCGACGGCGTGCTTACCCGGAAATCGTTGGCGGCCGACATGTAGATGGCCGAGACGGCCAGCGCAGCCGCCACCAGCGCGTCGCTGCCGTCTCCGATGCTGTGGTCAGCGAGCAGGCCGGGCAACACGAAGGTCGCGCTGTCGACGCGGTCGGCGGACGCGATCTGGAACATCGCGGCGTCGAGCGCGGCCGCGTTCTTGCGCGCGCTTGCTTCTTCCGCGGCGGCAAACCAGGCGAACGCATTGCCGGGCGAGAGCCGGGCCCACTGTGCGGCGCTCACGAGCTGGCAGGAAGGTGCGTCGGCGGCTGCCTGTCGGCAGACCTGAAACGCCCAACCGTAGACGACCGGATCGCCGGTTCGCATGGCCTTGCGAACGAGCCGCTCGGCCGCGCCTTCGCCGCGGGCCCGCGTCTCGGTGGCATGTCGACCGCAGGCCTCGTCATCGGGCTCGCAACCAGCACGAACCAAGCTCGCCAGATCGGCCTGCAACGCCAGCCAGAAGTCGGCCGCAGCGCTCGTGCGCGGGTCGGTGCTCGCCAGCATCGACGCTACCGCGCGGTCTTCGACGTAGCGCGCCTCACGCTCGAACGCCCACATGCCAACCTGTTCGCTGCGCTCGTCGATGCCCAGGGACTGCAGCTTGCGCTCGCAAGCGACCACGCTGGCGTCGACGACCGGGGCGGGTAAGGCCGCCGTGTCGGCCTGCGTCGCAGGGGCCGACCGTGCAGCCGCCGACGCGGTGCCGTCGACACGGCTCGGAAGCGCAACCGTTCCCGATTCGCGTGAAGCGTGGCGAGCTTGATACAGCGCGACGAGCGCTGCAACGGCGATCGCCGATGCGATGACTGCGATCGACGCCCGCACCCGGCCCGAGGACTTCATTGCCGCCATGTTCGCTCAGGCGGGGCCAGCGTGAGGCACCGGCCGAAGCCGGGCCCGTGGCGAATCAGCGCCTCAGCGCCCGACCATCACCAGCGCTTCCCTCACCGCTGCCACCTGCCGCCGCGAGACGGCGAGCCATTCGCCCACCGGCGCGATGCACACGCCCCAGCCTTCATAGCCTTCCTCGACGCTTTCGCCGGCGATGGCGCGCTTCTCGAGCGCACGCACGGCGCGCTTGGCGACGAGCGCGTTGCGGTGCACGCGCAGGAAGCGGTCGCCCAGGCGCTGCTCGAGTTCGGCCAGCGAATCGTCGAGCACGTGCGTGTGCTCGGCGGTGCGCAGCGTCACGTACTTCAGCTCGGCCTTGAGGTAGAGCACCTCGGAGACCGGTACTCGGATCACGCGGCCGCGGTCGCTCACGATGATCGCCGGGCCGTCTTCTGCCTTGACGAGATCGGCCTGCACGGGCGCAGCGGCCGCCGGTGCGGCGATGCGCTGGGCGACGCGGCGCAGCGCCGCCTGCAGGCGCTCGCGCTTGACCGGCTTGGTCAGGTAGTCGATGGCGTCGAGGTCGAACGCCTTCAAGGCATGCTCGGCGTGTGCGGTGACGAACACCACCGCGGGCGCCGGGTTCAACAGCCGCAATTCGGCGGCGAGCTGGGTGCCGTCGCGGCCGGGCATCTGCACGTCGAGCAGCACCAGGTCGCAGTGGCGGGTCGTGAGCCACACGAGCGCCTGGGCGGCGTTGGCGGCTTCGCCCACGACGCTCACGCGTGGCTCGGCGCATTCGTTGACGAGGCTCTTCAAGCGCATGCGGGCAAGCTCTTCGTCGTCGACGACGAGCACGCGCAGCGGGTCGGGGTGGCCGACCGGGACGGAAATGCCGACAGGGGAGCTGCTGAGGTTCATAGGGGCACCACGATCTGGACGCGGTAAACGTCCTTGTCCTGTCTCGCGTCGAACTGCGCCGCCACATCGTGCATGAGGCGCAGCCGTTCACGAACGTTCTTCAGGGCCATGCCATGACCGGGCCGGGAAGGCTCGGTCGGCACACTGTTGGCGATGGAGAGCACGGCACGACCGAGCTTGACCTTCGTCCGGACCCGGATCACGCCGCCTTCTGCTGACGGCTCGACTCCGTGTCTGACAGCGTTTTCGACCAGCGGCTGCAAAAGTAAAGGCGGCACCCGGGCGCTGGCGGCCTCCGCATCGAGCTCCCACGTGACATGCAACCGGCTTCCGAAACGAATCTGTTCGATGTCGAGGTAGCGCTGCGCGAGATCGACCTCCTCGCCGAGCGAGACCGACTCGGCGCTCTCGCTGATCGCCACGCGAAACAGCTCGGCCAGGTCTTCGAGCACGCCTTCGGCGCGAGCCGGATCGAGCCGCACCAGCGTGAGCGCGGTATTCAGCGTGTTGAAGAGAAAGTGCGGGCGGATGCGCGACTGCAATTCGGCCAGCCGCGCCGTGGTCTCGGCCGGCAGCGTGGCCTGCGCACGCAGCCGAAGCCACTGAAAGATCACGCTCGCCATCGCTGCGCCGGCGATGGCCGGGCCGGGGCCGGCGAGCGAGCTCAGGCCGGCCGCGTTCACGTCGGGAAAGAGCGAGGCCATGAGCTGCGCCGAGCCCCAGCTGGTGAGCGCGCCCAGCACCATCACCGCGCCCCACTGCGCGGCGAGCGGTGCGGCCGCGAGCGGCCGCTTGGCGGCGCACAACACCAGCAGCCAACCGAGTACCGCCGGCAACGCGACGCTGGCACCGGCGGCGGTGAGCGCAAGCCAGTAGCCGAAGCCCGTGGCCGGAAACACCATGCCGATGGCGACGGCCGCATGCACGAACAGCACGGCCCGCAACGCCACGCCCACATGGCACACGTCGAACGGCGAGTCGGGCCCGCGCCGCCGCACCACGGGAACCTCGCCGACGAGATCGAACACCGTGGCGCCGAAGCCGGTGGAGCGCGCGCCGCCGGCTTGCGCAGCCTTGGCCGAGCCTGCACCCATCATGATCGGCGCGGTGCCGCCGATAGAATCCGTCGGGTCGTGGCGTGGCTCATGGCTCGCATTGTCCTCAAGCGATGCCACCCGCGGGAGCGGTGTTGCGCGGACAGCGACACGGAAGCTCCGCTTGTTTCGTGCGTTCTCGCACGCTGCGAACGCCCACCCCGTGTGCCGCCCGCTCCCATTCGCCAGACCGCACGATGCCCACCAGCCAGTTCGACAAGAAATCCGAAGCCTGGTCGGCCCTGTTCAGCGAGCCGACGAGCGCGCTGGTGCAGCGCTACACCGCCAGCGTGACCTTCGACCAGCGCCTCTGGCGGGCCGACATTGCGGGCAGCCTGGCCCATGCCGGCATGCTCGGTGCGCAGAAGATCATCTCGCCCGCAGACGTGGAAGCGATTCACCGCGGGCTCGCGAAGATCATCGAAGAGATCGAAAGCGGCGCTTTCGAATGGCGCACCGAGCTCGAAGACGTGCACCTCAACATCGAGGCCCGGCTGGTGCAGCTCGAGGGCGACGCCGGCAAGCGCCTGCACACCGGCCGCTCGCGCAACGACCAGATCGCGACCGACGTGCGCCTGTGGCTGCGCGACGAGATCGATGCCGTCGTCACGCTGCTCGTCGAATTGCAGCGCACGCTCGTCGGGCTGGCTGAAAAGCACACCGACACCATCCTGCCGGGCTTTACGCACCTGCAGGTGGCGCAGCCGGTGTCGTTCGCGCACCACCTGCTGGCCTACGTGGAGATGTTCAGCCGAGACGCCGAGCGCATGGCCGAAGTTCGCGTGCGCACCAACCGTTTGCCGCTGGGTGCGGCCGCGCTCGCCGGCACGAGCTACCCGCTGGATCGCGAGAGCGTGGCGCTCGCGCTCGGCATGGAAGGAATCTGCAGGAACAGCATCGACGCAGTGAGCGACCGCGACTTCGCGATCGAGTTCACGTCGGCAGCGAGCATCGCCATGGTCCACGTCTCGCGCCTGAGCGAGGAGCTGGTGCTGTGGATGAGCCAGAGCTTCGGCTTCATCGCGCTGGCCGACCGCTTCACCACCGGCTCGTCGATCATGCCGCAGAAGAAGAACCCCGACGTGGCCGAGCTGGCGCGCGGCAAGAGCGGCCGCGTCGTCGGCCACCTGATGAGCCTGCTGATGTTGATGAAGGGCCAGCCACTGGCCTACAACAAGGACAACCAGGAAGACAAGGAGCCGCTGTTCGACAGCGTCGACACGCTGAAGGACACGCTGCGCGTGTTCGTGGAGATGGTGCCGGGCATCGTCGTGAAGCCGGAGGCGATGGCGATGGCCGCCACGCGCGGCCATGCCACGGCCACCGACCTGGCCGACTACCTCGTCGGCAAGGGCCTGCCGTTTCGCGACGCGCACGAAGCCGTGGCACGCGTCGTCAAGCACGCCAGCGAGCTCGGCGTGACGCTCGGCGAACTCCCGCTCGCGGAGCTGCAGCGCCTGCACCCGTTGATCGAAGCCGACGCGCAACCGCTGCTCACGCTGCAGGGCTCGCTCGCTTCGCGTCGCAGCGTCGGCGGCACCGCGCCCGAGCGCGTGAAGGAAGAGATCGCGCGGCATCGGCAGCGGCTGGCATAGCAGGCAGGTCGCTTGCCCGCATCGGCTCCTGTGCATCCGGGCCTGGCCGCGATGCGTAGGCCACGCCCATGACTTTTCCCTCGACCCGCATGCGCTTTCGACCCGTTCTCCTCGCCACGTTCGCCACCTTCGGCGCACTCCTCCTCCTCGCGGCCTGCTCGCCGCTGCGCACCCTCAACGCGCTGGTGCCGAGCGACACGTCGCGCGTCAGCAGCGACGTGTCCTACGGCCCGTTGCAGCGCCACAGGCTCGACGTCTATGCGCCCGTCACGGCTGCGCCCGCGGCCGGCTTTCCGGTGGTGGTGTTCTTCTACGGCGGCAACTGGATCAGTGGCGAGCGCGCCGAGTACAAATTCGTGGGCGAGGCGCTCGCGGCACGCGGCGTGCTCACGCTGGTGGCCGACTACCGGCTCTATCCCGAGACCGCGTATCCCGGCTTCCTCGAAGACTCGGCGCTCGCCGTCGCCTGGAGTCTCGAGCACGCGAAGGCGCTCGGCGGCGACCCGAAGCGCGTGTTCGCGATGGGTCACAGCGCGGGCGGCTACAACGCCGCCATGCTGGCGCTCGATGCGCGCTGGCTGAAGGCGGTGGGCCACGCGCCCGCCGAGTTGCGTGGCTGGATCGGCCTGGCCGGTGCCTACGAGTTCTTCCCGCTCGAAGAAGGCCAGCCGGCGCGGCCGGTCTTTCACCATCCCGACTACCCGAAGGATGGCCAGCCGATTCCGTTCGTCATGCCCTCGTCGCTACGCGCCTTCCTTGGCGGCCCGGTGGTCGACAGGATCGTGAGCCCGCAGCGCAGCACGCTGGCGATGGCGGCGAAGCTGCGCGAGCAAGGCGTGCCGGTCGAGCTGCACATGTACGAAGGCATCAGCCATCAGCTGCTGATCGGCAGTTTCGCGCGGCCGCTGCGCGGGCGTTCGACCGCGCTCGCCGATGTGACGGCCTGGATCGCGGCGAACTGACCGCGGTGGTGCGGCCCCAGCGGGCTCTTCGCGGCGCTGCAACGGTCCCTGAATCCCGCGAGCGGGCGCGGCGACAATCTCGCCAATTCCTGCCCGAGGATCTGCCGTGCCCGCATCCGCCCCCATCCCCAGCCCGCTGCACGCGGCCATCGATGCCGCCGCCACCGCTCTCGAGCCACGCATGATCGAGTGGCGCCGTGACCTGCACGCGCACCCCGAGCTCGGCAACCGCGAGTTCCGCACCGCCGGCATCGTCGCGGCGCACCTGCGCTCGCTCGGCTTCGACGACGTGCGCACCGAGGTTGCGGTGACCGGTGTCGTCGGCCTGCTGAAGGGCAAGCTGCCCGGCCCCGTGGTTGCGCTGCGGGCCGACATGGACGGCCTGCCCGTGAAGGAGCGCGTCGACCTGCCCTTCGCCTCGAAGGTCGAGACCGAATGGAACGGCGAGACCGTGGGCGTGATGCATGCCTGCGGGCACGACGGTCACGTCGCCATCCTGATGGCGGTGGCCTCGGTGCTGGCCGGCCTGCGCGAGCAGCTCGCGGGCAGCGTGAAGTTCATCTTCCAGCCGGCCGAGGAGCTGCCTCCCGAAGGCGAAGAAGGCGGTGCGCAACTCATGATCAAGCAGGGCGCGCTCGAGAACCCTGCGCCCGATGCGATCTTCGGCCTGCACGTCACCTCGGCCCTGCCCACCGGCCTGATCGGCTACCGCTCGGGCCCCACGATGGCCAGCGCCGACAACTTCCGCATCACCGTCGAGGGCCGGCAGACGCATGGCGCGATGCCGTGGCGCGGCGTCGATCCGATCGTCGCCGCCGCGCAGGTGGTGCTCGGGCTGCAGACCATCGTGAGCCGGCAGATCGACATCGCCAGCGAGCCTGCGGTGATCACCATCGGCGTCATCAAGGGTGGCCTGCGCGAGAACATCATTCCCGACACGGTGGAGATGCGCGGCACCATCCGCACCTTCAACGAAGAGATGCGAAACGACATCCATGTGCGCGTGAAGGAGACGGCGGAGTCGATCTCCAAGGCTTCGCGCGCCGGCTGCACGGTATGCATCCACAAGAACTACGCCGTCACCATCAACGATGCCGAGCTCACGGCGGCCACGCTGCCCACGCTCGAGCGCGTGGCCGGTGCCGCGCACGTGATGACGATCCCGAAGGTCACCGGCTCGGAAGACTTCTCCTTCTATCAACACGTGGTGCCGGGCTTCTTCTACTTCCTCGGCGTCACGCCCGCGGGGCAAGACCCGGCCAAGGCGGCGCCGAACCACTCGCCACTGTTCTTCATCGACGAAGCCGGCCTGCTGCTCGGCGTGCGCTCGCTCGCGCAGGTGACGGTCGACTGGCTCGAGGCGAACGCGCGCATCGGAACCGATGCCGCCGTGAAGCCGGAAGCCGCGGCCGCAGTCGCGTGACGCGCTCATGCGCGTGATGAAGCGCCGCTCGTTCGCGCCGCTGTTCGCCTCGCTCGCATTCGCCGCGCCCTGCGTCGCGCACGCGGCGGAGAGCGATGTCCCGAGCCTCGCCATCCCACCGGCGCACGCGCGTCTCGGCTATG
>Ga0209512_1004284_pt1 | contig 12610 bp, 12 predicted proteins | sample frozenSSSSmetaG_FD_184142 | JGI IMG/M metagenome (GOLD analysis project Ga0209512, IMG submission 184142) | Glacier valley bacterial and archeal communities from Borup Fiord, Nunavut, Canada, to study Microbial Dark Matter (Phase II) -... | ecosystem: Environmental > Aquatic > Freshwater > Ice >... | reverse complement strand
GGCACCGAAAAACGACGACCTTACTCCTACTTACGCATTGACGTTAAAGAAGGTAAGGATGCCAAATTTATCATCCGTCCCTACGTTGCTGAATGGTACCACCGTCAATGGAACTATCCGCAAATAAAGCCATTCACCATTTGAGACCATCTAATAAGTCTGTGGTACAAAGAACTGTTCATTTAGGGGTGGTCTGACATAACTATCGGCAGGCTTCCTGGGGGACAATTCTAAGGGTTTTGGGGTCATATCCACGTAGGGAATCTTGCTGAGGATGTGGTAAATACAATTCAAGCGAGCGCGTTTTTTGTCGTCTGCTTCGACGGTGAACCAGGGTGCTTCAGGGATATTAGTATGGGCAAACATGACATCCTTGGCTTTAGAGTATTCCACCCAGCGATCGCGCGATTCGAGATCCATCGGACTGAGTTTCCACCGCCGCGCTGGATCAGTAGTTCGGGATTGAAAGCGCCGTTCTTGCTCATCATCGCTGACAGAAAACCAATACTTCAGTAGAATAATGCCCTCACGCACCAACATCCGTTCAAAATCTGGACAATCTTGGATGAAATGGTTGTACTGTTCTTCTGTACAAAAGCCCATCACATGCTCTACGCCAGCGCGGTTATACCAACTACGGTCAAACAAAACAATTTCACCCGCAGATGGCAGATGAGCTACATACCGTTGGAAGTACCATTCGGTTTTTTCGCGATCGCTAGGTGTACCTAAAGCGACGATACGGCAGCCACGGGGATTCAACGGTTCCGCAATCCGTTTAATCGTACCTCCCTTGCCTGCGGCATCCCGTCCTTCAAAAATAATGACGATGCGGGCACCTGTAAACTTTACCCAATACTGCATTTTTACTAGTTCTAATTGCAGTTGGGCGATTTTTTTTTCGTATAGCCGACTGGATAGTTTAGAACTTCCCTCACCTTCAGTCGTGTGTTTTTTGACTGTTTTCGCCACATTTTTTTTGGCTTTTAGGGTTGCGATCGGGGATTCTATAGCTTTTTTAATCGGATCTTGATTGTCCTGCTCAGTGTTCATAAACTTTTTCGAGCTTAATATTTAAAGACGATAGGGCAGTTTTCAGAAATGAAACAGCCCTGCCTATTCTCAATAACGTTGCCGTTAGGCGCAAGGGTTTTCTTAGCGCCTAACACCTAACGCCAGCGTTAATAAGAAGCTTACTCTCCCAAAAATTGCTGTTTAATCGAGCTAATTTCTTCACCCAATTCTTGGCGTGTCGAAACTTTCAGCAAGTAACGGTTAACAAACCAGATGCTATAACTTATACCAACTATTTCCAAGGTAGGGTATAGCAAGGGGATATCATTCAGGGCATCCATGACCGCGAATAATACTTTGAGCAATACAACTACACCGAAGATGATTCCTAGGGTGATCAGCGGTTGTCTGTAAGTGTTGAAGAATCTACCTAAGTATTCCGGCACTTCGGCAAAGAATTCGGAAATTTTATTGCCGATCTCCTGTGCTTGCATGTAGTTATCTACAGGAGGTAGCATTGGTAGAGTTTCTGGTTTTAACCCCTGGGTGAGCGCCGCCTCGGCTGAGGTAGCAGGATCGGCGTAATCTGATGGTGAGAATTGTTGAGTTTCCATTTTTTACCTCTTTTAAGTGATACTCTTATCGGCGCGGTGATCGACAACGATTACTAACGGATCGTCGCCTGGGTGTGGTACGAAATTGGCAGGAGTTGACTCGACACCACGGGTTTGTGGATGCTCAGCTTTTGGTAAATCTGTAGCATCATAGATGGCGAAGTCTTCAATACCTCGACGTTTGAGGATAGCTTCCGCTCGGTGAATCTCTGCTGCTGTGCCATCTACCATGATGATGTAATCACCTTTTTGGAAGCGATCGCTATAAACTTTAGCTCGCTCTTCCGGAATACCGATTCCGACTAAAGCACCACCAATTCCCCCAGCGGCTGCACCAATTGCGCCACCAGTTAAAGCCGTTGCTAATGCTGTGGCTACAGCACCGCCGAGTAACACTGGACCTACTCCCGGAATTGCTAAAGCGCCGAGACCAACTAACAAGCCGCCCAGACCACCTAATGCACCACCTGTAACTGCACCAGCTTTTGCACCTTCATCGGCTTTGTTACCAGCCAAGCTACTATGAGTGGTGTCGGCGTTTTTGGCAATCAGCGAGATTTGGCTGAGATCAAAACCTGCATCTCGCAGTTCTGTTAATGCATCTTCAGCAGCTTGGCGGTGAGAGAATACACCTATAGCTCGTTGATGTTTGTTAGTTACAGGTGCGGGATTAGTTACCAGCGCGGGAGGAGTGATGACGGCGTTGGTAGTGGTAGTAGCTGTGTTACTACCATGAGGTTGATTATAGATGCCATAGTCTTCTACACCATGATGATGCAGGATTTTTTCAGCGCTGGCAATTTCCGCATCTGTACCATCAATAATCACTAAGTAATGTCCGCGCTCAACTCTGGCGTTGTAAACTTTAGCTTGCTCTTCGGGAATTCCTAAACCAACTAATCCTCCTAGCAAAGTTCCCGCCGCTGCACCGATGCCAACTCCAGCTAAAGTTGTAGCGATCGCGGTCGCTGTTGCACCAGCAAGCATTACAGGACCGATTCCGGGAATTGCCAAAGCGCCAAGACCGACTAATAACCCAGTCAAGCCACCCAGCGCCCCACCGGAAACCGCACCAACCGTCGCACCTTCGTCAGCTTTATTGCCAACGCGATCGGTCATTTCGGCTCCAGCAATGTCGTGTTTACCGTCGGTATCTTGGACAACCACAGATACTCTATTCATATCAAAGCCAGAATCTCGTAATTCGTGGAGCGCAGTTTCGACATCATGGCGATGCGAAAATATTCCAGCAGCTCTCTTATGTAAACCGGCAACCATACCTTACTCCTTATAGATAATATTAGTTATGTAGATTTCTCTAACGGCAACTAAGCTTATTTCCGCACATTTTGTTGATTTTTTCATCAATCGATCGAGAGAACTTATGCCTCTATCTAAAGTCATATAGTTAAGTCGAACTTAGAAAGCGTGGTAAAAGCTCAACTTAAATATTCATTTAATAAAGTGTTAGTAAATAATAAGTTACTATTTGCTCTCATTTTTCTAATTCATTCAGCTCAATATGCACGTAGGGTGTGACAATGCTGGCAACATATCTTTATAAAACGCTGAAGGTAAATCACAATCGCGCGAATTTGGCAATACCGAAATACCAGAATAATGTGGTTACTTCATGACAATCAAAAGTGGTTGAAGAAAGTGTTCTCTGCGCCCGAGTTCGGGTTCTTTAATCAGATAGGACTGCTATCGTCATGCTGTTTATATACAAATCTTAATGAAATGAAATGAAGTATCATGTATGAACTTCCTAGTAGCTACCCATTTCCTCTACTATCTGCTATCACTAGCACAGTCGTTTACTAGGCAACAATCATGGCTAAGTATGATGAAGTGTTTAATAGTGAAGAAGTTAGCGAAGAAACACTGAGTGCGGCGGAAGCTGTCGCCGCGATGGCTGTGGTCACGGCATTTGCTGATGCTAAAGATGCTGAAATCGATGTGGAAACTTTGGCTAGCATGCTTTGGGGATTTGAAACCTTTGAAGAGTATTCAGAGGATGAGATGGCATCTATGCTGGATAAGCTGATTAATATTGCTGAGGATGAGAGTGTCGGTACCTTGTTCAACTCGGCAAATGAATCCCTCTCAGATGACTCTCTATTTGATGCTTATGCGGCTGGGGTGATGATGCTTGTTGATGAGGAAAAAGGTATTGTCCCAAAAAGTAAGATGAGTTTTCTGAATCAGTTACAAGCAGCTTTGGAGTTAGATAATGAAGAAGCACAGGAAATTATGGATGAGGTAATTACTGCTTTTAAAGAAGCACTCCTCAATCCTGATGATGAATCTGAGCCGGAAATGTATCAATCCCCGGAAGGCAATTTTCAACTTCCGATTCCTGTTGATGTGCAGGACGGTGGCAATGTGGAATCTGAACCGGGTTTGGTAGAATTTTCTGATGATGGCACTTTGCTACAGATTAATTATCAGGTTTTGCCAGAGGATCAGGTTGCTGAATTGCAGTCTCTGGGAGAGGAGGGATATCTCAAATCTGCTCTTTTAGATGTTTATGTGCCTTCTTCAATTGTTAAGACTGTGCCTAATTCTCGGGTTGAGCATAATGAGTACATTCGGGAAACTATCTCAGGTTATTTTGTTGTCGTTAATATGCCTCAAGGCTCGACAATGGCGGTAGAAGAAAATAACTCTATCGGGAAACGGTTGGATGCTTATCGCGGGATTTTGGCTTTTGTTAATCAGGGTTTTTTGTATTTGGTGAGTTGTCAGCGCAATTTTTTGGCTGGGGAGGTTCCTGGGTCTATGGATGAGGAGGCTCAGGCTTTGAAGGGGGAGATTTTGGAGTTTGTGAGTACGATTGAGTTTGGGTAGCTGGGGGTTGAGGGTTTTTTAACGCGGAGGGGAGAGGAGGGAACGCGGAGGGGCGCGGAGGTTTTTTGGGATCTCTGCGTTTTTATTTGGGGGGTTTTAGGGTCGCCAGAGGTAGATTAGGGAGAATAGGACTAGCCAGATTACGTCGACAAAGTGCCAAAATAGGGCAGTTGCACTGACGCCGAAGTGACTGGAGGTGTAGTTATTTGGCTTGAAGGATCGGGTTAGCATTAGTAGTTGCAGGAGAATTCCGACGAGAACATGTAGTCCGTGGAAGCCTGTTAGCAGGTAAAATGTTGAGCCGAATAGTCCTGTGGTTAGTCCAAATTTTAGGTGACTCCACTCAATCATCTGACCGACTAAGAAATAAGTTCCCATTGCTGAGGTGGTTAGCCACAGTAAGCGAAACTGGTTGAGGTGACGGCGGTCGAGTGCTTTTTCGGCAAAGTAGATGACGAAGCTACTGGAGACTAGTACTGCTGTGTTTATTGCGGGTTGGGTTACTTCTAGTGGTGATACCCCACGCGGTAGCCAGCCGTGGGCGATTGATCGCAACAAAATATATGTTGCAAACAAACTCAGAAATATCACACTTTCTGATAGTAGAAACACGGTGAAGCCAAACATGCCATTACCATGTTCCTGGGAATTTTCTCTGGGCTGCGACAAACGATCCATTGTCAACTTCCTTTACTTTTGGGTGGGAGTATCCGCAGCTAATTGGTCATGACCGTAGCTGTAGGGTGGCAAGGTAACAATGGGGATTTCTTCAAAGTTTTCTACGGGTGGTGGGGAGGAAACTGTCCATTCTAGTCCTGTGGCGTGCCAAGGATTGTTGGGTGCTGGTCTTCCTTGCAACCAAGAGGCGACGATGTTGACAATAAAAGGTAGTGTGGATATTCCTAGTAAAAATCCTCCTAGACTGGCAACGATATTTAATTCTTGGTATTGCGGATTGTAGGAGGAAACCCGGCGTACCATTCCTTGCAAACCTAATGGGTGCATGGGAAAGAAGGTCAGATTAGCGCCAATAAATGTCAGCACAAAGTGGATTTTACCCCAACCCTCGGCATACATCCGTCCGGTAATTTTCGGAAACCAGAAGTACATTGCGGCATAAATCGCCATCGTAATCGTATTGAAGACGATGTAATGGAAGTGACCGACGACAAAGTAAGTGTTATTGACGTGTAGGTCGAATGGTACTGAACCCAGCATTACACCCGTGATGCCACCAAAGAGGAACATAATGATGCCAGCCAGGGCAAACAGCATTGGTGTTTCCATATGCAATTTGCCTTTCCAAATCGTTGCTGTCCAAGCGAATACTTTCACGCCTGTAGGTACAGCCACTAACATCGTGGTGAACATAAATAGCATCCGCATCCAACCAGGTGTCCCACTGGCGAACATATGATGCACCCAGACAAAGATACTGACGATGGCGATGCCAAAGGAAGCGAGGGCGACGGATATGTAACCAAATAACGGATTGCGGGAAAAAGCTGGGATTATCTCTGAGAAAATACCCAAAGCGGGTAACACCATTACGTAAACGGCAGGATGAGAGTAAAACCAGAAAAGATGCTGATAAAGAACTGGACTACCCTCTTTGAAGGGATCGAAAAAGCTTGTCCCAAAAGCTAGGTCAAAGAATAGTAGAATCGCCGCACCTGTAAGCGAAGGTAGGCAAAATAATTGGAGTAACTGGGCGCTTAATACTGTCCAGACAAAGATCGGCATCCGAAAGTATGTCATCCCTGGCGCACGCAGCCGGACAATAGTGGTGACAAAATTTACACCACCCATAATTGAAGAGATGCCCAGCAGCGCTACACTCAAAATCCAGAATAGTTCACCATTAAATAAGTGACCGGATGGATTTTGAATACTGACAGGTGGGTATGACCACCAGCCGGCTTGGGCGGTACCGCTAGGTAATAAGAAACTCGATAGGAGAAAAATACCTGTGGGCGGAATCAGCCAGAAAGCGATCGCATTCAGTCGGGGAAATGCCATATCCCGCGCCCCAATCATCAGTGGGACTAAATAGTTAGCTAAACCAACTAAACAGGGAATAATCCACAGGAAGATCATCATCGTTCCGTGGAGTGTAAATAAGCCATTATAAAGTGGGCGTGAGAGTAAATTTAACTCCGGTGTCAGCAGTTCCGCCCGCATCAACATGGAAAACAAACCAGCAATCAGGAAGAAGATGAAGGAAGTCACCATGTACTGAATGCCAATCACCTTATGGTCAGTACTAAAGCTAAAGTAACGCCATCGATTTGGTTGAGGGTCGCTACCAGCGTTACCCATTTGTATATCTTGTGTCATTAGCTATCCTTTCAAGGTTGATTGACAATCGGTGGTTGTGCAGGCACAATCGTTGGCCAGCCTCGCACTGCACCTAGAGTGTGTTCTGAAAATGCTGAATTCTTGGCGGGGGATGGCTGCTGGCTGGCTGAGGCAGTTAGCCACTGGTTGTAAGCATCACTGGATTCCACGTATACATCTGCTTCCATCAAGGGGAAGTAAGTGCCACTAAATTGCGAATCGCGTAAACGATATTTACCTACTCGCAATGGTGTCAGTGTAAAGTTCAAAGTCCGATTCGGAATAATATCCTGTTTAATGCGGAATTCTGGGACGTAAAAACCGTGCAGCACATCTTGCGACTGTAGCTTTAAGCGCACAGTCTCATTCACAGGTAGGTGTAATTCGGTACTCGTAATATTACCTGGATAGCGAAAAGCCCAAGACCACTGCTTTGCCATCACCATTACTTCTAAAGCTACAGGTTTGGCTCTAGTATTGACATCTGTAGGTTCGGTGGCAGCGTTAGCCGGTTCGTCTGCCATTGGTATGTGTAAATGTACGATTGGTGTTAGACCTTGGATATCGATTTCCTGATAGATTTTGTAGCTTTGGGTAGCAATCCACATCACAAATAGGACTGGGACAATTGTCCAAACAATCTCTAATTTCACATTACCGCGAGATGGAGAACCGTCGCTGAAATCTCCTTTCGGGACTCGGTAAAGAAGTACCGAGTACATAATGAGTCCGACGATTCCTAAGAAAATAAATGTGCCAACTGCGACTAAGAAGCTAAATAGATCATCTACCTTTTGTGCCTCTGCTGTTCCTTGAGTAGGCATCCAAGAATATGCCTGGTGTCCTACCCAGCGGCTAGTGACTAAAAGCACCGCGATAAAAACCGCCAGAAGTAGAGTGTTTAATATTTTCTGCATACAAATGTCGAGACCACTGCTATTCTCATGGAATTACTTAAGTATCAAGTTAGGGTTTTGATTTTGGCGCAGCAGCCCTGCGGCTGTATTATGAATCCCGAACTCGTCTCCTAAATGTGCTCCCAAAGTTCCTTGCACAAACATAATACCCAGAATCGCGACACCTGCAGCAACATAACTCCACTGCACTTCTCGATTCTTGTCAACTCGCCAACGGTAGCGCTGAAATCCTCTCCAGACAGTCATTCCCACAATCGCAGCTAACAAAAAAACTCCGCCTAAACCATGCAACAGCATCGTCAAACCAGAACCTAAACCCCAAGAACTTTTAATATTTGTTGGCGTACCGGCAAGCAAAATCTCGAAAAAGCCAGCAGCGACAGTGAAAAAAGTGATCACCGATGCGGCGAGGGCATTGTACCAACCCACATCATAGAAACCTGCCCGCAGTGCAGTCAATACCAAAAATTTGAATATCGGTCTTTCTAAAGGAAACAAGTTGCCGGCAATATCAAAGATAATCGCAATGATAAACAATCCTAAAGTCAGATGTACTAACTGCGGATGAATAGGGATGCTATAAGGTAGCCCATTGGCACCGACAGGAAAACCCCAATCAACTGTTTGTAAAATCATTGCAATAACCCCTTCTTCGTCGCTTCGACAACAGGCTCAACGTGTAAACCGTACACCCATACAAGCTGAGTTCCCAATACTACCTGAAAAGTCACTAGACAAACTAAAAACGTGGCGACACCCAGATAAACCGCCGGAACTTTAATCGGATTGCGGTTGCGAATCACGAAACGCCAAGCTGTAATGGCCACTAAGATTGCCGAAAGTGACCAGCCCGTAATTGTATGCATATTTAGTGTTGGCTTTGCTGCCGAATAAACAGTTGTCAACCCAGCTTCAAACTGACCGAACATCACAGCGATGAATATCGAAATCGCCGCCACTAAAAGATTCCAGAAACTCACTTCATACAAGCGATGATTACGGGTAAAATATCCAATGACATCGCAGAAAAAGGAAAATAACACCATCGCGATCACAAAGTGAACTACTATCGGATGGAGCGGATCGGGATATGGGAGATCCTGATTATTCAAAGGTAGAGCAGCCATAACTTTCTCCTAACGGGAACTAAACATTGTCATAAATCACACACCTTAACACCAAACGTTTCCGTATGAGTCTTTGAAGAAAGCCGCAAGTTTTACATATGGTTAAAATAATGGCTTAAAGCTTGAATTATTCTATTGCTCTTAAGAGATAAATCTGTTGCCACTTGATTTGAGTTGTCAACATATCATAAATATTCTTAGTGCTTAATTACACTTTGTGAAAGTGTTGAGTAACTTACTGCTGATAATAAAGTATGTTAAGCTAACGCACCCTACAATTGAGTTTTATGAATCATTCGCTGAAAAAATCAGATGCTTTTCACTTTTGACCAATATTAATAGCTTGTCAACTACCAGAAGGATGATTTTAGTAAATATTTAGATAGAGTGAGGGAAAAAGTTAATTATGACTGAATCTATTAACGCGCCTGTTACTGTTTTACCAATGGATCGCTATAATCAGGAGTTGATTAAAAATCTTCATCCTGCTGATTGGGTGAATCCAGAACCTGCGCCTCGCTATGACATGGTTGTGATTGGTGGCGGAACTGCGGGACTTGTCACCTCTGCAGGTGCGGGTTTATTTGGTGCTAAAGTTGCTTTGATTGAAAAGCACTTGCTGGGTGGAGATTGCACGAATGTCGGCTGCGTCCCTTCCAAAACCATGATTCGCTCAGCGCGGGTAGTTGCAGATATGCAATATGCTCAAGAGTTTGGTATCAGCACTCCTGAACACATTAACATCGATTTTCCGGCGGTAATGGAACGGTTGCGGCGAATCCGATCTGAAATTAGCCCGAATGATTCGGCTGAGCGATTTCATCAGGAGTTTGGCGTGGATGTGTTTTTTGGTGATGCTCGTTTCTCAAGTGCTGATACGGTGGAAGTTGCCCAAAAAACTTTGCGTTTTAAAAAGGCGGCGATCGCTACAGGTTCAAGTCCGTCAACCCCTACAATTCCCGGTTTAGACTCAGTCGGATATTTAACTAACGAGACAGTATTTTCCCTGAGTGATAAACCCAATCGATTAGCCGTCATCGGTGGCGGTTACATTGGTTGTGAGTTAGCTCAGACTTTTCAACGTTTAGGAACAAGTGTTTTTATACTACAAAAAGGTTCGCGTCTGTTAACTCGCGAGGATAAGTCAGCAGCGGAAATCATCCAAAAAGTCTTTGTCCGTGAAGGTATACAGTTAATTTTAGAAGCAAATATTCAGCGTATTGAACGGCAAGATGGCGAAAAAGTTATTTATTATGAAGTCGATGGGCGAGAACAAATACTTAAAGTAGATGAGATATTAGTTGCTTCCGGGCGAAAGCCAAATGTGGAAAATCTCAACCTTGAAAAAGTAGGTGTAAAATACAACCAAAAGCAAGGTGTAATTGTTAATGATTATTTACAGACTACTAATCCGCGAATCTATGCGGTAGGTGATGTCTGCATGAAATGGCAGTTCACCCATGCGGCAGATGCGGCGGCGCGGATTGTGATCCAAAATGCTCTGTTTGCGATTTTTGGCTTAGGACGGAAGAAGTTAAGTTCTTTGATTATGCCTTGGTGTACTTTTACTGACCCTGAAGTTGCTCATGTGGGGATGTATCCGCAACAAGCAGAGGATAAGGGGTTGGAAGTAGATACTTTTTGTGTCCCGTTGAATAAAGTAGACCGGGCGATCATCGATGGTGAAACTGAAGGCTTTGCTAAGGTATATATCCAAAAGGGCAAGGGTAAAATTTTAGGAGCGACAATTGTGAGCCGTCATGCTGGAGAGATGATTGGCGAATTTACTTTGGCGATGACGAATAACTTAAAGATTGGCGCGATCGCTAAAACAATTCACCCCTATCCTACCCAAGCAGATGTCATCCGCAAAGCTGCAGATGACTACGGTCTTTCAGGTTTAACTCCTTTAATTAAGAAACTTGCTGCATTCTGGATTGCCTGGAAGCCTTAAAGTAGCGCCGAAGTCTCCCGCGCATAGCGCCCCATAACTTCGGCAGCATCTAGCACATGACCGTCCATTGCTTTGATTACCTCTTCTTTGCTTGCGCCTGGTGGCAGATTGATTGGTTGGTCTAAGGCAAAGACTTTAAAGTAATAGCGATGAGTCCCATTTGGTGGACAAGGGCCGGTAAAACCGATTTCACCTGCACTGTTTTTTCCCTGCATACCACCTTTAGTAATTCTTGGATGCTTAGGAACGCCTTCTGGTAGTTCACGGACACCTACAGGTAGGTTATAAACAACCCAATGGGTAAAGGTCTGATTAGGCGCGTCTGGATCGTCCAGAATCAAGGCAAAACTATTTGTTCCTTCTGGTGGTGATTCCCAATGTACGGGAGGAGATATATTATCACCGTCGCAGGTATATTTAAAGGGAATAGTGCTGCCAATGAAAAAAGCTGAGCTTCTAATTTCCATGTGGGATTTTAGATTTCTAAGTTTGCACCAACATTTAACTATCTCAAACCTATCACAGAGTGGCATCCCTCTAATTAGGGATTATGCCTAAGTTAACTACGTAGCTTGAGTCCTGTTTAGCTTTGTTAAGGCAGAAATTCAAGACCCTCCCCAAAAAGCGAGGAGGGGTGGGGTTATCGGTTGATGGCATCAAGCTAGCGAGGACTAATGTGCCGACGAGGCGCGACACCGGGATTGATGATTTCTGCTACATCTTTATCGGACATTTTATCCAATACATTCTGTAATTCTTGAGTAGTAAAGTTGTAACCACTGGCTTGACCAACCTCTACACACTTGTCAGCACTCATTGCAGCTTTGAGTCTTTGCTTTAAGCCCTCATCTTGTTTAGCAGATGTTAAGAATTCAACGGCAGTTGCTTGAGACATAATTGTAAATTCTCCTAATTAAAAGAATGCTACGAAATTAGTCGTTATAGTTTGGATTGCTCGCACACCTCACTCAAGAGCAACCCCTCACTTAATATACTAACCACTATTGCAATGCTTTGGCTTCCTTTTATAGATAGATTTTTCACCATTCAATAGTATTTGAGCGAAAATATTTCGATTTTTGCGAATCTCAATTAATGAGCTAATAATTTGTTTAAGAATTGTAAAGTTTTCTTGCTATTTTTGTTGGTAATTCCTGAATACAGACAAGACTATTCTAATTGCTTTAAAAAATTTCACGGCTGCTTAAAATTAAGTTCTTGGAATGCTATAGAAGACGCTTCTAAATTTAAGTTACCCGCCGATTTGCCATTTACTTGCAATAAGTAATTACCTTGTTGTAAACCTTCGAGATAATATACCCCCGCCCCATTAGTCACAGAAAAGCGCCTTTTACCTCCACCCGCTGGCATTGCTTCTACCCGTGCGCCAGCAATAGCATTACCTTGAGCATCAGTAATGACACCAGAACGAGTGTAAGACCGAATCAACGGAATCATCACCGTAGTGTAACTTCCCGCTACCACATTCACTGCCATTGCTTCAGATGCAGCTTGCCAATCAGGCGGGAAACCAGCAGGATCGAGATCCAAGCGATAAGTTCCAGGTTGGAGACGCACGAGGGTGCGATCGCTTTGCACTTCTGGTTGCAAGGACTTAATCGCCTGATTATTAATTACAAATAGCGATTCCGCATTATCGTGATAAATTTCTTCTCCGGGATCGCGTTTACCATTGTGATTGCGGTCAAAGAAAGGCTGAAGCAACAAGCCACCTTGAGTGCGGAAATAATCACTGCGGCGATCGCCTGGACGAATTCCGCGTTGTACATTTAAACT
>Ga0209512_1004283_pt1 | contig 12615 bp, 14 predicted proteins | sample frozenSSSSmetaG_FD_184142 | JGI IMG/M metagenome (GOLD analysis project Ga0209512, IMG submission 184142) | Glacier valley bacterial and archeal communities from Borup Fiord, Nunavut, Canada, to study Microbial Dark Matter (Phase II) -... | ecosystem: Environmental > Aquatic > Freshwater > Ice >... | reverse complement strand
GATCCGGGCTCACGTACGCGAAGCCGCCCGCAAACAGGCCGCCGCCGATGCCGCCCAGCAGCGCCGACAACGCGAACGCCGCGACCTTGGTGCGGTAGACATTGATGCCTGCGACACCTGCCGCGAGTTCGTTGTCGCGCACCGCTCGCATCGAGCGGCCGAGTGGCGTCTGCGGCAGCCGCCAGACGAGGTAGCCGATGAGCGCCATCGTCAGCACGCACAGGCCCAGAAAGGCGTGCGACGTCTGGAACATCGAAGGCCGCTGGATCCTGCCGACGCCGTCTGGGCCGTGGGTGACCGCGATCCAGTTCACCATGATCAGCGTGACGATCTGCTGAAAGCTGATGGTCACCATCGCCAGGTAGTGGCCGCCGAGGCGCAGCGTCGTCAAGCCCAGAAATGCGCCCATCACCAAAGCGATGCCAGCGCCGAGCGCAAGCGCGACCCAGAAGTTCAGGTGCAGGTCGGCCGTTCCGAGGCCGACCGCATAAGCGCCGAAGCCGAAGAACGCCGCCTGCGCGAGGTTGATTTGACCGCAAAGGCCCAGGACGACGGTCAGCCCGAAAACGGCGATGGAGTAGCTAGCGGTCTGCACCAGGATGTGCATCGTGTAATCGTCCATCGGCAGAAGGCCGACGACGGCGATCGCCAGCGCCGAGAGTGCGATGTAGGCGATCGTGCCCGTGACGCGTCGCGCAGTGGGTAGGGAAGTCGCCACAGCTAGGCCTTTTCCGCTACGCGTTCGCCGAAGATTCCTTGCGGCCGAAAGATCAGGAACGCGACCAGCACCAGGAAGGCGAAGCCGTCCTTGTAAGGCACCGAGATGTAGGCCGCGCCGAAGGTCTCAATGATGCCGAGCGCGAGGCCGCCGATGATCGCGCCCTTGACGTCGCCAAAGCCGCCGATGATCGTCGCTGCGAACGCCTTCAGCGCGATCGTCGAGCCCATCTGGATCGAGACGAAGAGGATCGGCGCGACCAGGATTCCGGCGACTCCGGCGAGCAGCGCCGAGTAGACGAAGGTGAGCATGATCATCGTCGCCACCGGGATGCCGAGCAGGGCGGCCATCTCCTTGTCCTGCGAGGTCGCCTGAAGCTTCTTGCCGAGCAGCGTGTGCTCGAAGAACCAGAAGTTGAATGCAACCAGGATCAGCGTCACAACCAGGATCAGCAGGTACTGCGTGTCGAGGTATACCGGGCCGACCTGAAGCCCCTGCGTGTCGAACCACGGCGACAGCACCTGCGGCTGCGGACCGTACAGCGCAAGCACGGAGTTGGAGAGAAAGATCGATGCGCCGATGGTGGCGATGATCACCGGCAAGAACGTGCGGTTGCGCAAGGGGTAATACACACCGAGATTGAAGACGACGCCGAGCAGAGCCATGCCGCCGAGCGACGCGACGAAGGCCCAGCCGTACGGCCACTGCAGGTCGACCGCCAGCACGACCATCATGTATGCGCCGACCATCGCGAACTCGCCCTGCGCGAAGTTGACGACGTTAGTGGCGCGAAAGATCAGCACGAAGCCGAGCGCGACCAGCGCGTACACGGCGCCGATTCCCAAACCGGTGAAGAACAGCTGCAGTACGAGGTCCATCAGCGTGTCACCGCAGTCAGGGCGTCATCGGGCTCGCAGCACCGGCGCGCGCCGGTGCCGTGCCGCGCTCACGAGGTCGATTCGATGTGCTTGTCGAAGACGATCGTGCCCTTCTCGTTGCGCACGATGTTGTATCCGTGCAGGCCGTCGCCGTTGGCATCGAAGTTGTATTCGCCCTCGGCACCGGCGTGCTTACGGACCGCGAGAATAGCCTCGCGAATCGCTGCCGGGTCGGTCTTGCCAGCCTTCTTGATGGCCATGCAAAGGACCGTGATCGCGTCGTACGTCCACGATGACTGATTGTCCGGCGCGATCTTGGTCGCGTCGCGATAGATCTTGCCGAAGGCCTTTGAGGCGTCGCTCGAGTCTTCGGCGTAGTCGGCCACGCCGAAAGTACCGAACAGCGCCGGCCCAGCCAACTTCAGCGCCGTGACGCTCGCGATCGTCGCCGAACCGACGTATGGAATCGTCACGCCGAGCTGGCGCAGTTGCCGTGCGAAGACACCGAGGTCGTTCTCGAACGTGAAGTACGAGCCCAGGATGTCGGCGCCCGACTGCTTGATCGCCAGCACGACTGGCGTGAAGTCTTGGCTCTGGTTCGAGTAGCCCTGATCGAGCGCGATGGTCGTGCCGTCGATCTTGCCGAGTGCCGCGGTCAGCGCCTTGCCGCCGGCCGTGCCGAAGGCATCGGTCGAATGGACGATTGCCCACTTCTTTTTGCCCAGCGTCTTGACGCCGTACTCGGCGATGACGCTGCCGGAATACGAGTCGTTCGGACGGAACCGGAACAGCCACTGATTGCCCATGTGCGTGAGCGCAGGATCGGTGCCGCCGATCATCACCGGCTTGCCGATCTTCAGCACGTCGGGCGCCATCGCATGGACCTGGGTCGAGCGGATCGAGCCGAGGAATGCGACGATGTCGGTCTGCGACGCCAGTTTCGAGAAGGCGAGCACGATGCCTGGGTTGGTGGTCTGGTCGTCCTCGACGATGAGCTCGACCTGCTTGCCGAGCACGCCACCCGCCTTGTTGACTGCGTCGAGGGCGAGCTTGGCTCCCGTCTGCGCGTACTTGCCCGCTTCCGCAGCTGGCCCGGTGACCGGCGCACACATGCCGATCTTGATGGTCGCGCCCTGCGCCGACGCGCGCCCGATGAAGGCCGGCATCGCGACACTTGCGGAAAGGGCCGTGGAAAAACTTCGACGCGAAATGGCCATGCTCAACTCCAGAGGTCGGACCGAGAGACGCGTTGGAGTTTATGGGCGCGAGGGCGCCGTCGCCAGCTTCGCGGGTCAGGGTTTGCCCGTCGACGCCCAGCCGTGTTCAGCGCTCGGCCACGGGGGCTCGCTTTCAAAGCACGCGCGCAAACGCGACCCGCGCGCGGGTCGCTCGCATCCGGCAGCGACGGCACTCCATCCCTCCGATGCAATGAGCGCCCGCTTTCCGACTTCGGGTTTCGCGGTACACCAAATCGGCTCACGGTCGATTGCCGGCCCACGCAAAAGACTGCTGATCGGCACCCAAGTTTGTGGCTCTGGCGCGTCGGCCCTGCCCTCATGTGACCGGCAGCTTCCCGGTTGGTCCTGTCGCTCAGCCGGCGACGTCGACCGTCAGCACCTGGCCGAAAGCCGAAGGTCAGATATCCCGCGTTGCCGGACCCACCACCGCAGCGGGCATTGGGTTGCGGGGCGCGGCAGGCGCTCGCCGTTCCGAGACGATGGAAACAGGGACCCGGCGGCACTCGACTCCGGCTGAGAGTCTCTTGATCTTTTCGAGGTACGGCTTCAAACCCTATGACCCGAACGCTCCGCCGAACTAGGGCCGCCGGCTTCGAGCCGGAACACCGATCGCTGGTCGGCAGGCGTTCTGTGTCGAGCGTGCCCCGCTGGCCATGCCCACAATGAATGTTCTCTCTCTTCAACGATGAATTCGGCCCAACGGACGCTGGATTTCGCCGTCGACAACGAGCGAGCGGTCGGCGACGAGAACGGGGTCGTGCTGCGGCCCAACTGGAACGCCGACGGCGAATCGATCGTCTACGAGGTGAAGGACGAGGACGGCTCGAAGCTCTGTTTCGTGAGAAGCGACGGCAGCGTTTCCGTGCCTCTCGCTGTTTGCAACGAAGGCGCGAGCCACGTTCAGGGTCGCGCCGCATTCTTTGCGCAGGACGACTTCGCGTTCGTGAGCGACCCCGGCGGCCGGCTCGCCATCTGGCGCTGCGAACTGCAAGCGCAGCGGGTGAGCCAGCTCATCGCCCCAAGGCGGGTGCTAGCGACTAAGGCCCCGGTGCGCCGGGAAGGGATCCGGGCGATTTCCTGCTCTTTCGCACCGAGCCGGGATCGAAGACTCCTCATGTCTGGTCGGCCCGCGTCGGCCGTACCGACGGCGCTGCCGCACTCGACACGCAGGTGGGCAACCAGCCCTGGTTCGTTCCCGGAACGAACGCCTTCTTGTTCCATTCGGATCGCGACGGCACCGACGCCGTGTATCGGCAGTCTGCGCAGCCTGCCGCCACGGCAGAGCGGTTCGGCGCGGCGGACACCGGCACGTCGTACACCACGCCATTTCCGTCGCCGGACGAGCAGCACATCGCGTTCACGCGCTGCGTCGACGGCGTGAATCAGCTCCACGTCATGCGCGCCGACGGATCACGATTGCAGCAATTGACCTGCGGCGACGGGCCCTCGATGTTTCCGGCCTGGAGCCCGGCCGGCAACCGGATTGTTCACGTCCGAGGCGAGCCGACCGCGAAGCAACCCACAGGCCGCCTGACGGTGCTCACGCTGGCGCGACATTGACGCGCTGTCGGCGCGAACCGACACATCACCGCTTGTGCATCCCCCCAGGGGTCATTCATGCCGAGCTCGAAGTGACAAGTCACCCGAGTGCGCGGGCCGAGCCAGCTCGATCCCACTCTGGCGGACAACGTGATGGTGCCCGCCGGCCGCGAGCTGCACCAGCTCGCTCATGGGTCCGCTGCTCAGCTACGAGACCCTGACCGCGTTCTTCCTCGAAGCTAGCTTCCTCGGCGTGCCGATGTTCGGCTGGAAGCGCGTGTCGCCGCGCATGAACTTCTTCACTACCTGCATGGCGACAGCACCGGAAAGAGGATGTGGAATGTGATCGTGAAGCCGAACTGGATGCGCGCAAGCAGCTTCGTGTCGAACGCCTGCAAGGCCTCGGTCACGCCGCACCCTGGCTCACAAGGAAAGTACCGAGTAGACGACGAGGGCCAGGGCAATGCCGATCAGTGCGAAGCCCTCCGGGGTGTCGCATGGGGCAAGGCCGCGACCACCCGGCGGAACTTGACCATCGCCACCAGGGTCGCCGCCGCACCCAACAGCAGCAGCGCGACGCCGGTCCAAACGAAAAGCCACGGTGCATCCGACTCACGGGGGTGCATGCGACCAACTGCAGGAAGAGCCCGAAGCGCTCGACGACGAAGCCGAAGCCCATCAACGCGATCGCCGAGCGTTGCCAGACAAGTAACGTGCGCTCGGCAGCGAACAGAACACGGGGGTCGTGGAGATCACCCGTCGATCGCCCCCTTACGCCGTCAACGTTGGACCTGCAACGGTGGGCCGGGCTTGTCGTCGGTGGTCGCCGCGATCACCAGGTAGCGGCGCGGGCTGTTGCCGCCGCCCTGCACCGACTTGCGCAGCGGTCCGATCGCGTTGACGATGGCCGCCCCCGCAGGATTGCTCATGAATTTGGCCACCGGGTCCAAGGGCCCCGACCCGTCGACATTCGCTGACAACGCGAGAAGGTAGGCCTTCTTCGGCTCGAGCCCGGTCACGGCGGCCTGCAACAAATCGACCAGGCCCTGATTGTTGACGACCACCGTCGTTGCGTTCGCGCCGCCCCCGGCGACGCCGAGCACGAGATGCACGGCGTCGCCGACGCCACCGAGCGGCACGAGGTTGTCGGTGCCGGCGCCGCTCGGTACCGCGTTCGGGATGTAGACCATGCCCTGCGGCGACTGGCCGCTGGCGACCGTCGCCACGACCTTGTTCGTGGCGGTGTCGATGGCGGTGACGGCGTTGCCGTTTTCCAGGCCGACGTAGATCCGGCTTCCGTCGCCCGACGGCCAGAGGCCGTGCGGCAGGTCGCCGGTGGGAATCGTCGCGACGAGATCGGGCTTGTCGCCTGTGGAGAACACCTTCACGGCGTTCAGTCCTCCGACCGTGACGTAGGCGAACTGGCCCTGCGCGGTGCGAGCGAAGTTGACGTGATTGGTGATCGGCCCGGTGTCGAGCAGGGCGATGTCCTGGAACGGCGGCTGGGCATTGACCACCTGGGTCTTGCCGATGTCCTTGAGCGTGAACCAGAGCTGCTTGCCGTCGGGCGTGGCGGCCAGGTCGGGGCTGAAGGGTGAAGCCTGCTTGACCCGGGCGATGACGCTGTATGTCCTGGTGTCGATCACGACCATCTCCGCCACGAAGCTCGAGACGACGTAGCCGTACTTTCCATCGGGCGAGAAGATCGTCATCCCCGGCCCGTTCGGCACTGTGATACGCCGTGTCGGCGCGAACGTCTTGCCGTCGAGCACCTGGACGTAGTCCTCGCCGCGAACCGTCACCCAGACCTCTTTGCCGTCGGGCGTGAACATCGCTTCGTGCGGCGAGCGGCCGACATAGGTCGTGTGCTTGACGCTATTGGTGGCGGTATCGATGAAGGTGACCGAGTTCGACCCGATCGACACCACGACGAGCGTGCGGTGATCGGGCGAAAAGCCCATGCCATGCACCAGCAGCTGGCCGCGGTAGAGCGGGCTGAGGTTGGCCGGCGTCGGATCGCCCAGGAGAATGAGGCCCAGCAAACGATCGGTGGACGGATCGACCACCGAGACGGTGTTCGAGGACTGGTCGCTGAGATAGACCCGGTCCTGCGAGCTGATGCGGATATCGGGCGCGCTCGCCGGGCCGGGCGTCTGCCCGGCGAAGGCGGTGCCGAGCAGCGTCGGGGCGATCGCCAGGAGGGCTGCTGTGAGTCGAGTCGGTGTCATCTGGAAGTCCTCTAGAAATTCATGGCTTGATGGGATGGGGAGGCCCGGCGGAATGAACGTTCGCACCCTTGTCGAGCTCGGCTCGCATCACTGCGATCTCCGATCCCTGCGTCACGATGATCTCCTGCGCCAGCCGGCGCAGCACGGGGTTCGTGCCGTAGAGCAACACGGCCTTGGCCATGTCGACGGCGCCCTGGTGATGCGGGATCATCATCGCGGCGAAGTCGTGGTCGGGATCGCCCGTCATGGGCGCGCCGCCCATGCCGTCGTTCATGACGCTCATGGCACCGTCCATCAGACCGGCGAATGGCGTCGCGGAGCTTGCGACGAACGGCGCCGGCGAGGCGGGCGAGGCGCCGTGGTGATGCGCTGCTAAGCCGTCAGCCGCCACTGCGGGCACGGTGAGCACGGCGGCGATCAAGACACTGCAGATGGACAGCGCGGAAACCTTTTCAAAGGCGGTCATGAGGGTCCTCGCTTTGACAGAAGCGTTAATGAGTAGAGGGGCGAAGTCCGGCGTTCATTCCGTCTTCGCAGGATTTATTTAGCGTCACGACAACAGCGCCGGGATCCAGCGGTTGATCAGCGCGCCGCCCGCAACCAGCCAGACGAACAGGATCGACGCCAGCAGCAGTGGCTTAATTTCGGCCCTGCGGATCGTCGACAGGTGGGTCGACAGATATCGGCCTTGCATGCTGCGCGTCGGCGGCGAGCTTCATGAGCTCAGCTCGACACGCACCCGCGGGAGCATCCGTCTCGGCCTCTACCAAAGTCGTCCGCCTTCGTGCCAAGGCGGCCGTGGCCGACCGAAGCATCCTGTTCGTAAGCGCGATGAATTTTGATGCCCGTTCGGATCTGCAAAACCCCCAGATCGGCCTGTTCATCGAACGCCCGGAAACGGCACGCCCGGCCGTGAAGCTATTCGAAGTCCTGAAACCACAGGGCACCTGTCCACTCCGCCTAACCACGCTACAGCGTTGCTTATCTGCAGTGTCCCTAGGTTTGACATGAGAAAATTCATCGCGAGTTCCTACTGGTGCAAGGACTTTGCTGCGCCTCGTCTGTTCTGTTTATAACGCGGCGTTTGCCTCGACCCGCGCTCAATTCGCCTTCAGGAGATTGCAAATGTCGAACATTGCAAAAGGGTCGTTGGCTGGCCTCGCGGCCACGGTGGTGCTGCCGGTTTTGATGGTCGTGAAGGCCATGATGGGCATCATGCCTGCGCTGGATTTGCCGAAGATGATCGCTGGCATGATGGGTTCGCCGAACACGCCGATGCTCGGTTGGGCAGTTCATTTCATGATCGGCATCGTTGTGTACGGAATAACGATCGCCGCTCTGGCTCATCGCATGGACGCGAGTCCGACAGTGAGTGGAATCATCATCGGTGTGATCGGCTGGCTGATCATGATGGTGATGCTGATGCCGATGGCCGGGGTGGGAATGTTTGCAATGTCGATGGGCGTGATGGCTCCTATGGTGACTCTGGCTCTTCATCTCATTTTCGGTGCCGTTCTTGGTTGGACCTATGGCAAGCTCGTCTCGGATGGTCCCGCTGCCCATACGGTTCGCGCCTGACCGCAGGGGCGGTTCGGACAGGCCAATGGTCCCGAGCAGCAGCATTGCGGCCGTTCATTGACCCATCAGGACGGTCTCTTGCGTTGCTTGAGTGCTGCTGGGTACCGTTTGGCGACGCTGACCAATTCGGGTTCTGTCGCAATAAGCCGGCGCTGATAGGCTGAGCCGAAGCTGACGACGGGGTGACGGGGATGATGAGGCGCTTCGCAAGGTGATCCGGCGGCTGCACCACCCGTTGGAGGTGATGCTGGTCTGCGTGCGCTGGTACGCGGCCTACCCGCTGAGCCTGCGCCACATTGAAGAGATGATGGGCGAGCGAGGCGCCCTCGTCGATCACGCCGCGGTTCATCGCTGAGCGATCAAGATCCTGCCAGTCCTGACCGCGGTGTTTCGTCCGCAAAGGCGCCCTGTGGGCCTGAGCTGGCGAATGGACGAGACCTACATCAAAGTCGGCGGCCAGTTGAAGTACCTGTACCGAGCCGTCGACCGTGCCGGTGCCACGATCGACTTTCTGCTTCGGGCCCACCGAGACCTCGATGCGGCGCGGCGATTCTTCGAACGCGCCATCGAGCTGCACGGTGTGCCGGAGACGATCACCATCGACAAGAGCGGCGCCGACACGGCGGCCATCGAAGGCCTGCGCGCCGACTCCGGCGCAGACATCCAGCTGCGCCAGTCGAAGTACCTACACAACATCGTCGAGCAGGACCACCGCGCGATCAAGCGCATCGTGCGACCCATGCTCGGGTTCAAGTCCTTTCGCTGCGCGAGCATCCTCCTTGCCGGCATCGAGACGATGCACATGATCAAGAAGGGACAGTTCGACCGCCGCATCGCAGTTCTACTCGCTGGCCTTTTGATTGTCGGCCGATCACCAGCTCCGTTTGGACTTACGCCGCTATTGCGACAGAACCCAATGCTCTGCCTGCTGGTCTAAGAACCTTAAGTTCCTGCATAACGCTATTGCTCAACCCGAACACCATTAAGCGCAAGAGCGTTATGAATCGCCTTCCCCTCTTACTCCTCATTTCGTTGTGCATTTACACCGGCGCGGCGAGCGCGGTGAACTCGTTAGCGACACCGGAGCAGACCTGCCAGCTGCTGGGAAGCGAAGGCTTGGATACGGTCAGGCTGGAAGGCCAGCAGGGCCGTGTCAGGCGAGTACGGCTGCATGACATCGCTCTTCGAGTTCGGTCCTCCGGGACCCTCTGGCATACGCAGCCACACCGCGTTTTATGCCATCCGCAAGGCCCGCGAGCAGGTCTCCGATCTCCGGGTGAAGGTCAACATCAACAATCCGGACAGCCGAAGATTTGCGTTTACGAAGCGCAAAGCGGCGACAGAGGCGCTCCTTCGGGCATCTGGGCGCTGAGGACGGCTGCCGGTCGTTGGCGGCATTCGCGCGAGTGGTTACAGACCGCGCACCGATCGCAACGCGGCCTATTTCGGACGGACTACATTTAAACGAGACAGACTTCATTCATCCCGAACAGCGCCGGGCCGGGCGAAGCGCCCTCACTCCACCGTCACGCTCTTGGCCAGATTGCGCGGCTTGTCCACGTCGGTTCCTCGCGCCACCGCCGTGTGATACGCGAGCAACTGCAGCGGCACGACGTGCAGGATCGGCGAGAGCGCGCCGTAGTGCTCCGGCATGCGGATCACGTGCACGCCTTCGGCCGATTCGATGCGCGTGTCGGCATCGGCGAACACGAACAGCTCGCCGCCGCGGGCGCGCACTTCCTGCAGGTTGCTCTCGAGCTTTTCCAGAAGAGCGTCGTTGGGCGCGATCGCCACCACCGGCATCTGCGAGGTGACGAGCGCGAGCGGCCCGTGCTTGAGCTCGCCGGCCGGGTAAGCCTCGGCATGGATGTAGCTGATCTCCTTCAGCTTGAGCGCGCCTTCGAGCGCCACCGGGTAGTGCATGCCGCGGCCGAGGAACAGTGCGTTTTCCTTGGCCGCGAAGAGTTCGCTCCAGGCGATCACCTGGGGCTCGAGCGCGAGCACGGCCTGCACCGCCACCGGCAGGTGGCGCAGCGACTTCAGGTGCGCCTGCTCGGCTGCTTCGGGCAGGCGCTTCTTGACCTGCGCGAGCGCGAGCGCGAGCAGGAACAGCCCGACGAGCTGGGTGGTGAAGGCCTTCGTGGAAGCAACCCCGATCTCGACGCCGGCGCGCGTGATGTAGGCGAAGGCGCATTCGCGCACCATCGCGCTCGTGGCCACGTTGCAGACGGTGAGCGTGTGCGCCATGCCGAGCGAGCGAGCGTGCTTGAGCGCGGCCAGCGTGTCGGCCGTCTCGCCGCTCTGCGTGATGGTGACGACGAGCGTGTTGGGGTTCGGCACGCTTTCGCGGTATCGGTACTCGCTCGCCACTTCCACGGAAGTTGGGATCTTCGCGATCGATTCGAGCCAGTACTTGGCCACCGAGCCACTGTAGTAGCTGGTGCCGCAGGCAAGGATGAGCACCTGCTCGACCTGCTCGAACACACGCCAGGCGCCGTCTCCGAACAGCTCGGGTGAAATGGCCGGAACCGCGTCGAGCGTGTCGGCGATGGCCTTGGGCTGTTCGAAGATTTCCTTCTGCATGTAGTGTCGATAAGGACCGAGCTCGGCCGCACCGGTGTGCGCGATCACGGTCTTCACCGGCCGCGCCATGCGCTTGAAGTTGCCGCTGTCGTCGGCGTTCGAAATCCAATACTTCCCCAACTGCAGATCGACCACGTCGCCTTCCTCGAGATAGACGATCTGGTCGGTGACGCCGGCGAGCGCCATCGCGTCGGAAGCCACGAAGTTCTCGTTCGCGCCTTTCTCGCCGCCCACGCCCAGCACCAGCGGCGAGCCGTGGCGCGCAGCCACCACGCGGTGCGGCTCGTCGCGGCAGAACACGGCGATGGCGTAGGCGCCACGCAGCTTCGGCAACGTGCGCTGCACCGCCTCGAGCAAGTCGCCGTCGTAGAGCTGGTCGACCAGGTGCGCGATGACCTCGGTGTCGGTCTGCGTGACGAAGCAATAGCCCTTGGCCTTGAGCGCGGCGCGCAGCTCTTCGTGGTTCTCGATGATGCCGTTGTGCACCAGCGCGATCCGGCCTTCGGCGTTCATGCCGGAAGCCTCGCCCGCGTCTTCGAGGGCAACGGCAGCCGAGGGACCGTGCGAGAAGTGCGGGTGCGCGTTGTGCACCAGCGGCGCGCCGTGCGTGGCCCACCGCGTGTGCGCGATGCCGGTGCCACCCTCGACCTTCTCGCCGTGAACGTTGGCCGCCAGCTCGGCGACGCGTGCCGTGCTGCGCGCGCGTCGCAGCCGGCCGGCCTGGTGCACGGCCACGCCGCACGAGTCGTAGCCCCGGTACTCGAGGCGGCGCAATCCCTCGACGAGCACCGGAACGATATTGCGGGCACTGACGGCGGCGACGATTCCACACATGGCACTTCCCCTTGGTTCTGGCGAAATGGCACTCTAGAGACCATGCAGAGAAATATGCAGTCTTTTCACGTCAAATGGCGCAATCGCATTGCGTCAAAATGAGCGGATGGAATCTTCTGCCGTAATCGCGCCGCTTGAGAAATATTCCATCGCTCTAGACGGCATCGATCTGCGTCTGCTCGACATGCTGCAGCGCGACGCATCGGCCACCAACCAGACCCTCGCCGCCCAGATGCACGTCTCGCCGGCCACTTGCCTGCGTCGCGTCAAGCGGCTGGTCGCGGCGGGCGTGATCGCACGACGCGTGGCCCTGCTCTCGCCCGCCCATCTGGGTCACGGCCTCACTGCATTCGTCGAGGTGTCGCTCGACCGCGAAAGTGCCGAAGCGCTGGCCGCGTTCGAGCATCGTGCCGTGGCCGAGCCAGGCGTTCAGCAATGCCACCGTGTGGCATCGGGCCCCGATTTCATGCTCGTCGTGCAGGTGGCCGACATGCCGGCCTATCACGCGCTGGTGCAGCGCCTCTTCACCGACGACGCGAACGTGCGCAACGTGAAGGCTTTCTTCAGCGTGCACCGAGCCAAGTTCGAGACGCACATCGCGCTGCCCGCCGCAGCAGCGCGATGAAGGGGTCTCCCGACCCGATCAGCGCCTGATGACGACGAGGCCCTTGAGGTAGTCGCCCTCGGGAAAAGTGATGGTCATCGGGTGGTCGGGCGCGGCGCCGAGGCGCGCGTAGAACAGACCTTCCACATTCGCGTCGAGGCCGGCGCCGGCCACGATCTTGTGAAACAGGTCGGGCGCGATGCCGCCCGAGCACGAGAAGGTGAAGAGCGCGCCGCCCGGCCGCAGCAGCATCAGCGCCAGTCGGTTGATGTCCTTGTAGGCGCGCGCTGCGCGCTCGGCGTGCGAGGCGGTGGGCGCGAGCTTGGGCGGATCGAGCACGATCGCGTCGAACGTGCGGCCGGCCTCGCGCATCGCGCGCAAGGTTTGGTTCACGTCGGCATCGAGGGCTTCGTGA
>Ga0209512_1004282_pt1 | contig 12618 bp, 11 predicted proteins | sample frozenSSSSmetaG_FD_184142 | JGI IMG/M metagenome (GOLD analysis project Ga0209512, IMG submission 184142) | Glacier valley bacterial and archeal communities from Borup Fiord, Nunavut, Canada, to study Microbial Dark Matter (Phase II) -... | ecosystem: Environmental > Aquatic > Freshwater > Ice >... | reverse complement strand
AGTCTAGGTTAGAATGGTAGACTGATACAATGACCCGCCCGCTTTGGAGGACTAAACCCTGTGACTGATAGCCTGAGCGCTAATGCCAAAATCTCTATTGAGGTATCGGCCAAGGAACTCCAAACCCTTATCACGTCGATCTCTACCGCTGATAAGGGCACCAAGGCGTACGCGGCTGAGCTAGACAAACTCGAAAAGAAGTTGGTCGAATTCTCGGCTGCCACCAAGGCCGCTGAGAAGTCCGGTGCGGGCAACCTTGCTGCTATCAAGGCGCAGGAAAAAGCGTTCCGTGAGTACGCCTCCAGCATCAAGGTTGCGGCACAGGCCCAGAAGGAACTAGATGCTGCTGCATCTAAAAAACAACAGTTTAACAACTACGCACAGGGCAGCAATTCGCGGGTATCCGCTGCCGAACAAAAAGCTGTTGATGACGTACGGCGCACGGTGGCTGCCGAGCGTAAGTACAGCATGGGCCAACTACAAATAAGCGCGCAGCAAGAAAACCGGATGCGGGACAACTCGGTTAAAGCTGCTGCGGCGTCTGAGGCTGCCTCGGTCAAGTCGGCGGCGGAAACGGCCACCAAAAAGCAACAGTTCAACAACTACGTGCAGGCAAGCAACGCACGGGTAGCAACTGCTGAGCAGAACGCGGTCAAGGAAACCCAGCGGGTGGTCACCGCTGAGCGCACGCACGCAATGGGCCAACTACAGATCAATGCTCAGCAACAGAACCGGATGATTGACAACCAGGTGAAGGCGGCTGCTGCTGCCAAGGCTGCGGAACAAGCACAGATCAACGGCCTGTCCAACACGCGGTACGCTCTCTATGATGTGGCGACCACCTGGGGGATTGTATCTACGGCAACTCTCGGTGCTGCAACGGCGGCTGTCGCGGTAGGGATTTCCTACGAGAAGGCGTTTGCTCAGGTCGAACGTACCAGTGGCGCGACCGGTGGCGCACTAAACACGCTGCGCGATGACCTTCTACAACTGTCCATGACCAAGCCGATCTCGTTCGAGGACATTACCCAGATCGGTACCCTCGCGGGTCAGTTGGGTATCGCGTCAAAGGACATCTCATCGTTCACCGAGGTTGTCGGAATGTTCGCGGCCACGACCGACGTTGCTGCGGGCACAGCCGCTGAGCAGATTGGTCGGCTCGCGCAGTTGACCGGCACGGCAGGTACGGAATACGAAAACCTCGCGTCGTCCATCTACAAGACCGGTATCAACGCGGTTGCTACCGAGTCGGCCATTCTCTCTACCGCTTCACAGATTTCCACCGCTGCCGACCTCGCTGGGTTTGCCAACTACCAAATCGTAGCTCTAGCGTCAGCTTTCGCATCCTTGAACATCGCTCCCGAGCGTGCACGTGGTTCGCTACAGCGCATCTTCGGTGAGATCACTTCGGCGGTGAACGAGGGTGGCACGGCCGTAGATAACTTCTCCAAGGTAAGCGCAATGTCTGCGGCTGAGTTCAGCGATGCGTGGAAGAACGACCCGCAAAAGGCGTTCAGCGCATTTGTTGAGGGTCTATCTCAGACACAGAAAAACGGTGGCGACACCAACCAAATGCTCAAGGATCTCGGCGTTGTCGCTGTCCGTGACATTCAAGCGCTACAGGCGCTCGCTAACAACACCGACGTGTACAACCGCGCGCTAGAGGATTCGGCCAGTGGCTACAAAGACGCTACGGCGCTCGGTGAGGGCTACGCGATTGTGGCTAACACCATTGCCTCTCGGCTACAGGTGCTCATGCAGACGTTCCAAGGAATCTTGGCATCTATCGGTAAGTCCGACTTCGGACCGCTGCGTGTGCTGCTAAGCGTCGTCAAGGATCTCGCTGACGGCATCTACGCACTACTCAACAACCCGATTGGTCAGTTTGTCGCGGGTACGGTAATTGCGCTCAGTACACTCATCGGCCTATTCGCTGCGGCCCAGGCTGCTAGCGCTCTTGCTACCGCGTCTCTGTTCGCTATGATTACCGCAAACAACGCTCTGGCTGGTCCGCTAGCCGTGTCCACCACGGGTGTGCGCGGGCTCGTCATCGAACTGTTCAAACTCTCCGGTGCTGCGGGCGTGTCTGCCAAGGGTCTGTCGGGTGTGGCGGTTGCCGCTCGCGGTATTGCTAGCGCTACCATCATCGGCGCGGGTATCACGGTAGGTCTGCTAGCGATCTCTAAGGCTGTCGAGGCTCTGTCGTTTGAGTTCGCTGACGGACAGGGCAGGGCCGAACAATACTTTGGCGAACTGTCCGGGCTGTCAACCGCTCTACAGGCGGATACGACGGCGTTTGAGGCTACCGGAACAGCGATTCGCACCATTAAGACCGACCTAGACAATCAGACCATTGCCATTGGAGAAAACTCGGCGGCGTGGCTCAACAACGCGGTCAGCACCAACGAAGAGTTTAAGAAGTTCTACACCGACAACAAGGCCACGCTAGCGGCGGCGGGATTTGACTACGGCAACTTCCTCAATGCTATTCTCGCTGGTGACAGCGGCGGCGAGGAATACCTTAGTGGTCTAATTACAGGTATCGACAATGTTCGTGAGGCCCAACTGCTAGCGGTTCCTACGACGGACGGGTTTTCCCAGGCGGTAAATACCATTGACGGTACTGCCAACCGGTCCCAAAGCGCCCTCGGTGGGTTGATGAAGGTAGCACAGGCGAGTGACGGTGCTTTCGCAGATGCCAGCCTCACCGCCGACCTTTTGGCTGCGGGCACCGAGGCGCTAGGGATTAACTCTGAATACGCCGCCGGTGGTCTAGACGAGGTTAGCAAGTCCCTGCAAGACATCATCGACGCGGAATACGCGATCACGGGTGGCACGGTGGCTGTGCAGAACAGCCTAGCCAACCTTGGGCAGTCGTTGTTCGATAACGGCACGTCGTTCGATGCCTACAGCATCGGTGGCCGCGCGAACCTCATTGCGCTGCAAGATGTCGTGTCTGCTATGGCGGCGTCTAGTACCCCGGACGAACTAGCAGCAAAAATTGCTGGTCTTATGCAGTCGCTCAGTGCGATGGGTGTAAACACCGCTGGCGAACTGGTCTACCTACAAAACATCCTCAGCAACCTCACGGGCGGTAAGGGCGCGGGCCTGAATGGGGTCAACCAGGCCGCTCTAGCGGCCACCAACGGCCTACAACAAGGCTACGTCCCCGCAGTACGGAAAGCCGCTGAATCGTCCCGCAAGGCGGCAAAGGATACGTCTAAGGCCGCTAAGGAGATCAAGACCCTCACGGACTACGTGAGTGACTTGTCCAAGGTGTTCTCAAGCGCTTTCGAGATCCGGTTTGGCCTCGGACAGTCCACCGACAAAGTTGCCGATGCGTTCCGTAAGATTTCGGACTACTCCGAACAAGCGGCAAAGGACGTAGCCGACGCGGCACAGGCAATCGCGGACGCGGATGCCAAGATCCGTGGACTCAACACCGACAGCAAAACCCTGACGTACCAGTTGACCGTGGCGCAAGAATACGGCGACACGCTGCGCGCTGCGGAGATTCTGTCCAAGCTCGCGGACAACGCGAACGATGTGAGCAAGGCACAAGCCGACCGTACCGGCGCTGAAAAGGATCTCGGAAAGGCGCAGACCGCAACTAACAAGTCGCTCACCGGGAGCACCGAACAGTCCGCAGAACAGCGCGATATGGTGCTGTCGCTGCTAGAGGCTTACCACGGTCAGGTGGCCGCACTAGCTAACACCGGAATGTCTCAGGCGGCTCTCGCCGTAGAGACCTCTCGGCTACGCGCACAGTTCGTTGCGCAACTCACAGCGATGGGTTACAGCCGGTCCGAGGTTGAACGCTACGCGGTGTCATTCGATGACCTCACGTTGGCAATCAATCGTGTGCCGCGTGTCATCACGGTCTCCGCAGATGTGAGTCCCGGCCAGCGCGCTATTAACGAGTTCCTTGCGGCCAACTCCAACAAGAGCGTCAACGTGGGCTTGACCGCCTCTGGTGGTGGCACATACCAGGCCAACGGTATTAACGTTGGCCCCGGTGGTATCTTCACCCCGTTTGTGCGTACCGACCAAATCAACAACAAGAAGCTCTTTAACGACTCGGTGTACAAGCCGGGTCGGGCTCCGGGTCAGTACGTCCTTTCACCGAGCACGGGCGGACACATCGCTGAATACCACGCGGTCGGTGGTATGGCGGGTCAACACCCCGGCAAGGCTAAGGGCACAGACACCATCCCCGCGTGGTTGACCCCCAACGAGTACGTCCACAATGCGCAAGCCACCGAATACTACGGCCTGCCGTTTATGAACGCGATCAACAACATGCAGATGCCGCGATTCCTTGCTTCCGGCGGACCCGCTTCGGGTAGTAGCCGGGGTGGTGGCACAGCGATTCAACTGGTGGAACTCCTACCGACGCAATTGGCACAACTAGCCAGCTTGGTTTCGGCGCAGGTGAGCATTGATGGTAGGGTTGTTGCAGAGGCAACTAACCGTAGTAATACCCGCCAGGCAACCCGAGGGGCAAACTGATGAAAGAGTTTTACTTTGGTAGCGCGGAACGAATGGCGTGGGTTCCGTGCCCCGCTATCGAGGCAGACATTTCCAATGTCGGGTGGAGCACGTCAGGGCGATACCTAAACGGTGGTGGGTACGCACGGCGTAGCACCGCGTCTGGGCGCGCGTACCAGTTCTCTTGGAACCTCACGTCTGCCGAGAACATCTATAAGGTTTTGAACTATGCGGATGGTGTTTACGGACCCGCTCCGTATTACTTCCTAGACCCGTTCGCAATCGAAACCAACTTGCTCCCGACGTACTGGGCTGCTCCGCGCATCGCGGCCTCGGATGGTCCGTCGTTGGTTAAGGACAAGCGGCCCACGCTAGTAGCCACCGCAGTAAATACGCTTGACTACCCCACCAAAAGCGCTGTTTACACACTAGTAGCGGGGGATAAGTTTGCCGCGCTGTACATTCCAGTCCCGTCAGGGTACACGTTCCATTTCGGCGCGCACGGTTCGGCCACTGGCACAGCGGGGCTAACCGTCACGGCTACTGGTGGCGCTGCGGTAGCGCAGACGCTTATCAGCTCCACGTCGTCCATCCGCACCAACTACAGCCTCAGTGGTGTTGCAGGGGTAACTATTTCGGCAACCGGCGCGGGTCAGCTTACGCTGTCAGGACTCATCGCACAGATCAGGCCCACAGGGGTGCCTGTGCCGATGGGCGGGTTTATCTCGGGTCGCGGTAACAGCGGATGTGAGTTTGACGGTTTGCCGACAACCAATGGCTACAGTTCTGCTCTAGATCTACAGGGCGCTTCGGCAAAGCTTATTGAGGTTGCAGCATGGCTCTGAGTGTATTGGTAAATGGTGGTGCAGGAATCGTCGTAAGCGACTACACCGAGGGTCCTACTGGGCTGTATTCTATCCCGGCATACCTCGTAGAGTCGAGTGCGGGATCGGGATTGTACATTGTTCCCGCAGGAATGTCTGAAAGCAGCACGGGGCTTTACACAATTCCGAGCACGTTAAACAGGATCACGTATTTTCTGGGTGGCTCAGAAAACATCAAAACGTACTCCGTGCAGGAGGACGCAACCCCTACCGACCCGAATAGTAGCGCGGGTGGTGTGGGTCAGATTACCTTTGGTGTAAACGAAGATACAGAAACACTGCACCTGTTGCAAGAGATTATTACACTGTCGGACGGCAACAACGGTAAGACCCAGGGTGTGATTCGTAACCTATCCAATAGTAACGGCGATGTTAGTATCACGGCGGACAGTATTCTTTCGCTGTTCAACTCCGACCACACGGTGCCACCTTTTATCGGAACATTGGCTGGTGCGTTTCAAGCGTATTGCAATGTTGTGGGTATAACTAATCAACTTGACGTAGACGCGGCTATTGCTAGTCGTTCAGTTGTTTACCCCGGATGGACCGGAAACGTTTGGACCCGAATCAAGCAAATCTGTGCCAAGGAAAGCATCGAGCTTTCCCTAGTATTCAACAAGGTTGTCGTTCGACCATTACGAAAGTACGTTGCAAATACCGAGCGTGATACCTCACGCTCGTACAGCGCGAGCAGTCAGGGCACAGCCAAGACGGTAGAGGTCACCTACTACAACAACAAGTCGGTTACGCGGGGGGAGATTTATCCGCTAGTGGGTGATGAACCCACCATCTATCAAGTAGACACTAACGAGACCGTTGTGGTGACACAGCAACTCAATGCGTCGATGCTATCGGTAAACCAGCCGGTGTGCACAGCTTTTGTCAACAACACTACGTACGCGGGCACCAATGGGGTTTACTCCGTCACGGGTAATGATGGACTACCGATCACTCCGTCACAATGGGCTGCACAGGGGGGTTCGCTGTCTGTGCGGATCACCGAGGACCCTTCAATTATCGAGATTACTATCGTGGGTTCATCCATGGCCGATTACGCGCCGTATCGTATCTCGATGTCTGCCGGTACGTCATCGCAGTACAACTCACTGCACATCACGGGCACCGGGGTTACCTGGGAACCGCAAACTATCGCCCTTGTTACCGGCGCTACAAGCGCGGTGACTGGTGAGGGTGTTGGGGCTACTGTAACCAATCCGTTTATCAGCACCTTGCAAGACGCCTACAACGCAGGCTTACAGACAGCTCGCGCGTATGCGGGCAGTTTTATGGTGTCGGGAAATGCTTTCGGAATTAACCGCAGCGATTCCGATCAGTCACAAATTCGCGCCACTATTGCTGACTTTAATGCCGCAGTTGCCGCAGGAACTGACATCGCGGTGTTTAATACCACCTGGGTGGGAAAGACTGTTGCACAGTTCAATGCGTATTGGCAGAGCACGGTAGACAACCTGTTTGGCAACCAAGCGTTTGGCAACGCGGCAGGTTCGCGTGTGCAACGAGACCTCGCGTGGTTCCGCGTAACAGGTGCCACTATCTCTGAAACAGGTGTGCAATTCGATGCAGAACTCAACACATTGGTAAGCGACTTTAATGCCGTGTGGGGTCCTACCGATATCTCGGTATTTAATGCCTCCTGGGCAAATAAGAAAATGAAAGATTTTACTACCACACCGCTACGGAAGGCTTAATACAATGGTTTCCCCTAAAAGGTTTCTACCCCCTGAGTCAGAGCCGTGGGGTCGCAGTGTTGACCAGGACATTGCGCAAATTAAGATCGACAACGCAAAAGCGCTAAGTGAATCTGCTAATGCGTTTAAGTCTATTAACTCGTCAATGCGACTTATCAGTAAACAGATTGCTGAACTGACGACACTAACCAATACACTCGCGGCGCAGCAGGCCACACTCACACAGACCGTAGCAGATATCACGGCTCTGAACTCTTCGCGTGTTAGTTCTGAGGGTGGTCAGATGTCATTAACTGGTGCAGTAGTTCCTGCATCGTGGACAACCGCTACCACAGTATCCTTTAACAAACCCTCGTGGGCGGTCAATGCTTTTGTCACGGTAGTAGGTTCGGCTACGGCATTTAGCGGGGCTGCCGCAGGTGGATTATCCGCGTACGCAGGAATTTCGGGTGTATCTGGCCCAATTGTTTTGGGGGAAACAACCATTCCTAACGAGGGGGTTGTCTGTGTGCTTGGATTTAACCGCACCTTCGCCGCTGGCGCTACGGTGATTGCCTCAGTCCAGTGGCGTAACGCCTACGGACTTTCGGCAGCCGCGTCGGGTACAATTCAAGCGACCGTATCTGTTCTTTGGTCTAAGTGAGGTAGGATAGGAACATGACTACTACTGACGCAAACGGCATCGTCTACCTGCAAGACACGGACGACATCTCCCCGTTTCATACACTAATTAACGTCCTGCAATCAGGTACCTCTAACGCGCTTAATACCCGTATTCGTATCGCCCGTGTAGCAAATGTTACCGAGCGCAATGCGCTGGCGGTTACTCTGGGTGCATCCCCTACAAACCCGGTATACACGCATAGATCTGATGCCACCCTAGGGTCGGAGCTTGAAGTAACCATCGACGCCTTGACGTGGAAAATCATTCAAGCTTCGGATGCTACCAATATTGCGTTGCCTCTTAGCCCAGGGTGGGTTAGCGATACAGGTTGTGCTAACATGACTTACCGTAGGACAGGCAACATAGTTGAGATATCATCTGGCTTCTTGGTGCGTACAGGAAGTGGTAAAGCGGTTAACCCCGGAATCCCGGAAACGATAGCGACTGTTCCGGCTGGATTTAGACCACCATCAATCGTTTCCGGGGCTGGTGCAATTGGTGTTGCTAGTAATCTCGGCGCGATGGTGCAACGGCTATCGCCTAGCGGTGTATTGGAGTTCGTACCATATGTAGCACCCGGAACTATTAGCACAGCGGGCGGGTACGGTAACTCTGTTACTTTTTCCTCAATGCGGTACATGTCTAATCTGTAAATAAACACCAACCCCACACATTCAGAAAGGTTACCGTGGCTTTAAACGGACAATTCCCCGACACACTGCTAACCTATCTTGGTTGGCCCGAGGCGGATCACTTGCGTCTTGTTCCTGACGCAGCGGCATCGCTGAACCGACTTGCTATTGCGTTTGAAAATCATTTCGATAAGCCGTTATATATCACAGATGCTTACCGCACCCTTGCCACACAAATTTGGCTAAAGGCCAGCAAAGGCACGTTTGCCGCACGACCCGGAACCTCCAACCACGGTTGGGGCCTAGCAATTGATATGTCCTCGCGCATCAACATTGATTCTAGCGATGAGCACCGGTGGATGGAGAACAACGGCCCGCATTTCGGATGGATCAACCCGTGGTGGGCCGTAGACCGCATCCGCACAAACGGCGAGTACGAGCCCTGGCATTGGGAATTCCATGCCGACCTAGACCGCAGTATAGACTTCAAAGATACACCCACCGCAACTATCCCGGAGGACGACATGTCAGCACGCGCAGAAGGTTTGATCGAGGAAATCTGGGCACGTCTCAACGGCGTAACGGGTGTCCGTCCCGACTCGCAGTTGCTCAACCAGCAGGACGGGCAGACCCTCCGCGACGACATCGCCGCAAGCACCGCACGGGCCGTCGCCGAGACGAGTTCGGCCTATCACCAGTTGACCGCAACGCTCGGCACAACCAGCACGGGTGCCGTCAACGTGACCGACCTCGCCGCAGCCCTGAGTAAGACGCTCTCCCCGGTACTCATCGCCGAACTCGTCAAGCGTCTCGCATCTTGAAACCGAAAACCCTACTAAAATTGCGCTAGACTAACAACCAACAGGGAAGGGACCCTCCATGTCAAAGCACGGCCTGTCCGTACAGGAGCGTTTACATGATCGTAAGGTGGTGACCCCCGAGGGGTGCTGGTTGTGGACTGGAAGTTTGTCCAACGGGTATGGAAATATCAACCTGCATGGAAAAACCGTTAAAGTTCATCGTTTGGCATATAGAACATGGGTTGGTGAATTAAAAGATGAAGAGGACATCCTTCACTCTTGTGATAACCCCGCATGTTTTAGGCCCAAGCATCTTCGCATTGGGGACGATGCAGAGAACGCTTTGGACAAAGTTACTCGCGGTCGCCACCCAGGAGTAAAACTAACTGTATCGGATGTCGTAGATATTCGTTGGGTTATCGGTATTGGCGCTGTCCAACGCAAAGTAGCCAAGGAGTACGGTGTCAGCGCGTCGGTTATTTGCGAAATCTACACACGGAAGGCTTGGGGGCACGTAGTATGAACTGCAATATCTGTGAGCAAATTGATGTGCGTTTATCCAATGTGGCAAACGGAGATGCTATTGGGGTTTCGGAAGCAACAATTCGACGCCATCTAAAACATTATGACAAGCCAGAAACCGACCCATTCTTTACAGATGTACCCACCAGCATCATCACCAGTCGCGGTAAATCGGTTAGGTTGGCTGACGGTTCGTGGGAAAAAATAAATTGGCAACCTAACGCAATGGCCTTGCGTGAAGCGCTGTCCTACGATGACCTAGAGCGTGCGCTAGAGGGTTTCGTGGCCGTCGATCCACCGACGAAATCGACGGATGACGGCATGGGGCTCAATGCGGCAGACCTACAGATTGGCAAGGCCCGCCAGCGGTGGGGCGGCACACCGGAAACCCTGGCAAGTTGCAGGAGTTCATTTGCGCGCACGGCGCGGTTGGTCATGGAGGAACGTCCCGAGCACTTGGTCCTGTCGGACAACGGCGACATCATCGAGAACATCTGGAACGTACCCGCGCAGAAAACCACCAACGATCTAGACGTTCCGGCACAGATCCGCACGGCGCGCAAGTTGCTGCTAGAGGGTATCAAACTCCTAGCGCCCCTTGTGCCGCGTCTAACGGTGCTGTCTGTGCCCAGCAACCACGGTGGCTCTCGCGTAGGCTACAAGACGCCTGAGAGCACCGTAGACGCCGACTTCGGACTAGACATCAACTACCAGCTTGAGGACGTTCTCGCGGACCGTGACGGCTTTGGGCATGTGTCGTTCGTTCGCCCCGAACCGCTAGAGTCTACGGCGCTAGTCAACCTTGGTGGTGCCAAGGTTGCGTACCACCACGGGGATGAGTCCGGTGGCGTGTTTAAACAAGGTGACTGGTGGAGAAACATCGACCACGGACGCTTGCCGGGTTGGGACGCGGACGTTCTCGTCACGGCCCATTTCCACACGGACGCACGGTATCGCTCGGGTGACGGTCGCGTAGTCATCGCGTGCGCCTCGTCCGATCCGGGTAGCGATTGGTTCAGCTCGCACTCTGGGGAATCCGCTCGCCGGGGCATGACCGTTTTCAAGATCAGTGACGGCCAAGTGGTTTACGACCGTATCGTCTGACACACAGCAAAAAGCCCCGACTCTACAAGAGAGAGTCGGGGCTTTCTTGTTGCCTAGCGGTAGGGGTTTACAACATACTCGATATCTACGGGTGTGCCGTCCGTGTAGCGCATGGACGCGACAGCATGGTCAAATGCCTGTGCTGCGATAAACGGGAAAGCGGCTGCCATACCCGCTTCCGTGCGGTGCCCCACCTGATTGTACTTGGGGTCTTTATCAGCGGCTTCCCACGCGGCCTTGAACGCCGCTACGGCTTCGGTAAGATTCATCGTGCTCTCCTTACGCTGGGTTGTTGTAGTTGTACACGTACTGTTGGGAGAGCTTGCATTGCCCAGACGCACCAGCGCTGCACAACGGGCAGTCAGCAGTATCGTCATGTGGGCACCGCGTAAATCCCTGTGCAATCTCTATCATGGGTAGTCCGCACCGGCACTTGTTCATAGTCGCTGCATCAGTCATTTCTGCCAGCCTTTCCTTAGTGTCGGTAAATGCCTCTGCTTCTTGCAATACCAAACGCCGTGCCGGGTCGCTTCCAAGATATCATGGTGGTGACCTCCGGCGGTATAGGCCCCTAAACGCTTGAGAACAAGATCGGAAACCGCCGTGTTCTTACCGGACGCGGGCTGTAGCACTACCTTCGGCCACATGAACCGCACCGCGCCCTCAATGAGCATCGCAGAGCGGTCAGCGCCGGGGATGTTGCGGTCAACCCACTTCTCGCACACAACCACATCGTAGGTTCGTCCTGGCACGAGAGCGTAGTACCACATGCGGAATCCGTCAAGGTTGTCAGGCACCGCGTAGGTGTCCACCAGCTCGTACGGTGTCGTGTCGTCAATGTACCCGACCGCGATCCCGGTCTCCCCTAATCGTAGACCTCCTGGGTCGATTGAAAGTATAACTGTCATTAGTTGTCCAAGTACCCATTGAGTGGTCGAGACTGCGGCGTGCTCTCTGCGATGAGCAGCAGAATCAGATACCCGATCAGGTCTCGCACGGTATCTTCGGGCACAGCCTCGGTCGCTGTGCCGCGCTGCAACCGCGAAATCTTGTCGTCAATACGTACCTTGATCTGCTCAGTGTTGTGCGATTTAGAGAAAATGCGAACGGGGTTCATTACGCTGTCCCCATAAGCTTTGTTTTTAGAAATAAGAAGTTCTTTGATATCGTCGCACTCCGCTGCAATCTTGTCCTGCGTGGTTTCGTATGCCGCGTCAATTCCTGTAAGTCTCATTAGTGTGATGCCCCTAACCATGTGTCTGACAATGGCCCTACCCCAACGGGGAAGTGAATGACCTGACCCGAACCGTCGCTCGGACCCCAATTACATTCCATGAGTTCCTTGATCTTCGCGGGTGCCCAACTCAACTCCGTTTCTGGGATACTGAACAACAACTCGTCGTGAATCTGCGCTTTCAGCCACAGAATGATGCGCGGGTCAAACGCGAGCATACGGATCAAGGCGTCAACCATGATCTCCCGTGTGCCGCTCTGGCCGTACATCGCGGGTGACTGGGTGTACGTGCGCCCGTTCTGGACCACCATACACCGCCCCCAGTCGTTTGTCACGTAGCCGCTCTCGCCCTCGGTTGCCACCTTGTTCTGCCAGATGGTCACCCCCTGATACGCGGCCTCCATCTTCTCGATGAACATGTAGCACACGCTGATATCCAGCTTAGAGGACCGCGCAAGCGTCTTAGCACCCGCGCGGTAGGCGTAGGAGTGCCCCATCTTCTTAGCGTCCTGACGGCGCTCAGAGGGGTCCAGCTCGTACGTGTCTGGGAACACCACTCGCCCGGTCATCTCGTGCGCGTC
>Ga0209512_1004280_pt1 | contig 12625 bp, 7 predicted proteins | sample frozenSSSSmetaG_FD_184142 | JGI IMG/M metagenome (GOLD analysis project Ga0209512, IMG submission 184142) | Glacier valley bacterial and archeal communities from Borup Fiord, Nunavut, Canada, to study Microbial Dark Matter (Phase II) -... | ecosystem: Environmental > Aquatic > Freshwater > Ice >... | reverse complement strand
ATTATCAATGATTTTTTTTACGATTGCAAGCCCTATGCCTGTGCCTTCATATTCGTCTTTGCCATGCAGGCGTTGAAATACTTGAAAGATTTTGTCTTTGTATTCAGGATTGAAACCTATCCCGTTATCGGAGATCCAGATGTGAAGATAAAATTTTTCAGCAGGGAGCATACCTCCGAATATCGCAGGGTTTTCCTCCTGAAGCTTTCCGGCTTCAATAACATCGCTTTTTATAATTATGCGAGGTGGTACACCCGGCCTGGAAAATTTAAGTGCGTTGGTCACGAGGTTAATTATAACCTGCCTGAACTGAAAAGGGCTGATATCGGCTTCGCCAATGTTTCCCGCTTCCAGGATTGCAGCCTTTTCCAGTAATGCATCACTAAATTCAGCCTTTACCTCTCCTATAATTATATCGAGGTTTGTTTTTATAGATTGACGAACAGTAATTTGAGCGTGAGAATAATTCAATAAATCTTTAATAAGTGTCTGCATCCTGATTGCTGCATTATTCACTCTTTGGAAATAATCTTTACCGGTTTCAGACAATACCGCATACTCCTTTTGTAAGATGAGGTTAAGAAAAGTGCGTATTTTTCGCAGTGGCTCCTGCAGATCGTGGCTTGACACATAAGTAAATGATTCAAGTTCCAGGTTTATCTTTTTAAGGTCTTCGTTGGCCTTACCTAATTCCAGGGTGCGTTGCTGCACTTTCTCTTCCAATTCATTTGCACGGGATTGTTCATTTTGCAAGTTTTTATTTTTGGCGATCACCTGGTCTGTTACTTCATAACCGAAAACTAAAATGGAGTAGATAATTTTTTGCTCGTCATACATTGGCTGGTAGCTGAAATTAAAATACCTTTCTTCAGGAGCCAGGTTTTCATCACTGGCTAAGGTTATTGGGATATCAATGCCCACATATGGTTTTCCCGTGTTGTAAACTTTGTCAAGCAACTTATCGATTCCTTGTCCCTCCAGTTCAGGCAGCGCCACCATCAAAGGTTTACCCAGTATTTTACGTTGACCGAACAAACCCTGGTATTGTTCATTTACTAAATCATACACATGGTCAGGTCCGTTGAGTGTAGCACAAAATCCCGGAGCCGTCATGATCAGATTCTGAACCATCAACGCCTGTGTTTCCATTTTTTTGCGGGCAACCACCTGGTTTGTTACTTCATGCGCAATTGTGATTACGCCAGAAATAGTTTCGTCCGCTTCAAGAAGTGCCTGGTAAACAATGTTAAAATACCGGTCTTTTATGTTGCCGTTGTGATTTAAGCGCGCAAGTATTTCATTGGCGTAAACAGGGTTGCCAGAGGTATAAACACTATCAATCATTCCGGGGAATGGCTGGTCTTTAAGTTCAGGTAAAACCTGGAGAAGGGTTTTGCCTTCCACCTCATCACCTTTCCCCCAAAATTCTTTCATCTGTTTATTGGCAAGGGTTATCTCCATATCTTTTCCTTTCATAATTGAAAAAGCAAATGGCGATTGCATAAGGGCATTATGGTAGCGGTCGTTCCTTTCATCAATTCTTCTTCGGGCAATAGTTTTTTCAGTAATATCTTCGATAGCGAGCAGAATTAAATTTTCCGAACCATTTTCTCTTTTCATTTCCCGGGCATTCAACAGCATTACCCTTTCCCCAATATTGAGAAAATTGTGTGTCACTTCTAATTCGGCAAATCCAGTTTTTTCAGGAAGTATTTTTTCCAGTAATATGCGCAATTCAGGAATGTTCCATTGTTCATCTCCTAATTGATAAACCAGTACACCTTCAGTTTCCTTTTCATTTACCATAAAGGTTTTATAAAAAGCGCGGTTAGCAGTTTTTACCCGTAGATTTTTATCCAGTATCAGCAAGGGTTCCCTTATTGTACTAACTATAGACTCGGCGTAATTTCTCGCTTCCCTTATCTGATCATTGAGACTGGTCATTTCCTGGTTTACGATGGTCAGCTCTTCATTGGTGCTTTGCAATTCTTCTTTACTTGTTTCCAGTTCTTCATTCAGGCTTTGCAATTCTTCGCTGCTACTCAACATTTCTTCATTGGCACTTTGCAATTCTTCATTGGCTGATTCCTGCTCTTCGGTAATGGTTCGCATGTCTTCTCTTAGTTGCAGAAGATCCTGCTCTAATTGCTGTATGCGAAGATCTTTGTCACTTTTTTCCAGTCCTTCCTTATTTGAGGTTTCCGGACTTACGCCATCGGAGGTATTTGTTTTATCATGAAACAGAATTAAATAATATGGTTCCACGCTGTTAGGTAACGGAATGGCTTCGATTGTAATGTTGCGCTGGGCATTGTTAATTATAACAGGAATATTTTCTTTTATGGCAGGGGCATTATTTTTTTTCGCTTGATGTAAAATATTACGCAGTTCAAAAGCCAATCCGTTCTTTGCCATTACCAATAAATTAAGACTGGCTTTACCGGGTGATGGTTCGAGGTAGGTGCCGGTGCCGCCCCGAAAATGCACAATGTCCATCATTTCATTTACGATGACACCGGCAGGAGTATATTTATTTAGTAAAATATCATTAGCCGTTTTTTGAAAGTCGATTAGCTGGTTTTCATTTTTACGGACGTTATCGCCATTTCTTAAAATTTGTTCCCCGCGCTGCGGGGTGGTGTACATAAACCTTCCCGGTGCATCTTTACGGATAAATAATTTATCGCTTTTCCCAACCGCGCTAAACAGGTCGAGTGCGCTTGTTGTAGTTTCTGATTTTCCCAGCAGCAGATAACTTTTCGGATTTAACGCATAATGAAATGCTGTGAGTGCCTTTTTCTGAAGGTAGGGCTCCATATAAATAAGCGCATTGCGGCAACTAACAAAGTCTACTTTTGCAAAGGGCGGATCTTTTAAAAAATTGTGAACTGCGAATACACATATGTCCCTGATGGATTTGTTTAGCTGGTAACTGCCATCCGTTCTGGTAAAGAATTCCTGCAGACGCAAGGGTGATAATCCTTCTACCTCGGCTTTTGTATAAATGCCGGATCGTGCTTTTGCAATCGCAGGCTCACTGATGTCAGTTGCGAATATCTGAACTTTCAAAGCCGGACTTACACCCTCGCGGGAAGGATCGGCAAAAAATTCTTTTAAACAAATGGCAATAGAATAAGCTTCCTGTCCGGTGCTGCAACCTGCTACCCATATCCGTATAGTTTCGTAAGCCGGTTTAGCTTTTGCAATAGTAGGAAAAACCGATTCACACAAAGTTTCAAATATTTTTTTATCCCGAAAAAATGAGGTAACAGGAATCAGCAGGTCAAGATATAAAATATCCTGCTCCGATTTATTTTCGCGTAAATATTGAAGATAGGCTACCGCATCTTCCATTTTGTTGATTGCGATCCTGCGCAGTATCCTGCGGCGAATAGTTGTTTGTTTATAATAAGTAAAATCGGTTCTCCTTCGAATGCGCAACAGAAAAAGAATTTGTTTATATGCATCATCCTCCTGCGGTGGTAGTTTTTGCAGTTCGTCATCTGTGAGGATAACCTGCTTTTTTATGTCCGCAATTTTTTTGGGGATAGCTTCGGGCGGAAGAATGAAATCAACCACACCCGCTTCCACCGCACTATTGGGCATACTATCAAAAGCCGCCGATGCCTCATCCTCGGCAAAGGTTAAACCTCCGGAATCTTTTATAGCTTTTAATCCAAGGGTTCCGTCCGTTCCCGTTCCCGACAATACAACGCCAATGGCATGCGACCCGTGCACTTCTGCCAGTGAAGTAAAAAAAATATCAATCGACATACGCTTTTGGTCTTTTGGCGGACGGGGGCTTAAATGCAGCACTCCATCACTGGCGACAAGCAACTTATTGGCGGGAATAATATAAATATTATCAGGCTCAACACGAATACTATCTGTTATCTCATGTATGGGAATGGTAGTTACTCTTTGCAGTAATTCGGGTAACACACTTTCATGGGTGGGGGCTAAATGTTGTACCAAAATATACGCCATGCCGGATTTCTCAGGAATGGCTTTGATGAGCTTTTTAAATGCTTCTAATCCGCCCGCAGAGGCTCCAATGCCTACAACGGGAAATCGGATGGTAGATTTAATAAGAGGCTTGTCTATTTCGGGGTTGTCATTATTGGTATTCATTATGGTATTGGGTAGGAAAGCACAAATTGTTCTTTGGAAGGTTGCATATAATTAAGCTGCGCTGAAATCGTCACAGCTTCCTGGATTAAATGCACAAGTTCAGAGAACCCGTTCGGCTTACATATATAAAAATGTGCTCCTTTTTCATATAACAGTTCAACAATATCTTTTTGAAATGAGGTGGAATATATAACTACCGGAAGATTTTTCAATCTCGGGGTTTCTTTTATTTCTGACATGCACTCTAAGCCGTTTTTACGCGGCATATTCAGGTCGAGAAAAAGGATGTCGGGTAGCGGTTCATCTTTGTTCAGCAGCAGCATAAGTTTCTCGCCATCGTGTACGGTAGTAAGTTGAACATTGATATGTAATTCATCCAATGCCACTTTAAAGAAAAGGCAATCATCCTTATCATCATCGGCAAGTAAAATATACTGGCATTGTCGCGAAAGCTGGTTCATGGTTCCAATAAAAACATAATGAATGTAAATTATTACAAACATACATTAAACGGGAAGTTTTTTTTCTATTTCATATGTCCATGGGGCTTATAATAGCTAAAATAAATTAAAGCGTTTAGTATATCTGTTTGCTTTCTAGTACGTTAAGTGCATCGCTTCACCTCTTATTAATAAACTGGAAGAACTTTTCTTGCGATTATAGCCATTAAGATTGCAATAGATATTCTTAATCTTAGCAATACTAACTATCACCAAACACTCTTACGACATATTCACAATCACCTTGGTATGTAACACAAATATTCCGGATGTTGCAAGTGAACAGGCGCAAATGCTTTCTTACCCTTTACAGTTAACAGTTAATATAGATAATGCATAAAGAGGAGAATACGTTACCAAGAAGTCCTGTAAGCTTTTTTTGAAGCATCCAGTACAATAATGAAACTGAAAATATGAGATTTCTAAATTAAACAGGTAGAAGATATATCTTAGCTTCCGACCACGATCTATTGCAACATTTGAGCAGATCCTGTAATTAAAAGCTTTACTTCATTTATAATGCTAGTTATAAATGTGGCCTGGACTCTTGTCTCGCTGCATCTATACACTGCTAATATATTTCTCTGTTGATATATTTATTACCTGCATGCTGAATTTAAAACCAAGATCAATATTTAATTAACTTTATGTGAGCAGGATATGATGGACTATATTTAGTTGCTACAAATCACACAACGATGGAAACAATCAAGGCATTTGAGAGTATTGAATTGATCCGGATAGAGACACCTGTAAACAAAATAATCACTCAAATTAAAAACCTTATTTCGACAGGACAGCTTAAGTCCGGTGACAAGCTAACCGCAGAACGGGTAATTGCAGAAAAATTTGTTGTTGGTCGTAGTTATGTGAGAGAAGCTATTTTTAAACTTGAGTTTCATGGATTACTAAAAGCATCATCTTCCACCAGGAATATATAAACATTGGGAGAAGGTCATCCGGCTTTTTTTGCAATAAGTTGGTTACTCATGCAGACGTGGTGGCCAGGTCCGAAGGCAGGCAACTTCTATAACAAGGCAACAGGCAAAATGAATCCTGAATCTAAAAATAGTTTTATGCAACTACCTAAGAATTTTTATCGTTTATCATGATCATATTTCAACTTATAGTTATTACTAACGCTTACGGTCAGCCCAGGAAAATTTATATTGCCAATGATGACCATACTGATTATATGTGGACGGGTGATGAAGAAACCTATCAAAAAGCATTTTCAGAAATGCTTGATTACTATATCAGGCTGAATGATTCAACTGCCAGCCTGCCCTGTAATCAGCAAAGTAAATGGAACTGCGACGGCTCCTATTGGGTATATAATTATAAAAAAATCCGCAGCGCTGAGCAATTCAATAAAATTATTCGCCAGGTAAAAGAGGATAAGATAACGGTGCCTTTTAATTCAATGATTGTATTATTGGACGCCGCACCAACGGAAGCCACTATTCGTGATATGTATTATGCCGGTTCATTAAAACGCAGGTATGGCCTTGATCTCAGCTTGGTATTAAATATGGAGGACCAGGTGCTGCCTCTTGGTTTGTCATCGCTTTGGGCCGGTTCCGGTGCCAGGTATTCCCGGAAAGGAGTATGTGCCTGCGCCACTAAAGTTACAGGGTTGGAAAAACGTAAGAATAACATCTACAGGTACAAAGGCCTCGATAATCAGCAAGTGCTGATGAAGTGGTATAATGTTAACCCGTTTATGATCACCAGGCGTAGTGAATACCGTTATAACCTGGGCAATTACCTGGAAGCATCCAACCATCCAGATGCGATCATTGACTGCCAGGCGCTGATGCGGGACCGTTCTTACCCTTATAGCATAGCTGCTGCCTTTGGTAAAGGAGGCGACCATCTGAAAACACTTACCGGCAGTTTCGTAAAAGTTGCCAGCGAAAAATCTGATTCAGACTATGAAATAATCGTATCAAATAAAATTGACTATTTCAAGGATTTTGAAAAAAATTATGGGGCTGCTTTACCTTCTGAGACGGTATCTTATGGCACCACGGAGTGGGGTAATAGCTTTGCCTCGCTGCCAGAAGTTTCTGCTTCTGTAAAACGCGCAATCGAAAAACTTCGAACGGCAGAAGCCTTACATTATCCGGAAACCTTCCATGAAGAGGCGGGTGCTATACTTCATGCCATATCGATAACAAAAAGAGGCAACTATGCAGACAGCATCTGCAGGTTGGATTGGCTTGCCTTAAACCATTTTACTGATATGTCTGATGACGGACACGGTATGGCGATATCAAACAGGGATGCTTACTATATGAAAACTGGCAACAGCACCATCAACAAACTGGACGATATTACAGCACAGATAAAAGTATTGGCTGCCGGTCGGATAGATATCCCGCTTGGTATGATTAACCAGGATGGGGATTTTTATTTCGAAGATTTTCTGGCATTGAAGCCACATACCGGAAGATTCAATGCTTCTGCAGCTATGAGGTTTGCATTGCAGCATCAGAATCCATTAACAGCCGGAAAAGTTACGGGTGGTTCAGGATATGATGGTAAGCACTTCTCCCTCTTTTCAATAGAGGATTCAAGTGTAGTAGTGTGGGCATTAAAGCCAGCCGAAGAAGATATTGAAAAAGGGATCATCCTTCGTGCATGGAACCTGGCTAACATTAATACACCTGTAAAATTTTATTAAATTCATTCATAACAAAATGTTTCAATACTACTCACATCGAAACAGACGATCAGTCGTTGCCTGTTGAACAAGGCACATTAAATATATCAATGGGGCATAACCGTATACAGACTTTCAGAATTTTTTTAAACAATATAAATTAGCATGTATGTCAAATCAATTATTGACGCCGTCACAAGTGGCCACTTACAACGAAAATGGTTTTCTTCTTATCCGGGGTTTCTTAGCAGACGCGGAAGTTAAGAAGTTATATCATATCGCGACAGAAGATGATACCATGAGCAAACATTCTTATGATGTTAATGACAAGAGCGGCAAAAAGTCAAAGCTCGCGTTGTGGTTTACTCCGGGCAATGATGCTTATGGCCTGCTTACCCGTAGCGGGCGGATGGTGAACGCAGTAAACCAGCTTTTGGTGGGAGATGCAGCAATTTGTCATTTTCATTCAAAGCTCATGCAAAAAGAACCAAAGGTAGGAGGTGCATGGGAATGGCACCAGGATTACGGCTACTGGTACAAGAACGAATTTTTATTACCTGATCAGATGAACTCGGTAATGATTGCCATTACAATAGCAAATAAAGAAAATGGTTGTTTACAAGTGATAAAAGGTTCTCATAAAATGGGCAGGGTAGAGCATGGTTTCGCGGGTGAGCAGGTGGGTGCCTCTCAACGATATGTTGAACTTGCATTGAAAACAATGGAGCTTGTTTACGTAGAAGTAAATCCCGGGGATGCGCTGTTTTTTCACAGTAACTTATTGCACAGGTCGGAAGCTAATTTATCTGAATCTTCCCGTTGGTCCATGATCTCCTGTTACAACCGCCAGTCGAATAAACCTTACAATGAGAAAAACAAATCATGTATTACTCCTTTGGAAGTGGTTCCTGACGATGCTTTACTCAATTGGCAAACCAGCGGATTACAAGAGGCGGCAGAATTTCTTGATAAAGAGGCTGATGTAACCTTGAAATGAAGATAGATGGCAAGTGTCATTACGGTAAAAACATCTCCAGAAAAAGTACTCCCTCATTGCAACACCGCAATGGGCTAAGACTACCGGGGGTAGAAAACGACATCGTAATCTTTTTCTCTTATGTCAATAAGTTTTAAAGGATGTACTGATTTTTTCTGAGTCGCATATTATTCCTGAAATGTTCTGTGACTGTTGTACTACAATCTGGTGTATCACTTTTTGAGTCAATAGGTGATTGTCTGCCTTTGGGAGAGCAAGCGTTATTTAGGTCCTTTTATCAGGAAATGAATAATAAGATGCCGCAAATTCTTCAACTTAAAATCCGGTTTTATAACAGGTGTCGCCCAAATCATCATGACTGATAAATGTATTGCTTTAAGTTATCATTATGCTTCTACAATCATCTTCCCGGTATTTTCTCCTTTAAACAATCCAAGCAATGCTGATGGTAATTTTTCAAAACCTTTTTCTATTGTTTCTGAAAATTTTAGTTTTCCTTCTTTTACCCACTGTGCTAACTGCCTGATACCTTCAGGAAACTGGTCTTTATAATTGCTCACAATAAAACCCTGCATTAATACACTCCTTGTTAACAACATGGGCTGTATCCTTGGGCCCATGGGTATTTCAGTACTGTTGTATAAAGAGATTTGTCCGCATAGTGGTATCCTTGCATGGAAGTTGATGTTACTTATAACGGCATCAGAAATTACTCCACCAACATTATCAAAATAAATATCAACTCCTTTCGGACAAGCTGCTGCAATAGCTTTATTTATGTCCGGTGTTGTTTTGTAGTTGATGGCTTCATCGAAATTAAATTGGTCTTTTAATAATTTTATTTTTTCGTCAGTACCTGCAATGCCCACTACATGGCATCCAAGTGTTTTAGCTATTTGTCCGACTACTACCCCAACTGCACCTGCAGCACCTGATACCACCACTGTTTCGCCAGCTTTTGGTTTGCCAATCTGCATCAGTCCAAAATAAGCGGTAAGCCCGGTCATGCCTAAGATGCCGAGGTAATAACTCGCCGGTGCAGTTGTGGTATCAATTACTTTCAAGTCTTTTTCAGCAGCAATCATTTCTTTGCGCCAGGGTAACATCCCTATAACCATATCATCGGTTTTAAAATTATTGGATTTACTTTCCAGCACTTTTGCTATTACGCTACCAGCTAAAGGTTTACCTGTTTCAAAGGGTGGGACGTATGATTTTGCGTCATTCATCCGTCCACGCATGTACGGATCAACAGAAAAGTATACAGCTTTTAGTAGCACTTCACCTGCTTCTGTTTCAGGCAACTCATAGTTTTCAGTTTGAAAATTATCCGGTGTTGGCAAGCCCTTGGGCCTTGATGTCAATATTATTTGTTGTGTAGTCATAAAACTGTTTTATAAAAAATAATAGTAAGGTAACTGTTTTCTCTCCCATTAAACCTGCAACTTTATGTAGAAACTTGAGCCTGTAAAATTTCACATCTATAGTAATCTATAACAGTGCGTAGTCTTTCACCAATAAGTGTTATATCACTTTTTAAAGAAGTTGAATTATTCATATATTATAAAAATTAAATGATCTTTACACATAGCTTATTAGATATGCAAAATACTGATACTGGAAATGTAATCGAAAAATTCTGGAGCCTTACAACAGAGGATGCCTTTAAAAATGTTTCCAGTTCTGTTAAAGGACTTTCAGGTAACGAGGGCAAAGCCAGGCTCAGTAAATATGGTGCCAATACTTTTAAGGCATCCTCGCGTTCTTCGTCCATTTTACTTTTTCTGGTACAGTTTAAAAATCCCATCACCATATTACTTATTGCCGCAGCTTTTTTGTCAATGGGTTTGGGAGATTATTCCGATGCATTTATTATTCTATTCATTATTTTGGTAAGTAGCTCGCTTGGTTTTTGGCAAGAGAAAGGTGCTGCTGATGCAGTGACAGCATTATTAAAAATGGTGCAGATAAAATGCCGGATAGTCAGGGATGAAAATGAAATAGAATTGCCCGTTGAAAATGTTGTGCCGGGCGATATCATCATTTTATCCGCCGGAGATGTAATACCGGCGGACAGCTTATTGGTGGAGTCAAAGGAACTTTTTATAGATGAGGCGGCCTTTACCGGCGAGACTTTCCCTGTAGAAAAAAATACCGGTATAGTTGCAGCAGATGCTGCTGTGGCTCAAAGGAGCAATGTATTATTCATGGGTTCTCATGTAATAAGTGGAAAGGCAAAAGCTTTGGTTATTAAGACAGGTAACCAAACAGAATTTGGTAAAATATCCGGAAGGTTACGTTTAAAAAATCCTGAGACAGATTTTGAAAAGGGCATACGCCAGTTCGGCTATATGCTGATGGAAATTACATTGGTATTGGTAATCGTAATTTTTGCCATCAATATCCTTTTGCATAAACCTGCTTTAGATTCTTTTTTATTTTCACTGGCATTGGCGGTTGGTCTTACGCCCCAATTATTACCGGCAATTATCAGTGTAAATCTTTCCGTTGGTGCAAGGGCAATGGCAAAGCAACAGGTAATTGTAAAACGGCTTGCTTCCATTGAAAATTTTGGTTGCATGAACATCCTTTGTTCTGATAAAACAGGAACTATTACAGATGGAAAAGTAACGCTTAAAGACGCATTGGATATAGATGGTAAGCATTCCGACAAAACACTTCAATATGCCTGGTTAAATGCAACGATGCAGCAAGGATTCAAGAACCCGATTGATGCAGCTATACGTTCCTGCTATCACGGTAATGAAGATGGCTTTACCATTCAATCAGAAATACCTTATGACTTTAGCCGTAAGAGATTAACTATACAGATTAAAAATGAAAAAGAAAATCTGGCTATCACAAAAGGTGCTTTAAATGCTATACTTGACATTTGCGATACTGCTGAAACAGCAGACGGGCAGGTGATACCGATGCAGAATAAATCAGCTGCCATACAGGAGGAGTATCAAAGGTTGAGTGAGGAAGGTTTTCGTGTGTTGGGTGTTGCATATAAGAAAGGCAGCAATGATAAAAACTTTACAAAAGCCGATGAAGATAAAATGATTTTCCTGGGCTTCATCACTTTGTTCGACCCGCCTAAAAAAGATGTTCAACAAACAATTGAAGGGCTTAATAATTTAGGAGTGCAACTAAAGTTGATAACGGGTGACAATGCTCTGGTGGCGTCAAGCCTTGCAAAGCAAATTGGCATTGAGAACCCTATAATACTTACCGGACTTCAAATAAGAAGTATGAGTGACAGGGCTTTGTTTAAACAGGCACCTGCTGCGAATATTTTTGCAGAAGTAGAACCCAATCAAAAAGAACGGATAATATTATTTCTACAAAAATCAGGTAACATTGTCGGCTTTATGGGTGATGGTATTAATGATGCACCGGCACTACATGCGGCAGATGTTGGTATATCTGTAGATACAGCTGTGGATGTGGCTAAAGAAGCTGCTGATATAATTTTATTGAGTCAGGATTTGAATGTATTGATAACAGGAATTATTGCCGGGCGCAAGACTTTTTCAAACACCATGAAATATATTTTTATGGCCACCAGCGCTAATTTTGGCAATATGTTCAGTATGGCAGGGGCATCTTTATTTTTACCTTTTCTTCCGTTACTGCCAAAGCAAATTTTATTTATGAATTTACTAACTGATTTTCCGCAAATGGCCATAGCTACAGACCGGGTAGATCCTATTGCTGTTGGTAAACCCCATCGCTGGAATATTAAATTCATTAAACGTTTTATGATAACTTTTGGATTGTTAAGCTGCGTATTTGATTACCTGACATTTGCAGTGCTGCTGTTTTTGATGAAGGAAGATGAGAAAGTTTTTCAAACAGGCTGGTTTGTAGAATCCGTGATTTCTGCCGCATTGATAGTTTTGGTAGTGAGAACCAGGTTGTCTTTTTTTAAGAGTTTGCCCGGAAAATATTTAGGCATTGCTACCAGCCTTGTTGTGCTTTTTGTGCTGGCACTTCCATTAATGCCATTTGCCGGATTATTTGGTTTTGTGCGGCTGCCTTTATCATTCTACGGATGGATGTTGCTTATTTTGGCAGCCTATATTGTTTGTGCCAAAAACTTAAAACAATGGTTTTATCGGAGGATAGAAAATCAGGTTTGAATATAATTTATATATCATCTGCTGTTGTGTTGGTAATCCCCTTATTATTTTTCAACAACACTTTGTTGTGATTTGTCTTTTTCAATTTTACCAATTAAAAAACCATACGGTTTCAAAGGTTCTATATGGTCGCAGATAATTTTAATAATCGCTGTAAGAGGAATAGCCAGGATAATGCCTGGTATGC
>Ga0209512_1004279_pt1 | contig 12626 bp, 11 predicted proteins | sample frozenSSSSmetaG_FD_184142 | JGI IMG/M metagenome (GOLD analysis project Ga0209512, IMG submission 184142) | Glacier valley bacterial and archeal communities from Borup Fiord, Nunavut, Canada, to study Microbial Dark Matter (Phase II) -... | ecosystem: Environmental > Aquatic > Freshwater > Ice >... | reverse complement strand
ACCTCTCCCGTTATGGGGGGCTGCCAATTACGCAACTGATCGCTGGCTTCCACTTCAGCACATCTTTTACGGACTATTTCAAAGTTCTCCAAAAAACGTTTTACTTTTTGTTTATTCTTACTGGTAATATCCGCATTGCAAAGCGTCATCAATGCATCAAAATCTTCGCCTGCATCAAAAAGCAATCTGCGGATGGCAGAGTCTGTAATATTTTCCTTTGTTAAACTTATAGGCCGCAAATGCAATTCCACCAATTTACGAACAAACCTCATCTTTTCGTTTTGAGGTAATTTGAGTTTAGCGAAAATTTTTGGCACCATTCTTCCTCCAACTATTTCATGCCTGTGAAATGTCCATCCGTGGCCTTCCTCAAATTTCTTAGTTGCAGGTTTGGCAATATCGTGCAAAACTGCTGCCCATCGAAGCCAAAGATCATTGGTGTTTTCAGCAATATTATCCACCACCTGTAAAGTATGGTAGAAGTTATCTTTATGTCCTTTCCCATCGATGTATTCTGCGCCAGCAAGCTCCGTCATCTGAGGAAAGATGATTTTTAGCAGGCCGGTTTTATACAATAAATCAAATCCTATTGAAGGTTTGTTACATAGCAATATTTTATTCAATTCGTCAGCAATTCGTTCCCCACTTACTATTTTAATCCGTTCTTTATTTTCATCAATGGCCTCAAAAGTTTTTTTTTCAATACTAAAACCTAATTGTGCAGCAAAACGAATAGCCCTCATCATGCGTAAAGGATCGTCGCTAAAAGTTTGTATCGCAGGTAAAGGGGTTTTTATTATTTTTTGTTCAATATCCTGTAAGCCGTTAAACGGATCAATCAATTCACCGAAATTTTCTTTATTTAAACTGATGGCAAGGGCATTGATAGTGAAATCCCTTCTGTACTGATCATCTTCTAAAGTACCGGATTCTACTTGCGGTTTGCGACTGTCATAGATATAACTCTCCTTTCTTGCTCCTACAAATTCAATTTCAATATCCTGAAATTTAATTTGGGCTGTACCAAAATTCTTAAAGTAATTAACTATCGGCTTGGGGGTAAATTTTTCTGCAACTTTATGAGCAAGTGCAATGCCATCGCCTATGCACACAACATCCATGTCTTTAGTTTTTCTGCCGATGATACTATCCCTTACAAATCCTCCAACCAAAAAACAATGCACTTCCATTGCCTCAGCGGTAATCGCAATTTTATCTAAAATAAACAACTCTTTATCAGTGCAATGGATGTACATATTATTGCGAAGATAACCCCCTATTTATAAAGCGATTAATTAGCTTATATTTTTTTTATTTTACAAACCCTTAAAAGTTTTTAATATCATTTTTACTTTTAAATGCGTTATCCATAAATAAATTTAGAGTTCGTGTAATCAGATAAAGGATTGTTGAGATTATACAAAATAGTATCTATAATTTGTTCAGGCATTCCCTTTCGGCATTAATGTTGACTATGTTAGGAGTCATTAAAAATTAAAACTATTCTCTTTAACTTTTGACATTTTGACTTTATATTGTATAAATTATGAATAATAAGATTTTTATACCTGGAATGGAAGAGGAAATGGAGTTTATGCCAATCATTCCGCTTAATGAAGATTCCATCGAAGACAACGACGCACAGCCTATTCCGGATGAATTACCCATTTTACCACTACGCAATACTGTCCTTTTTCCCGGGGTAGTTTTGCCAATTACAGTAGGTCGTGATAAAAGTATCAAAGCTGTAAATGATGCTTACAAGGCTGACAAATTGATAGGAGTTATAGCGCAAAAAGACAGTACTGTTGAAGAACCAACAGTAAGTGATTTAGAAGAAATTGGTACTATTGCAAAAATAGCCAAATTAATAAAAATGCCCGATGGAGGCACAACTATTATCATACAGGGAAAAAAGCGTTTTAAAGTTGAGGAAATAACCAGTGAGGACCCTTACTTTAAGGCAAAAATAAAACCATTGGATGAAGAAGTATTAAAAGATGACAATGATTTTGAAGCAATGGTAGGCAGTATCAAAGACCTTGCTTCTCAGATAATCAGTATTTCTCCTAACCTGCCAAGTGAGGCGGCTATTATTTTAAAAAATATAGAGAACCCTTCTTTCCTAATACATTTTGTTAGCAGCAATTTAAACAGCGATATCAAAGACAAGCAGCGGCTTTTAGTGATCAATAATATTAAAGCCAGGGCAGAATTGCTAATGAACCTAATGCAAACGGAGTTGCAATACACTGAATTAAAAAACAAGGTTACCAATAAAACAAGGGCCGAACTTGACAAACAGCAAAAAGAATATTTTTTGCAACAGCAAATGAAAGCCATTAAAGAAGAGTTAGGTGGTGATAATGTTGCTGAAGTAAAAGAAATGCTGAAAAAAGCGGAGGCCAAAAAATGGCCTGTGGCTGCAAAAGAAATGTTTATTAAAGGTACAGAAAAGCTGGAGCGGATGCATCCAAGCACACCGGATTATTCCGTTGTTTACAACCACCTTGACCTTATGCTTGATCTTCCCTGGGAAGATTATACAGCAGATAGTTACGACCTGAAGAAGGCAAGAAAAGTATTAGACCATGACCATTATGGGATGCATAAAATAAAAGAAAGGATACTCGAATACTTAGCAGTATTAAAACTAAAAGGCGATTTGAAAAGCCCTATCCTTTGCTTTATTGGTCCTCCGGGTATTGGTAAAACAAGTTTAGGAAAAAGTATAGCTCATGCAATAGCCAGAAAATATGTAAGAGTTAGTTTGGGGGGCTTGCACGATGAAAGTGAAATTCGTGGACATAGGAAAACCTATATTGGAGCTATGCCGGGAAGGATTATTCAATCTATCCGTAAAATCAAAAGCAGTAATCCTGTTATGATATTGGATGAGATTGATAAAGTTGGTAACGACCAGCGTGGCGATCCATCCTCTGCGTTGTTGGAAGTTTTAGACCCGGAACAAAACAATACTTTTTACGATAATTATCTTGAGTTGGAATACGATCTAAGTAAGGTTCTATTTATTGCAACCGCCAACAATATAAATAACATTCAGCCCGCATTAAGAGATAGATTGGAGATTATTGACCTGAGTGGTTATGCGGTAGAAGAAAAGATTGAAATTGCCAAACAACACCTTATCCCAAAGCAACGGGAAGCACATGGGTTAAAGAATGTAAATATAAAAGCAAGTGATAAAGTAATAGAAAAAATTATTGAGGATTATACCCGTGAAAGTGGTGTACGTGATCTTGACAGGCAATTGGCAGCTGTTATGCGAAACCTTGCTATGCAGTATGCTACAAAAAATAAATTAAAACCTACGCTAACCGGCAATGATGTGGAACGGATTTTAGGGAAGCCGCGTTTTAATAACGAAATGTACAAAACAGCAAATATGGCTGGGGTAGCAGTTGGTTTGGCCTGGACTTACGTGGGTGGTGATATTCTTTTTATTGAAATTAGTTTAAGCGAAGGTAAAGGCGAACTTAAAATGACAGGTAACCTGGGCAATGTGATGAAAGAAAGTGCAACAACTGCTTATACCTGGTTGCAGGTTAACGCTAAAAAGTTAACTATTGATCCTGAAATGTTTAATAAAAAGAACATACATATTCATGTGCCGGAAGGCGCTGTACCTAAAGATGGCCCAAGTGCCGGTATTACTATGATGACAGCATTGGCTAGTGCCTTTACTGGTAGAAAAATAAAGTCATATTTGGCTATGACTGGTGAAATAACCTTGCGTGGGCAGGTATTACCTGTGGGTGGAATCAAGGAAAAAGTATTAGCTGCCAAACGTTCGGGCATTAAGGAGATAATTATGTGTTGGCAAAATGAAAAGGATGTTCTTGAAATAAATCCAGCCTTTATCAAAGGCACTAAATTTCATTATGTTAAAACAATGCAACAGGTATTGGATATCGCATTATCATAAGTTAAAACATTTTACGTTCCTTTAGGTATTTAACAAAATATTTTATTGTCTATAGCAAACCCTTTTCAACCAATAAACGTATATAATGTTGTATAGGTATCAACATAAATGATGTTGGTTGTTTTAAGGGTTAAGAAAAATCCCGCCGGTTCCCCGGTGGGATTTTATTTTACAGGTATTTCTTTAGATTATTATCAACACTATTTACGGCAACTTTCAGCCTGGCAGTACAAAAGGCCTCATTGTCTTTTTACCTTTCGTGCTGTAACTTTATGGAAATTTAGGCAGACAGACAACGTGTTAAAAAATAAATGAAGCTAAATATTTTATGACGGCAAATAATTCCTCCTTCCGGCAATTAGCACTGTCCTTTCCCGGCACCGTTGAATTGCTGCATTTTGAAAAAACATCTTTCAGGATCAATAAAAAAATATTTGCTAACCTTGATACCGCCAACCAGCGTGCCTGCATAAAATTATCCACTATTGATCAATCTGTTTTTTGTGCATTGGACAAAGATGTAATTTATCGTGTAAATAACAAATGGGGACAACAGGGACATTGATGGAATTTACCATAATTAAAAAAAACATGCTGAAAGATATTACTGCATCAGCTTACAAAGAAATCACCATTTCTAAAACTGTAAAAAGGAAACAGCCTTAAGCATAGTTAAAGATTTTTAAGTTATTCTTATCAACTCTAACATTTCCTGATTAAAATTGTAGCTTACTATTGAATGAGCGAAAACAAACAGCACTTACAGTATTTTTTATTTAGTCAGTACCTGGCAGATGGAATTCGGATTACTCTGGAGATAATTTTACCTACGATAATTTTTTCTCAATTTGGGAAAATGGATCAAGGCCTGATGCTGAGTACGGGTGCGCTTTGTGTAAGTATGACTGATGGTCCCGGGCCTGTTGAACATAAGCGAAATGGTATGCTATATTGCATTCTTTTTATTTTTTTAATGACATTAGTTACAGGCTTTATTAATACTAATGTTTTTCTTTTGGGGCTTTTAATAGTATTGTCTTCGTTTTTCTTTACCATGTTTTCTGTTTTTGGTCATCGTGCAGCCTCACTTGGCACTGCAGTGCTGCTCGTAATAGTATTGCGTATGGATAAAATATCTCCCCCAATAGATGTATTATTTGATAGCTTGTTAATAGTTGCAGGAGGATTTTGGTATTTACTGTTTGCCCTGTTATTTTTTAAACTACAGCCTTACCGGCCTTCGCAGCGATTATTAGGAAATTGCCTTCATGAAACTGCAAAATTTTTGAGGATTAAATCTGCCTTGTATGATGTTAATAGTGATATCGCAGAGGAATACCGGAAACTAGTGGCACAACAGGTAGTAGTTAATGAAAAACAAGATGAACTTAGAGAACTGTTATTTAAGAACAGAGAATTAATAAAAGAACCAACTGACACGGGTAAATTACTACTGGTAACATTTGCAGATGTATTAGACTTATACGAAAATATCATGGCTACCTGGTATGACTATACTCTACTCAGGCAACGCTTTTCCACCACAGGAATTCTGGATGAAATTTCAGTAATAATTCAGGATCTGGCAGATGAAATAGACAATATTGCCCTTGCGATTCAATCTAACAATTTCTATAAAAAACAATATCAATTATTACCCGTACTGGATGCTCTAAAAGTTAAAATTGATACTATGGAGGATCCAAATAATAGTAACCTGGTATTAAAAAAAATACTCGTAAATCTGCGAAACCTTGGCGAAAGATCAGATGAACTAATGAACTATTTTAAGGCTGGTCCATTAGCAAAAAGGAACCTACGCACAGATACAGATTATGCAAAATTTGTTTCTCACCAGGTAATCAATAGCAATGTATTTGTAAACAATTTAGGATTGAATTCTGCCGTTTTTCGCCATTCCTTAAGGATGATGATAACCTGTATCGCAGGATTTATTATCGCCAAATTATTACCTAATACCTACCACAGTTACTGGATATTGCTTACTATTATTGTTATAGTAAAACCCGGATTCAGCCTTACCAAACAACGTAACATGGAAAGACTATTTGGTACTATTGCCGGCGGGTTAATTGGTTTACTTATTATTTATTTCGTGCACGATCGTACATTTCTTTTCGCAGTAATTATTTTTTTTATGCTTGTTACCTACACTTTCTTTCGGGTAAATTATATTATTACCGTAATCTTTATGACCCCTTACATCATAATTCTTTTCTACCTGTTAGGGGTAGGCTCTGTAAATGTTGCAGAAGAACGTTTACTGGATACAGGTATCGCTTCTGTACTGGCATTTATGGGCAGCTATTTTCTGTTTCCTCATTGGGAGTCTCTTCAGTTAGAAAGCTACATGATTAAGGTGCTACAGGCCAATCAAAATTATCTACAACAACTCGCCGCTTTTTTTTCAGGCGGCAATAAATCTCCTCTGGAATATAAGCTGGTTAGAAAAGAATTATATGTTAGTACTGCCAACCTTTCTGCTGCCTTTCAACGGATGTTATCCGAACCAAAAAGTAAACAACGCAACAGCCAGGAAATTTATGAATTTGTGGTACTAAATCATGTGTTATCCAGTAACATTGCAAGTTTAACTGCCAGTATGGGAAACAAAGAGTCGCGACAATATTCTAAAGAAGTTTTATTGCCAGTAAAAAAGTCCATCACCATTTTAAAGCAGAGTTTAATACAGTTAAATAATAACTCTTTACAAGAAGCAATTGTCCCTACAATTATACATCCTAATGCAGACAAGGTTGACAAACAGTTAACCGAACAACTAAATTTTATTTATAAAGTAACCTGTGATATTGGAAAAATCACACAACAAATTGCCAGGAAAAATTTAATGATTACTACACTTTAAAGACTAATTAATATTTGGTAAACCCTGCAGGCAAGTGCAGGTATCAGGAAAATAGGTGCCTTACAGAAAATGAGCAACCGGAGAAAAAAATAAGGCCGGATAGAAATCCAGCCCGCATTAAAATCCAATATCCTATGAAAAACCATTTATTAAACGCAGATTTTTAAATTAAATTGTATCGCTGCTTAAACAGTTTTCTGTGCAACTATGTTACAATAATTGCAATATTATTTGGTCCCATTTAATTATGATAATTATATTTAAACATACAATTACATTTTTTTTCCGAGCTTAATAAATTTATTGCTACTGTTATAAATACACCCATTTCATTAAGCCACTATAAAGCTCATTTATAAACTTTCACTTATAAATAAGATTGCGAAAACAATAAAGTGTTTTAAATAATTGGAAAAAAAAATGCAGGCGAATTTTCTTCGTTCTATTGTTACTTTGGATAAAAATTAAAAGATACTGTCTAAATCTTTTTATTAGATTCATCCACGGATTATTTCCTCAAAAGATTTTTTTGATTTCTTTTAGCATTTATCTTTTATATTTACATACGAAAAATATCGTATTATGACATTGCTTAAAAATACTAAACCTACAGAAGGTGAACTTGAAATTTTACAAGTTTTGTGGGATCGACAATCTGCAACTGTCAGAGATGTGCATGAGGAGTTATCAAAGCTGAAAGATTCAGGATATACTACAACACTCAAACTGATGCAAATTATGTTTGAAAAAGGGTTAGTTACCAGGGATAGCACTAATAAGACACATATTTATCAACCTAACGTAAGTAAAGAAAAAACGCAAAATTTGTTTTTGAATAAAATGATCAATACCCTCTTCTCCGGTTCGTCTGCACAATTGGTTATGCAGGCATTGGGAAACCACAAAACATCAAAAGAGGAAATCGATGAAATACGAAATTATTTAAACAGCATTTAAGAAACGGTGTTATGCCAATAACCTTTTTTAATAACACCTATTTTTTACAATCACTAGGCTGGGGAATTGCCAATAGTTTTTGGCAGACTGCAATATTATGGTTGCTATATCAGGCAATTAATAGTATTGATAAGCGGCTTCCCGCAGTAATAAAACACTATCTTAGTCTGGCTCTTTTGACCTTATCATTATACTAGTTTTTTGTAACTCTTGTTACTAATTACAAAATGCTTTTGAATAATGCTCCAGCAAACGCAATAATAATAAAGCTCTTTCAATTTCAACAGCAAGCTAAAATCCTTTCCTGTTTAGCTATCATTTATTTTGTATTACTAACTTACTATATCATTCAATTTATACTTCATTATTTCAAAAATCGTTTTGTCCTCATTCATGGATTATCTAAACCGCCTTTGGATATACGCTTGTATATTACAAATACTGCATTTCATTTGGGTATTAAAAAAAAAGTAAGTGTTTGGCTATCCAAACATATTGAAGTGCCTTCAGTTACAGGTTTCTTAAACCCCATTATTTTATTGCCTTTTTGCATTATAAACAATCTTAGCAGTGAGCAGATAAACGCTATATTAGTTCATGAATTAGCACATATCAAAAGAAATGATTACCTGCTAAATTTTATACAATCCTTTCTTGAGTTAATCTTATTTTTCAATCCTTTTGCAATTTTTCTCAGCAATTCAGCAAAAAAAGAAAGAGAAAATTGTTATGATGACTGGGTGCTGACTTATCAATTTAACACGCTGGAATATGCAAAAGCATTATTAACATTAGAGGAACAACGACAACATTTACCATTGATATTAGCTGCAACCAGTAATAAAAAACTATTATTACAAAGAATAAAAAGATTTGTAAATATTTCAAGACCAGAAACAAATACCAATTTTGTACACAGATTTAAGTTGCTTGGTATTAATATATTTATTCTATGCGGAATATACTTAGTTGTGCCTTCATACGATTCTATTAATTCCCGAAATAAACATATGATTGAAGATATTAGTAATATTTTGCCAATTCAATCAAATAAAGTATTGCAAGAAACGTATCTAAAACAGGATATTCCTTCACCAATAATTATTGAAAAAGGAGTGGCCAAATTAACTTCAAAAAAAGTAATCGCAAGGCCTACCCTCTTATCGAAAAAATCAACTTTAATCAAAATAGATAAAAACGAATACCTTTTGGCATTAATAAATGAAGATGAATTATTTAATAAAAAGCAATCTCCAGAAGTTTTACCGTCTGCTATTGTAAACGAGAAAAAAGATAGTATACAATCTGTTTTTGTAAAAGTAGAAGAAGTAGAATCCGGAAAAGAACAGATTAATATTTATTATTTTAATTTAAAAGATGATAATGGCAAAACTGAAATTAAGCCTTTGCTTATTCTAAAAAACTTGAAGGTTGCATTCAAAAAAATAGGTACAAAAAAATTGAATCTCAAAAAGACCATAGTTGGCAAAAACCGAATTTCAACATAATTAATTTGCTAAGATAGTTGTGGATTTGTTCTATAATAAAAGATAGAAACATAAAATAACAAAAGACCCGATAGAAATCGGGTCTTTGTTTACGAACCTAAATCGGTTCTGTAACCCCCAAAGAAAACATCTTGTTTACCAAGCACAAGCTGCAAATAATCTGGAGTTGTTTATTAAACGCAGTTTGTGCTCTATTATTTTGTAGGAGAAAATATTTAGTTCAAACAATCTCATTTTACAATCTCATAAACGCTATCAATAATGTCTTCTAAAAACTTATTTTTTGATATTGCTATGTGATACAACCTTCTCTAATCTTACAGGAATTAGTTCCCAATAAGATGGGAAAAGTTGAAAATATAATAATGTGTTGGTCAGATTAATTCCAAAGGTTTTCAATAATACTCTGTTAAAATATGTTATAGCTTTTTTCATACTTTTATATTAATAAGCCGATCTGTATTAAATATACATTGGCTTAATCAAAAAATTAAAGAAGGTCCAATTAAAAATATTATTATCAATGCACTGCTAATGGAAGGGGATTTATGAAACCATTTTAACTCTTTCCAATTCAAAATTAAATATATCACTTGCAGATTTTTCAATTTCAGCGACCATAAGATATCCCAAAGATGGGAGCAAGAGTTTAAAGTTTGATGTCACTGATACCATGAGAATATTTGTATTTATACCAATATGAGGGTCACTGATAAACCTAACAATCCCATTATTATTCACATTTATTTTCTCAAGGCTAATATTGGAATACGCCTGGGTAAAATTCTGGATATTTTCTATTTCAGCATTTTGGATAACTGCCGGAGATCCTAACCAGTATATAAAATTAATCACTGAACTTGTTTGCCTTACTGCAACCATTTCGGCATCTGAAATACAAACAAACACAAAGGAGGGAAACAATGGTTCTAACAAAATCTTTTTCTTATTTCCTTTGATACTTGTTATTCTGTTAAGAGGGCAATAATTCTCAATTTTTTTCCTTGATAATGATGTTGCCACTTTTTTTTCGCAAAGCGATTTAGTGTAAATTATACGCCATTTTTTGTTCATCTGTTAATTTTTTAAAATAAAAAAAGCAGATTTTCAATGGATTAGATACGGTTGTATTTTTTAGGAGGATATTTAACTTTGATCTTATTAACTGGTGACGTCTGAATGAATTTGCAGAATTTATACAATTGCTTGTTAAACAATTGACTTAAAAAAGAAGACTCCATTAATTAGATTTTATCATTCATTTGCTTTAATTAATTTAAGATTTTTCATATTCCGATCGATTTAGTATTACTCACAACAAAATCCTTGATATTAATTCTGCCTGTAAAAAATCTTAATACTAAATTTTTCTTTTCCCTGATACCAAAAAAGAAGACTATGACGAAAAATGCTATCCAAAAAAAAGAGGAATTAAAATATGATGTAAGGTAGTTGAAGAAAAGAATTAATAAACCTATGATCGATGCCTTGAAGGCGAATGTAAAATCAATTTTCATCTCTTTGTGGTTTCAGGTTTCAAATCTTGGTTATCAGAGAAGTGCAATAAAATTCAAAAAAAAATGAATTATTGAGGATTTTACTTTTTGAAATTCGGATAACAGAGGTATTAGTCATTTCGATTTCTATTGTAAACATACTACGGATTTTGGTAATTCCAAAATCTGGATACCGTAAATTTACTACATAATAAGGTAAAATACTTAATTTTTATAGAATTTCGAATTAACTTCTGCTTATTGGTGGCAACTGTTGAAAAAAAACTAAAGAAAATGACATTTATTTTGATAATATTAATTTAAATTTTTCGTCAAATACTTTTATTACAATAGGGTATGAAAGAATGCAACTATTTAGTGTATAATTGTCGTATAGCACAACATAGGTAACACTTTTACAATACCCTTAAAGACTCCCTATATTTTGGGTAGCCCTTAAGGGCCGTTAAGGCTCCAAACTGTAGCACAACATAGGTTACAGTTTGAGTTTTTAGTTCTTTGACATATGGCAAGAAGTTTACCAGTCTATGGCTGGTATATCATAAGGGAAAACCTGTATAATTTCATAGTTCTGCCTGATTATCAACGAGTGATTGTGTATGTTAATTTCAGCTACAATGTAGCTGTACTTTAATGTATCCTTTACTATAAAAACTTCGTTGGGTAAATAGAGCTTTAAATCACTTCTTATAAACCGGATGAAATAAACACAGCCTTGGGTAAGTGGTATTTTATTGTCCTTTTTAAGGGAAGGCAAATGAATTATCCCTTTGTATAAAATGGGCTTTAATTGTAAAGCATTGGCTTCATCTGGGTTTTATGCCCTTGTGAACTATAGCGGTGTTTGCCGTTATGGAAATTAATAAACGCCTGCTCCTGGTTACTTAGTTTTTCTAAATTTTCAAAAGTATATGCTTTTAAAAACCGGTGTTGATAAGTGTGGTTGAATTTCTCAATGATTCCATTACGCCAGGGTTCTGCGACAGGTATAAAAATTATGGACACACCCTGACTTAATGCAAAGCGCACAACCATTCCAAAGCTTCGTGGGTAGCGGTTACTGCCCCTGAATGCAAGTTCATTATCCATCTGCAAAGCATCCGGCATACCGTGCGTTTTCCAGAAAGATGCTATGGCTGCTACTATACCGTCAGACGATTTTGTACGTACTGCTTTTACGTAACAACTGTGTGTTGTTGTATCAATTAGATTAATGCTGTAAAATTTACCATCGCCTTTTATATACCTTGGTCCTACCAAATCCATTTGGTGGGTATGGCAAAATAATTCTGGATAATCCTTGGGTAATTTATGTACGGAAACCTGTTTGTTTAATCCGTGTTTTGCTATCAACCGGTTGATTGTCCAAACATCTGGAATAGGTTTTATACCCCTGCGTTCACATTCGTATTGAATAGAAATGGCTCCAATTTGCGCCATCTTCTCGTTCATCAATTCTTTTCGAATTAAAAGGATTTGCTGTCCCAGTTCAGCATCCGTTTTTATACATATATTTTTAGGAGCTTTGCTCTCATCTTTATACCAGTCTGGAGCATCTCTTTTTTGTTTAAAACGGTTTATCCAATGGTGTACCCATTTGCGGCTTTTATTAAATGAATACGCAATCTTTGAAATTTTTTCACCCAATAAATAACGATTAATCGCTTCTTGCCTTTGTTCATACTCATTCATACAATTTTAAATGAGTATCAACAAATTATGTCAAAGAACTGTAAAATATGTAACCTATGTTATGCTACGACAAAATGTGTAACCTATGTTATGCTATTTATCATATAATAAATAACATT
>Ga0209512_1004278_pt1 | contig 12629 bp, 12 predicted proteins | sample frozenSSSSmetaG_FD_184142 | JGI IMG/M metagenome (GOLD analysis project Ga0209512, IMG submission 184142) | Glacier valley bacterial and archeal communities from Borup Fiord, Nunavut, Canada, to study Microbial Dark Matter (Phase II) -... | ecosystem: Environmental > Aquatic > Freshwater > Ice >... | reverse complement strand
AAAGTTTAAACTCTTACATAAAATTAGACTTTTCGGAGTAGGCTCAGTTTTTAAAGAATCGTAGGATCATTTTCTTTCTACGATTGGTTTTTATTCTTTTTTTAATTAAATAAAAAAAATCACAATGAAATATATTCTTTCTACACTTGTTCTGGGTCTTGTTTTATGGGCTTCTATACTAATAGCCAACAATACCATCTTTGCAGACCTGGTAAATTCTGACCCAATAGCCAGTACTTTTGCCGATGGATTATCAACCAAAGCCACTCTTTCAGGAGACATGAAGCTTGATTATGAAAATCAAAGTGTTGATCAAACTTCTAAAGGGAATTTCTTTTTGAATAACTGGAGTAGTTTGGTTTTCGGATTATTGGGCTTTTTAGACATCGTAGTCAGGCTAACCCCAACCACAACAGACAATTCAGTATTATCTGTATTATCGAAATTTATGGATGCTATTATACCCAACCGAAAAAAAGGCGGTGGCTCTTTCTGATGTTTTCTAATGTGTTTCTCTCTAAAAGTTATGAGCAAGCATACTTTTACTTGCTCATACTTTTATTCTTCCTTTAGTTCATTTCAATATCAATAAAAAAATTTCAAATGGTTAAAAATATAATTTATTCCAGCCTTGAATTAAGAAAATTTTTAGATCAATCCAATTATGATACCATCAGCATTGAAGGGATAAAATGGGCAATAAATAGGGACAGTATTTGTGAACCCTTCATTATTGCTAAATTAATAGCTCCATTGCCACCATCGGTAGCAGAACAAAAATATTTGGTTTTCAAAACCCATCAATTTCCATTTAATCCATCAGTAAATTAATTGTCATGAAAACTCCAAAAACTATCACCTTAACGCCTTTAGAATTTATCGAAAAGACATTGGAAGAAATGTCGGCCTGCGATGCAAATCTTAAATCTATCAATTCAAGTATGGACCAGGAAATTTTTGAAATCAGAAAAAAGAATTCCAATTCAATTACAACATTACAGCAACAAAAAGATGAAGCTTTTAACAAGTTAGAAGCTTTTGCCCTTGAAAACCAAACTGTTTTATTTTCAATCAAAAAATCACTGGATACCAAATTCGGCAAATTCGGATTCCGCACCTGTAAAGCTAAATTTCAGCTAAGAGAGGGCTTTAACTGGTTATCAGTCACGAAAATGATGGCGAAAATACTTCCTAATTATGTCCGCACTGTTATTGAACCAGCAAAAGATAAATTAATGGCCGATCGTCATTTACCCCAGGTTTATGAATATTTACCAGACTTAGGACTAACCATCGTTCAGGATGAAGTGTTTTTTGTCGATTTAAAGAAGGAATAAGATGGCGCCGGGGGGTCAAGCGATTTGCAATCGCTTTTTATCTTATTGTGTTTGAAAAATGCGATTTGCAATCGTTTTTTAGTCTTCTTTTGTTTGAAAACCGCGATTGCAAATCGCTTTTTAGTCTTATTTTGTTTGAAGACCGCGATTGCAAATCGCTTTTTATCTTATTGTGTTTGAAAACCGCGATTGCAAATCGTTTTTTAGTCTTATTGTGTTTGAAAAATGCGATTTGCAAATCGTTTTTTATCTTATTGTGTTTGAAAACCGCGATTGCAAATCGTTTTTTAGTCTTATTGTGTTTGAAGACCGCGATTGCAAATCGTTTTTTATCTTATTGTGTTTGAAGACCGCGATTGCAAATCGCGGGACCCCCTGGTGCATCGTTGAATTAGATGATGTGTTAATAAGGTTGAGGGCTGGGTCATTGGCTGGTTACTAAGATCTCAATAATAAAATTAAGATTTTTTAAAAATAACACAGTGAGACCCATTTTCCGTCACGAGTACTCGTGATCAATAAAAGCATATAACCCTGTTAGACCCCCTTTTCCCGTCACGAGTACTCGTGATCAATTAAGCGTATAATGTATATTAATTCCCTACGGGAAATGTGGTTCTTATTCATCCTTTTTATGGATATTCATTCCCTACGGGAAAAATGGGATCTCACCCCTTCGATGCTTTTTATTGATCACGAGTACTCGTGACGGGAAAAGTGTCTGATTGTTTAAAAAACCAACCTTTTTTTATTGAGACCTTAGTAACTTAGATCAGCCCCAGAACAAAATCTTATCTATCTTATCATAAGGGTTTATCAGGCTAGTCATGGAAAGCGGTAAAGAAGGTAAATAAGGTTGAGGGCCAGGGTATTGACTTGGTTACTAAGGTCTCAATAATAAAAGGTTGGTTTTTAAAAAATAAAAACTAAGTATGGATATGGTTCATAATCTTTCCACACAAGAATAATTTGTGATCAGATTACACCCACTGTCATTTCCACATTGGTGACCATGTGGTTGTTCAATTTCCAACGTCAATGGTTTTTCCCTATGCCTGATTTTAACTTGTCAGAAAATAAAGTAACAAAAAAGACATCAGCATTTTAACTTGTTCTTAAATTGATTACATTTCAAACAATGATTTTGATTAAAATAGAATCGTGAGAAAGAAAATAGGAATTGGTATAGGCGGTTAGACCGCTGTTGTTAAGTTGTTATTATTTAATCTTTTAGGTTCACTTAAAACCATCTTCCTTAGGAGTAAATCGAAGATTGACCCCATCATTGCACGTCTGTTATACCGAAAATGGTACTCGTCAAGATAACCTTGCAATCGATCCTTTGAACAATGGTGGTGTATTCCTCGCAACCAACCCTGAATGTTCATTATGTGGATATGCAGTTGTTGCATCCCTTTTTCCTTGTCCGAAGGTTTCTGTTCCAAGTTTGGATAGTCCTTTTTCAATGGCAAATACCCTTTCCAAACGTCAGTAATAACGTGTGCATCTTTGCTGATATAAACCTCAAAGAACGGTCTGAATTCTTTGCTCGAAGCACGTTCGATTACTTGTGCATAAGCACGCCCAACGCCGCCTTTTTCTTCCAATATTTCTAGTGCAACAATCACCAACTTCTTTTTGCTATCGCCACTACGTCCAACTTTGCCTTCTTCGTATTCACCAATCAGAAACTCATCAATCTGAACCTTGCCGCCCAATTGGTTCTTACGGCTGCTTGCCATTGCCTGTTGGATTTTCCACTTAAATTCCCAAACTGTTTTCTGCCGCAATCCAAACTCTTCAGCCAATTCCAAAGAAGACATCCCTTTCTTCTTTGTGCTGATTTTGAAGCAGACATGGAACGCTATTAGCAATGGAAATTTTATCTTGTCAAACATCGTTCCTGCCGTTGGACTTTCATCATAATTGCATTTTGCGCAACGGCGTGAACATGGCTTTTTACCTTTCCCATACTTCGTATGACCGCATTTCTTGCATTTGTACGGGCTTTCTATTGACCATTTTATATCAGACAGATAGCGGTAGCAATCCTCATCGGTCTGAAAATACTTATTGAACTCTATCGAATTCACGCCTGTATATTTTTCTCTATTTTCCACGCCACAAAGGTAGCACTCTCCTCTAAATTAACAGCGACTTAAACGCCTATACCAAATCTTTAATATAACAAGCCCCCGTTATCCTTTCGGACAACAGGGGCTGTTGACTAACATATAATAACATTAAAACTTCCGCTATTAATTACACACCCATTTTATTTCTTCTAATCTGCTCGGCACTGGTGAAGTTATTTTTCACCACATGGCCTTGTAGAGGAAGTATCTTTTCGTGAATGGCATCAATAATCCAGTCGGCACAAGGGAAGAATGAATCTTCGAGTTCGTAAGCGGGAGTAATCCAGTTACGTGAACCCACTACTACCGGCGGAGCATCCAACTCGTCGAAGGCCACTTCAGTAATGGTATGTGCCATTTCTTTCATAAATGATCCGCGTGAAGAAGCATCACCGGTAATCACTATACGACCGGTCTTTTTCAGCGATTCGATTACCAACTCGTAGTTAAATGGAACAAGACTCCGAGCATCAATCACTTCCGCAGAAATACCATACTTCTCCTGAAGAATAGTTGCAGCTTCCAGCGCACGGTAAAGCGTTGCACCGATGGTCAATATGGTCACATCTTTTCCTTCACGTTTGATATCAGGCTCGCCAATTGCAATTTCATAATAACCTTCAGGAACTCCGCCTTTGTGAAACTGCTCACCAATGTCGTACAAACGCTGGCTCTCGAAGAAAATCACAGGGTCGGTTCCCTGAAGGGCAGCATTCATCAAACCTTTGGCATCATAAGGAGTAGCAGGGAAAACAACTTTCAGTCCCGGAATATGTGCCGGAAGTGCAGTCCAGTCCTGCGAGTGTTGTGCACCATATTTAGAACCTACAGAAACACGCAATACGACAGGCATTTTAATTACATTTCCGCTCATGGCCTGCCATTTAGGAAGTTGGTTGAACACCTCATCGCCGCAACGACCAAGGAAATCACAATACATGATTTCAGGAACCACTCGGCCACCGCACATGGCATAACCAATGGCTGTACCGACAATCGAAGCTTCCGAAATTGGCGAGTTGAACAAACGATGGTATGGAAGCGCTTCTGTCAGGCCACGATATACAGCAAAAGCGCCACCCCAGTCGCGGTTTTCTTCTCCGTAAGCAATCATAGTCGGATCTTTATAGAAACGATCAACGATGGCTTCGAAGATTCCATCACGGTAAGCGTAAGTCTTTATTTTTGAATGAGGCTTGCCATTTTCATCAAAAGCAAATCGTTCTTTTTTAGCCAGTTGCTGAACGCGTGCATTTTCAGCCATCGGGTGATTTACATCAGGAGCACGATCTTCCATGCGGTCAACCGATTCGTTGGCAAACATCATCTCTCCAATCAGGTTTGGATATTTAGCCATATCCATGCGAGGCGAAACTTTCTCATCGATAGCCAGTTTAAGGCTCGATTCCATCAGGCTGATGGTATTACCTTTAATAGTAAGCAAAGCATCTTCAGTTGCAACACCGGCTTTCACCAATTCGGCACCAAACCATGCAATCGAATCATGTGCTTCCCAAGCTTCCACTTCTTCTTTCGAACGATAGGATGAAGCATCAGAAGGCGAGTGACCGCTATAACGGTAAGTCAGCACATCGAGCAACACAGGGCCACGTTTTTCTTCTATAATTTTACGTTTGCGTTTGTAGGCGTCAATCACAGCAAGTGGATTGTAACCATCCACCCGTTCGGCATGAAGCTGATCGCCATTCACACCTGCACCGATACGCGCAGCAATGTTGTAACCCATGGTTTCACCACTGGTTTGTCCGCCCATGCCGTATTGGTTATTCATGATATTGATGATCAGCGGAAGTCCGCCTTTCATATCGCCTTCCCATAACTGTGTAAACTGGTCCATGGTAGCAAAAGCAAGACCTTCCCACACTGGTCCGCAAGCCATCGAAGCATCGCCAATGTTGGCAACGACGATACCCGGTTTTCGGTTAACTTTTTTGTACAAAGCAGCACCAACTGCGATATCGCCAGAACCTCCTACAATGGCATTGTTGGGATATACACCGAATGGAGTAAAGAAAGCATGCATCGAACCACCCAATCCTTTATTGAAACCAGTTTCGCGGGCAAAGATTTCGGCCAGCGTACCGTAAATCAGAAATTTCACAGCGAGTTCCTTTACCGTTCCGGTGTGATTGCTTTTGACAGGGGCAAATGTGATTCCGTCGAAATGACTTTCCATCACCTGAATCAGCTGTGCGTCATTCAATTTTGCGATAGCAGACAACCCCTTGGCCAGAATTTCGCCATGGCTACGGTGTGATCCAAAGATAAAATCTTCAACTCCCAGCGTATAAGCCATACCTACAGCAGCAGCTTCCTGTCCGATAGACAAGTGGGCAGGACCTGGATGATCGTATGCAATACCGTTGTAATCGCCCCTGATCTTAATCAGATTCAGCATGGTTTCGAACTCACGGATCACTACCATATCGCGGTAAATCCTAAGCATATCCTCGTTTGAGAAATTTGCTTTCTCTTCTTCAACAGTTTTGTTGTACTGATTTACAGGAATCGGGCTGAATGTAACTTCACCAGCTTTCCTGACTTCTGATGGATCAATAAATTGACTCTTAGGCATATTGTTCTGTATTTAAATTTTTCGTTTTTATATGATTTGCTTCTTGATAAGCAAGTTTCAAGTTTCAAGTTCCAAATTTCAAGTTCCAAGTCTGGTGCGTAGGTTTTCCATTTGAATTTGTTTCCTTTTAATTCAGATTCTTTTAGATAAATAATAAAACCTTTCAGCATTTTGCTGACTTCCAAACTTTTTTCATAAGCAACATCAAACTCTTCCTGAGTGATATATCCATTGTCCATTGCCCGGTAAAGCTGCGATCTCGATTCTCAGGATGAACCTTTTGAAATAGATAGAAACTGAATAAATTCTTTGTTACCATCCCGCTAAAATCCTTAAGCAATATTGTCCATAACCGATCCTGAAGAAGATTTTATTTGGCCTACAAGATTAAAATCTTTAAAGAAATGATCCTTTAAGGTAAGTTTATGAATCATCTTACATAAATCTCTAGAGAACTGCCATACCTTTAAATCTTCAAATCGTTCAACTTTCGACATATCAATAATTTTGTTATTAAACGTAAATCTCATTCAAAGCGCCCACTTGGAACTTGAAATCTGAAACTTGGAACTGTTTATTTTTCATCTTTGATATTGCTACTAACTTATTTATTTAAAACTAACTACTGCAACGCTCCACTTGGAACTTGAAATCTGAAACTTGGAATTAGAATAGGAAGATTGTTTCTTTAATAATCTCACTAACAGTGGGGTGAGGGAAAACGATTTCCTCCACATCCTGAATGCGCAATTGAGATTCGATAATAGCACAGGCGCCCCATATCATTTCTGAACAGGCTCCACCTACCATGTGGATTCCAAGAATTTCTTTATATTTTTTACCAACAATTACTTTGCAAAAACCATCTTTGCCTTCGTTTTCTGCTATAAACCTTCCGGCATAGGCCATCGATAATTGTTTCACCTCCACTTCAATACCTTTTTCTTTGGCAGCAGATTCTGTCAGGCCAACTCCGGCAATCTCGGGATGTGTATATACTACTCCCGGAATAGCATCATAGCGCATCACATCTTTGCGGCCCAATATATGGTTTACAGCCACTTCACCTTCACGGCTAGCTGTGTGAGCCAGTAATGAGAATCCTGTAATGTCACCTGCTGCATATACATTCGGCACATTGGTGCGGCAATTCTGATCAATTTTTATACCTCGAGGTGTAAATTCAACCCCTATGTTTTCCAACCCGATTCCAGCAACATTGGCTTTGCGCCCTACAGAAAGCAATACCTCATCGCCCGTAATACGATGTTCCTGTCCATCTTTCTCAAACACCACTTCTTTGCCATTTAGTTTGGTCACCCTGGCATTTAGGTGGTAAGCCACTCCTTTTTTCTCAAACTCTTTGCGAACAAAGGCTGCAATTTCTTCATCCACCCCGGTTAATATCTCCGGAAGCATTTCAATGACGGTAACCTTGGTGCCCATGGCATTAAAAAAATCAGCAAACTCACTGCCAATCACACCGCCACCAATAATCACCAGACTTTTTGGACACTCTTTTAACTGAAGTATTTCACGATTGGTCACAATCAGCGAACCATCCAAACCTGGAATAGGTGGAACGGCCGCTTCAGAACCAGTACAGATCAATAGACGGGTAGCCTGATATTCATGGTTGTCGGCATCAATTGTGATCACCTCTCCCCTCTTCTCCCTGATTACCGCATTGGCTATCACAACATCAGCCTTGGCATGTTTCAATTTAGCTCCAACTCCGGAAACCAATTTACGGACCACCTTATCTTTGCGGGCCATTATTTTTTTGAAATCAATGGAGATATTTTCCACCTTGATGCCATATTTTTCAGCTTCGTGTGCATACTCAAGCACTTTGGCCGAGTTCAGTAAAGTCTTGGTGGGGATGCAACCTTCGTTCAGGCAAACGCCACCCAGTGCACGTTTATCGAACACGATGACACTCAGACCCTTGGCTCCCGCTCGTTCCGCAGCTACATATCCTGCCGGCCCACCACCTATAATTGCTAAATCGTATATTTTGCTCATTTCAGTTTTTTTAGTTGATAGATGTTAGATGTTAGACAAATCCAATCTTCTCGAAATGCCGGATCTGGAAGGCATGTCTCGCATCTTATATCTATTATCTTATATCTATTATCTAATATCTATTATCTAATATCTTGTGTCTAATATCTTGTGTCTATTTTTCATATTTGTAAATTCTCGATCTGTTCTTTAATCTCTCTCAGAAACAACGTGGCTTCACCGCCATCCAATGCCTGGTGGTCGTAGGTAAGCGACAAGCCAATCATCGGCACAAATCCATAGACTCCATCTCCCAGATCTTTTGGACGGGGGACAATGGTACAAACGCCTAAAATGGCTGTCTGCGGAATATTGATGACCGGGGTAAACATTTCCACACCATAATTTCCAAGATTAGAGATGGTGAATGTAGCAGCTTCAGGAGCCAGCAACTCCGGACTTACATTTCCTTTGCGGCATTGGGCTGCAATAGAATTCATCTGGGCTGATAAACCTTCAAGCGAAAGATCATCCGCATTTTTAATAGCAGGAACCATCAGTCCACGATCAGTATCTACCGCCAGGCCAAGATGCACTTTTTTAAACCAGCGCATACTGTCACCAACAAAATGGGTATTTACCTGCGGGAATTTCTTCAATGCTTTAATTGTTGCAAAACATACCAAATCGTTAATGGTAATGTTTTGTGTGATTTGGCCGGCATCCAATGCTTTCTTGAAACGTTTGCGCAGTGCCATAATCTTGCGGGCATCTGCACTCATGTGGTGGGTGAGCTGAGCAGAATTCTGCAATGAAGCATGCATGGCTTTGGCAATTAGCTTACGCATGTTGGTCAGTTTCTTCACTTCAAAGTCGTCGCTGTAAATCGGATTGTATGAAACCAAGTCTGTTGCCACTGCTTTGCCACCCAGTCCATTGGTAGTTTCGCCAACCTTCAGACCTTCTGCTTTTAACTTTTCCTGGGCCAATGGAGTTAGTTTTGGCGTCACCAATGCAGCCGCTTCGATATCCCTTTCAATAATTCTTCCTTCAGGGCCTGAACCTTGAAGTTGTTGATAGGCCACACCCATTTTTTCAGCAGCATGTTTGGCACGGGGCGATATTTTTACTTTTCCTAAAGTTTCAACCACCATTTTAACTTCCGTAGCATATTCTTCTACTTCTGTTTTTGTTGCAGAAGCGATAGTTTCAGAAATAACAGGTGCATTTACAGCACCACCCGGACTAAATTCATGAACTGACTCCCCGGCATTTCCGATAACGGCCACATTCACCAAAACCGGAACTTCATCGCCTTCAACAAAAAAGATATCAAGCAAAATACCATCCACCTTGGCATCTTCTTCAAACGATGCTTTGTCTGTTTCGTAAGAAAAAAGAAGATCGCCCACTTTCACGGCATCCCCCTTTTTCTTATACCATTCACCTAAAATACAGGTCTCAACTGATTGCCCCTGACGAGGCATTAAAACTGGAATTGCCATATCTGATTTGTTTTAACAACTTTATCAACTTGTAAATACAACTATATTAAACTAACCCTCATAAAACATCATCAAATAAATGTTTACAATGAATTATGATTGGAGGCATCAAAACTAACTTATTATACTTGTATTTACAAGTTAAAGTTGAAATATTAAATTTTTATATTACTTTTGGCTCAAAATCATACTATTATGTCGGACGAGAATAAAATTCCGCAATACAAGAAGATCTATGAAATTCTCCGTAAACATATTCTATCGGGAGTTTATGAAGAAGGTAGTTTATTGCCTTCAGAAAATGAACTGTGTGCTGTTCACAACATAACCCGGCCAACGGTGCGTCAGGCATTGGAAACATTGGTTCAGGAAGGCTTTATCCAAAAACGACAGGGAAAAGGCAGCATTGTCCGTAAACCGCCACAGGAAATTGGAATTTTGAGTATTTCGGGAACAGCATCGGCCATCGGGGACCAGTATTTGCAAACTCAGATATTGCAAAAGCCACAAATTAAACCATGGCCTGAGAATTTTCCTTTCGAGCTATCCGAAATCGAAATCGAATCGGGTTGTATTTATATGGAACGCCTTCGTTTGGTCGATGAACAACCGGTTTTTTATGACATTAACCATATTCCAAACATCAATTTGTCGAGGTTTTCAAGCCGCTCATTCGAAAATAAATCTCTATTTGAAACTTTACGTGCTCACTATCAGATTGAAATCAAAGGTGGTGAACAGAAATTAAAAGCCATCAAAGCTGATCAATTGATTGGCAGGCTGTTGAATTTGCAAGTCGGTCAACCAGTTCTTTATATCGAACGAAAATTAAATACTAACCGTGAAGGATTTCATATTTATTCAACCATCTTCTTTAATTCTGCAAGGCATTCTATTTTTGGAACATTCTAAGAAAAGTTGAAGGTTAAAGGTTTAAAGTTGAAAATTATTCCCTAACTTTAGACATTCGACTTTAAACTTTAAACAATAATTAGTTTCCATCATACAAATCAGGCAACGGGTTCAAAAAATAATCCACCTATTTGCATGACTTAAAACAGTTAGTTAACTCCTTATATATAAGTAGTTTCACTACAAAAAAAAACGCATATTAGTTAAACAAATCAATGATCAATATTTCACATGTAAGTTACATGTAACAATTAATAATCAAATTATAATCACATGAAGGTATTAAAATTTGGAGGAACTTCTGTAGGGTCGGCGCAAAACATGCGGGCTGTGATGCAGCTAATTGCGGATGGAAATCAGAAGATAGTTGTATTGTCGGCCATGTCGGGAACGACCAATTCATTGGTTGAAATTGCCAATTACCTTCAGAAAAAAAACAAGGATGCAGCCAGGCAGGTAATTAGCCAATTGGAACTCAAATACTTCAAAGTGGTCAACGAATTATATATTACTGCGGATAAGAAGGAAAAGGGGAAAGAGATTGTTTCAGAAATATTCCAAACCATTAAATCACTCACATCGGGAGATTTTAATGAGGTAGGAGAAAATACCATTGTTGCCCAGGGTGAATTGCTTTCAACAGGTCTGTTTACTGAACTAATGCTCGAAAACGGACACAAATGTGTGAACCTTCCCGCACTGTATTTTATGAAAATTGACAGCGAAAAGGCAGCCGACTCGTATTTCATCCGCGAAAATATTGCCAAGTTACTTCAACAGTCAGAAGTTGCTGATTATTATATTACTCAGGGTTTTATATGTCGGAATGCGGAAGGTAATATAGATAACCTTCAACGTGGCGGAAGCGACTACACGGCCTCGCTAATTGGTGCAGCCATCGAAGCCGAGGAGATTGAAATCTGGACTGACATTGATGGATTTCACAACAATGACCCTCGTTATGTTGAAAATACAAAAAAAATCGACCAGCTATCTTTTGATGAAGCAGCCGAGTTGGCCTATTTCGGTGCAAAAATCCTGCATCCACAGACAGTACTGCCGGCAAAATTGCAAAACATACCTGTACGCCTAAAAAACACGATGCACCCAAGTGATTCAGGAACCCTGATCACCTCCGAATCCATCGGCCATGGAATCAAAGCAGTGGCAGCCAAAGATGGAATTACAGCCATCAAAATTCGATCATACAGGATGTTAAATGCCTACGGATTCCTGAAAAACGTATTCGAGATATTCGAGTTCTTCAAGACTCCGATTGATATGATTTCAACCTCTGAGGTATCAGTATCACTGACCATCGATAATACAAAACACCTGAATGAGATTGTTTCGGAACTGAAAGAATATGGCGAAGTTGAAGTTGATACCGACCTGACCATCGTTTGTATCGTTGGTGATTTAATTGCTGAAGAGACTGGCTTTGCCGCCGAGGTATTTTCGGCCCTGAAAAACATCCAGATCCGCATGATTTCTTATGGTGGCAGCCATCACAATATCTCGGTACTCGTAAAAACAAATCTTAAAAAACAAACGCTTCAGGCAATAAGCAATGATCTTTTAAACAATTGATCAATGATTATTCAAAAAATGCTGATTTTCTGATGATTAATAAATTTTAGATTGTTTCAAATTTCCACAAAGTCATATAGACAATGCTTAACTTTAATTTATTTTACGCTAAATCAGTTTTATTTTATATTTTATTAAGTTTCCATTGAAAATTATTTATATTTGCAACAATATTTCAATATTTTTATTAATTATTATGAAAACAGGTAAAGTTAAATTTTTCAACGAATCTAAAGGATTCGGTTTTATTAAAGACAGTGAATCTGACAAGGAATACTTCGTTCATGTTTCAGGATTGGTTGACCAAATCAGAGAAGATGACGACGTAACTTACGAACTTCAAGAAGGAAGAAAAGGATTAAACGCGGTAAATGTTAAACTAGCATAATAGTCTAATATTTTTAAGATTTAAAGTTCGAAGCCCTGCAATTATTTGTAGGGCTTTCTTTTTTACATCAATTCATAATAAGTTAAATTTAGGATCAGTTGATATTATTGTAGAGAAAGCAAAGGGACATGTAAATACCAGGCTTCTAAATAGTCTTATTAT
>Ga0209512_1004276_pt1 | contig 12636 bp, 9 predicted proteins | sample frozenSSSSmetaG_FD_184142 | JGI IMG/M metagenome (GOLD analysis project Ga0209512, IMG submission 184142) | Glacier valley bacterial and archeal communities from Borup Fiord, Nunavut, Canada, to study Microbial Dark Matter (Phase II) -... | ecosystem: Environmental > Aquatic > Freshwater > Ice >... | reverse complement strand
ATTAAAAAACACAGGCGTTAAACAACAAATAGGATGGTTTTCTTAAAAGACAACAGAAACCAGGACGGTTTATTATACTTTTATTTCTCCCTTGCAGGACTTAGTGCCTCTTTAAATTTATGCTCCGGGGTTTTACCACTGGTTATGATATGGCGGCCTTTTAGGGCTATATGTACTCGGTTAAAAACTGTTAAGACAAATCAATACATTTTACTTTGCCAATGCAGATTCGGCGTCAATTAATTCCCCTTCGTTACCGCATACTTAAAACTCTCCTTATCCACTTCTACCTTATCAATCCCTGTTGTTCCATCTTTTACAAACTTCATTTTTATCGTCGCCGTTTTTCTTGGACCTACTCTACTTTCAGAGAAATGCGTGTGAAAAACATACACAAGGTTATGTTTGGCACCGGTTACAAAATCGCCGTGACCGGTACCATTGATGCCAAGCGTATTTTTACTGATGATGGGATTGCCGGCATATTTCTGCCAGGGACCATAAGGCGTTTTTGACGTAGCATAACCCACGGCATAATCGGGGTTGCGAAAATCGTTGGCGGTGTAAAACAGGTAGTACAAATTGTTGTGCTTTATTACCGAAGGGCCTTCCGTAACCGGCCAGGAAGTATTGGGTGTATTTTCCCAATGTTCGGTGGCAGCAATACATTCGGTTAGTGTAGCAGGTTTTATCGCAGAAAGGTCATGTTCCATTTCGGCAACAAAAATCCGGTTGCCATTGGTGAGCCTTACATGGTACAAATATTTCTTTCCGTCGGTGTCAATAAAAACAAAGGGATCTATTTGCTTAACAGGCGCTGCCAGTGGTTGTAATAACTTTTGCACAAAGGGCCCGGCTGGTGACTCACTGCTGGCAATAGCAATGCTTTCATCGGCCGCATAAGCCATGTAAAACGTTTTGTTCATTTTAAAAACCTGTGGCGCCCAAAAACTTTTGCTGCCATAAGCTTCCCCTTTTTTTAATGCAAAGCCGCTGTTCTTTGTGGTGTCCTTTTTCCAGGTTTTCATATCTTTTGAAGTGTAAACGGTAAAGCCATTGTTGGCATTGCGTTCAACCGTGCCGTAGAGATAGTAGATTCCCTTGTTGCTTAACATGGCAGGATCGGCGAGGTGGATATTGGATTGGCTTTTATCCTGCGCAAAAATTATATTGCAATAGAAATTTATTATTAAGCTGGTAAGTATAAATGCGATGGCTGGTATTGCTGATTTAGTCATTTAGCGTGAGTGCTTTTTTTAATTGAGTTTCTTTTATGGTGATAGCTTCGGCTGTTGGTCAAAGACACAACAGCGGCTCAAGTCCTAAGCCACCGTAAGAGGGGCATATCAACATTGCAAAATATTGTAGGGTCTATCAATCAATTCTTATAGAGTCTGCTATCATTTTTTCTTGATAAACCACTTCCACTTCGCTGAGGATGAAAAAAATCAAGCCTTACCCACTGCGTCAGGCAGACAGGGCTGAGAATAAAATAGCTGAAATTTTCAACCTAAGGGAAGACTGTTGCAAAGTATAAAAAGACAGATATTTTATTTCTTACCGCCCAAGCCGCTTCTCAAAGCACACACTGTTTTCGATGTTTTCGTACTGCCCGAAGTTGGGTATAATTGCATAGCCATTTTTACTGTACAATGCAATGGCTTCCGGTTGGTTCTTGCCAGTTTCCAATAAGAGTTTATCAGCGTTTAATTCAAACGCCCACAACTCCAGTTCGCTTAAAATCGTGGAGGCTATTCCCTGGTTCCTGTTGACTGGTAGCACATACATTCTTTTTACTTCCATGGTGTCAGCAGCATATGCTTTGATTGCACCGCATCCAACCGGCAGGTCATTTTCATACGCAACAATGGCATACTTTATCGTGTCGATTTTATTGAACTGAGAATAAAACAGGTGGTCAGCACCATCCCGGATTTTTAAATCAGCGTCCAGTTCACCAACAAGTTGTTGGAATTGTTCATTGTCAGAATTGGTTCGAATGCATTGAATCATTTTATCGGATATTATTTGTTTTGAGTTGAATAATTTGCATCTCCACTGCTGAGCCCTAATTTTTATCCCTACGCTGCAAATATAAAACTCACTCCCCGAAAATTACACTCCGTAAAAATAGGTTCTCACAAAAAAACAATCGGGGTATGCATTTTTAAAAATATCTGCTACGCATACCTGATAATACCATACATTTATATTGCTTAAAAAACTATCGAAAAAACCGATTCAATTAATAAATTCTACTCTATATGAATACTAAAAAACTCCCCGAAGATTTTAAGTACCTGAAGGATATGTATGCCGACAGTTATTTCCCCGATTTTTTAGTGGATAAAATCCGCGATGCCATAAAAGAAACGGTAGCATTTATAGAATCAGGCAATAATAGTATGGAAGACATCCAGGCTTCGCTTGACAAAACGGTGCTAAAAATAAATGAACTTGAGGATGAGTTTAATGAAAATGAAAGTGAAATAGAAACCGGTGCCCGGGAGTCTATTGCTGAAACAATAGAACAGATACTAAAATATTTCAACATCGATATTGATATCGAAGAAGCCATCAGGGAAAGAGAATGGTAACCCTCCATTGTCTGCAACCAGCCGTAGTTTTCTATAACAGCACACCGCATAAACATTAATTTGATTACTAAAATTATCAACCCCGCAAAAGCAACCTGCCATGAAAACGCTCATCACCATCCTGTTATTAATGATTTCTTTTTTGGGCAAAGCACAAAATGAAAAGCCCGAAAGAGCTGCATTTGTATTAAAACTGGCAGTCACCAAAAAGAATTTTTATGAACAGAATATACCAGTCTCGCCCTATTTTGTGCATGAAAAACTATTACAGATTTATCCTACAGAGAAACTATTTATAGAAGTGGAAATAGCCGGAGATACCATCTCCGTGATGAAAGTTGTAAAGGAGAATTTAAAACCGGAATCTACCATTGAAATTGTATTCACACAAAATGTAAAAGACAAGGCAAGTGAGAGTATGATGTTGAAGGTGAACAACCCTTTTAATAGAAAGCTAAGCTATAAAGCATTCATGAGTGTTGTTGGCAGCAACCGTTGGACTGCAACCAGCATAATACCTGTTGAACCCAAAATCGGAGGATACGAAATGTGGAATGATGTGATCGTTTCCCTGGCTTTAGATAAATGGAAACTTGAATAAGCGATGCATCTACGCTGCCTGTTCAGATTCATAATTAAATCGCTGTATTGCAAACAGGTTGCCATACCGGGGCAGATTGCATGTTGGTTTGTTGGTATAAAGAAGCTGCCCCATCCGGCACAAATTGAATCTCCATCACTCCCCTTGCGCTATAACATTCACCCCACCTGCAACATTAAAAACAGCACCAGCATTCACCCGCAAACTCCAGATCGTAGTATTGGACGTCACCAGCGGATAATTGGGTTTGCCGCTATTGATCACCACTTTGCTCAATGGTCCCGGCACCTGGCCACAACACCAGTTGGCCGCATTAAACCAATCGGTATTAACAGCCCCGGTCCACTCGGTTGCATTGGTAGCAAGCACTTCCAGCGCATACCACAATGTATGATCCGTTGATTGATCAAAAACAACATCAAATGTATTGGGTGTATTGGCAATAATACTTTTGGTTGCCATCCGCTGGCCCTGTGGGTTCAGAGTATGCACCAGCAGACAACTGCCGGGCAGGGTAAATCGCATGCTTACATTCAACGGGTACTGACTCACCGGTGCAGCGCCCCAGTTGGAATTTAAAGTAGTATTACCATTCGCCCAGCCCATGCCCGTGTTTTGTTGCTTTGCAGCAATCGCAATAAAACTTGTATCGCCGCTGCCCAGGTTTTTATTGTTAAGCGATACCCAGGTGATGGCCCCAAAATCATTCGCAGACAAAATGGTAACCGGCCCAGCCGCTTTGTTGACAGCCGTATTTAAATAACCCGCAATGCTGATGTATTTGGGTGTTACAGTGGTAAGCAAACCGTCTGTAGTATTTAACTGCGTTTCTGCTGTGCTGGTAGTGTAGCTTGCATTTTGTGGTACCGGCAAAGTCTGAGCGGTGTACCCTGTGGGATCATGATACGTGCCTACCCTCACTACCTGCGATAGCTGAATCTTTTTATCGTAAGGCGTGTATTTTCCCCAGCGGCCGCTGGCATCTTTCTGGTACGAATTGTAAATATCATCCTCGCTGTAGTTTATCAAAAATGGAACACCCTCTGTAATTAAATGATTGCGGTAGGCAAATGCCGCCGCCGGAAACAGGCTCATCACCGAATGATCCCGGTGTATGGAAAAAAAGTTATTACAGATATCCGCCGCCCAGCTCGTTGGCACATCACTATTATAGTCAAAAAACATCAAACCATCCATTCCCTGAAAAGCTCCGTAAGCCGCCATGGCAGGCACCATTTCTACCCTATGCCTGTTGGGCGCCGCATGATTGTATTCACTCACCGTCATCGGCTTATTGTTGAGCGGAATGCCCGAAAAAGCACCCGCTATGGCACCAAACTCATTTTGCTTTACCATCGGCGTGTTGGCAATCGTCCAGTTGGCGGGATCCCAGCCGGCACCCGGAAAATTGGGATGATCCCAATACGAATGATCATCGTAATAATCAAGGTTTTCATTTTGAAATCCTTCCTGGATGCCCGTAAAAGCATTGTTGCCCGTAATGGGTGCCGTTACCCCGAGGGTATTGCGCAGGTAATTGCGCATGTCTTCTAAAAAGTTTTTCTGCAAGCCGTTGTAAAAAATAGCCAGGTCCTTAATCCGCTGTTTCGAAAAATCAGCCCGCTGACTGTAAAGCGTCCGCTGAATATTTAAATTGCTTAAATCCTCGCCATTGTTGAAAGCCGTCCGCTGTGGTTGCATCAGCGAGACATCATCTATCCAAATGGTTCCCGTGCCTGAGCCAATGTTAAACGACAAACGGCCATCGTTCACCACATCTTCACCAGGCACCACCGTCATGCTAAACTGCTGCCATGCATTGGTAAGATTTACTGCCGTACCACCAAACCAGGTATAGGGTGCCCCATTACGCATCAGCGCCACCGAAGCCGTCATAGCATTAGTGGCCCTTGCCCAAAAAACCACTTTGTAACTGGTATCTTTTTGAAGACTAAAACCCACATGTTTAAACTGTATATGCCAGTCGGTACCGGTGGAGCTGGTAATGTTTATTCTGGCAGATTTACCGCCGCTATGCGCCACCGTTGCATCCTGAGTAAAAGTTGCCGCGGCACCATTATGCAGTTCATTCTGCCAGTTGGCATGCAAAGCCACTGCCTCAAAACCACCACCGGCAATCAGTTCTGCTGCAGTCGTGTTACCAGCAACCCATGCAGACTGCAACGCAGACTGGTTTCCATATTTGTTTTGCAAAAATACATTCCACATACTATCCAGCATGCGGCTATGCCGCCACGTGAGAAAGCCGCCGGGCTGCGATTGTGGCTTCAGCGCATCATCCTTCCACATGCCGTACAGGGAGTTTTCGTTGATCATCTCCAGCATGGCCAATGCCGGGTCGTCGCTTAGTTTTAAGCCGGTGTACACATTGGTATGTCCCAGCAATTGCGCCGCATATTCCTTTTGCAGTGCCACCAGTTGCGGATCAAAAATGGTCACGCCCTTTCCAAATTCAAGCAATGAATCTGCGCCAGGGACGCCATCCATATTGTTGAAAGTACGACTCACATTCAGGTTCATGTTGGTATAAATGCCATGCTGCTTCAGTTGGTAAATAAAGTAATCCAGTTTATCCAGCGAGCCCGGGTTCAAGGTCCGGGTAGTTTGTCCGCCAATAAACAAACTGCCTGCCGCTGTCCACGAAGGATTGTCGAGGTGATGAAACCGTACCAGGTTGATGCCCATCTTAGCCGCATGAGCAGCAATGCCACTGGCATCTGTTTTATCCGGAAACGCACCCGCCGCCACAATATTTACACCCCAGAATTTATAAGGCTGATTGCCCACCACAAAATTATTTCCCGCCGCACTCACCTGATCTGCTGCACCCAGCGGACTGGTTTTAAACCCCGGCAAAAAGGAGACCGGCAAACTATCTTTGTAAGGAAATGAAAAATTAAAACCACCGGTAAAATTTTGTGCGTTTGCGATAAACACCGCAACAAGGCATAGCAACGAAATCAGTATTTTTTTCATGATGGCGGGTAAAATTGTTTTAAAAACAGGAACAACTACCTGCTAAAGTTAGCAGTTCTACTTGGTAAAGCCCCCCGTAAAACACAGTTATTACAAAGCCACTTGTAGACAGGTAAAAGCCTGTAAAAAATCATGGGCTATCAGCAGCAGCACCAATGGCAACTTCAGTACCGGCTATCCATTGCAAGTACTCACTCCGCTGCGCTGCGTTCCGTGCTTTCCATTCCTATCCGGCATCCCTTCAGGGGAGGTTTTTCAATGTGGCTTTTATTACAATATGCCGTTCTGCATTGGTTTATTTTTTAACTACAGGCCAATTAAAAACTTTCGCAAATAAGACTTATTTTAGCTGTGCTGCTGCAATGAATTGGATGTTTTAGTGAGGTAATAAAATGGGTGGGCGGCTATTAAACAGAACCTCCACAATAATGAAGTTTTACCGGGTATATTTTTTTAGCTTGACACTTCTACTATTTTTAGTTGTTACTGGTTGCAAGTCCACAAAACCATTTTCTTGCGTTTGGCAGAATCCTTTAGACTACGCCTATGACAGTTTAGTTCTACCTGCAAAACATCGAAAGAATATAAATATTTGCGGTGTGACTTTTAAAAACAAAGACAATGGAGCATTATTTCAGAACTTTCGCAAGTTGACACTAAATTGCGACTCGACATTTACCTGGAAACAAAATTCTTGTATATACCGTGACACTTCTTTTGGAAATTGGACAATAACCAATAATATCATTTATCTCACATCAAGTAAACAAGTAAAAAGAAAAGTAGCCAAACAAGAATTGGGTAATTTGTTTGGAGAATACGTTGATTTAAGTAATACGAATTTTGTTTTTAATGATTCAGTTATTGTTTGGAAAAGAGAAGAAAAATGGACAGATACATTGTATAGACATTAACAGCAGCCAACATTTGTAAGACTAGCCGAAAGTCCCCACGAGAAAGCCCCGCATTAAAAAGATTTAATGGGGGCTTGCGCCCGGACTGATGCTTGGCTAAAAGGCTTTGTTTTATAAAGCAAAAAAACAAATCGACAATACAATAAAGCGACATGAAGAGTTTTGAAAATCAATTCATTAATTTTTTAGCAACTTCAAAATGGTGCGTATATTTATGTATTAGCGCTCAGGCTAAAAGACTTCACGGAATGAAACGAACATTACTAATTATGGGTACTATAGCAACACTTCTAAACTTGTTTGGTTGTTCAGGGCAGACAAAAAAAGATGATGGAAAACTAACAAATAATATAGATGAGCAACTTTCAAAATCAATTGAAGATTTTAAGAATAGACCTATTTATAATAAATTAACTGAACAAATTATTGACACAACCTCTGACGATAATTTATTACAATTAGTGTTTGACAACTTATCAGTGAAACAGCCGAAAGATTATGAAAAGGAATATGAAACGGTAATGAGCTGGAACAAATCAAGACAAGCAATTTATATGATTTGGGCTTTGGAAGCTGAAGTAAATAATGGTGGTTACAACCAATTTTACTTTAATTCAAGCGGACAATTTTACAAGCATTTGCCAGACGCTTTGAAGTTTGTTGGAGCTGACAAATTCGCTGATTTGACCGAAAGAGCCAATAGCACCTTTGAAAAAGAAAATCCAAAAATCACTCAACATCAAGACGGAACATTGGAAGGGTTTAGTAAATCTTATGAAGACAATCCATTAAACAAGTTTGACGATGAATTCTACAAACTTTATGAAACAGAAAATTTACAGCACATTCAAGTAGAATTTATCAAAAAATATAAAACTGAATTTATTGACAAATGACATCCCGAAACAAAGCCCGAACCGCTAACATTAGGAAGAATAGCCGCAAGCCCCAACGAAAAAGCCCCGCATTAAAAAGATATTAACCGGGTCTTGCTCCTGGACTGATGCATGGCTAAAAGGCTTTATTTTATAAAGCAAAAAAAACCGACAAAATAAAAAGGCGACACGACGATACAAAAAAGAAACATGAAGAATTTTGAAAATCAATTCATTAATTTTTTAGCTGACAACTACACCCCTTTTATCAACTTCATCAATCGACATAAAAGTTTACCGCTACTATCGGCTTTTTATACCGTTTTTGAATAGCGTTGCTTTATCAATTCAAAGAGTGAATGCACAAAGGTCTAAGCGCATTCAACGTCGGGGTTTCGCAGAAGCAGCATTTTGCATTGAAGAGTATTTTTGCGAAAACCCCGCCGGAACTGTGTTTGTCCGGCACTATTGCGAAAGGATTTTCTCCAATATCAATCGTAGCCCTCCCTGTACCAACGGGGTTTTCACCACATACACTACAAAGATTAAAAGAGCCCTCCGTGAAACCCAGATGCAGAAAAGAGCCTGCCCCAGGTTACAACAACATTAGGTTTATCAACTTCTACAATCAACATAAAAGTTTACGGCTACTATAGGCTTTTTATACTTTTTTTAAGCGGCGTTGCTTTCATCAATTCATAGCGTGAAAGCACAAACGTCATAGCGCATTAAACGTCGGGGTTTCGCAGAAGCAGCACTGTAATTTAAAGCTCTTTTTGTGCGAAAACCCCGCCGGGACTGTGCCTGTCGGGCGCTACTGCAATAGATTTTTCTCCGCATACAGTCAACGCCCGCTCTGTCACGGCGGGGTTTTCACCGCATACGCCACAAAATATAAAAGAGCCAACCGTGAAACCCCGACGCAGAAGAGAGCTTCAACTAGTTTGCAACCACTGTACATTTTTATTACCTTCATCCAATGGCTGTAAAACTCCAACATAGCGATACTTTCTCAACTTATTTCGTCACTTTCACTTGTGTTGAATGGATCTCTTTGTTTGAAATAACTGATACTTATGAAATGGTATATAAATGGTTCGACATTTTAAAAACGGAGCAAAATGCAGACATCATTGCCTATGTGATTATGCCAAATCATCTGCACGTAATTATACATTTTCACGATGAGCACTTTAACCTGAATTCCACCATTGCGAATGGGAAAAGATTTATGGCGTATGAAATCATCAACCGATTGGAAGCTTCAGGAAATAGTATGCTGCTAGCTCGTTTAGAAAATTTAGTAACAGAACGGGAAAAGCAGAAAGGGCAATTGCATAAAGTATTTAAAGATTCATTTGATGCCAAACCAGTTATCACACAAAAATTTTTATTACAAAAAATAAACTACATCCATAACAACCCGGTAAGTGGAAAATGGATGTTGGCAAAAGATTTCGTTGAATTCCTGCACAGCAGCGCATCCTTTTACGAAATAGCACTGGTCAGGCATTTCAAGCCACTGCATTACCTGGATTTATGAGTTTAAAGCGTGGAATGCCTGAAGGTTAAAAAGTATTCAACGTCGGGGTTTCGCAGAAGTAGTATTATAATTTTTAAAAAAAATTGTGCGAAAACCCCGCCGGGACTGTGTTTGTCCAACGCTAATATGAAAAAGCTTTCTCTAAAATCAGTCAACGACCACTCTGTCACGGCGGGGTTTTCACCGCATACACTACAAAAGCTAAAAGAGCCAACCGTGAAACCCCGCCGCAGAAAAGAGCCTGCCCCAGGTTACAACAACATTAGGTTAATCAACTTCATCAATTAACATAAATGTTTGCCGCTATTAGCTGCTTTTTTTACCTTTTTTAACTGGCGTTCCTTTCATCAATTCATAGGGTGAAAGCAAAAATGTCATAGCGCATTCAACGTCGGGGTTTCGCAGAAGCAGCATTATAATTTAAAGACTTTTCGTGCGAAAACCCCGCCGGGACGAAGCTTTTCTGTCGCCATGATACCTTTTTATTTCCTGGTTTTAAACTCCGTTAACCGCCATTCCCAACAGCCTATTTATTTTTATACGCCTTATCCAAAAACTCATATCGGGCATCGTCTTTCGCATTGGCAGTTTTTGATTCGGTGTTTAGAATCATAACCGGCGGATTGGGATTGCCTGCTTTTGCAGAGGGCCAGTCTGGTAATTTAGCACCATTGGGATTGCCGGTTTTTATAAAATTGGCAAAGTAATTCAGCATCGTTTCAGACACTTTAAAATCATCGGCCGTCCAGGCAAATTCTTTTACCAGCGGCAGGTTGCCCATGCAATATTCAATTTCGCAGGCATGTGGTGCACCTACTGCTTCGGGGGCTTTTGGTGCATTGGCATCCTGCTTTACGGTGCCACCTGCAAGACCTGCAGCCAACGACTGGTCTGCCAATGGCGGGCGCAGTTTGCTGTACAAATAACGGTACACCGGTTGGCTGCTGTTGTTGCGGTGCAGGTCGAACCATTTCCAGGTACTGTAGGCAATAAAGCGGTCGGATGCAAGCGCCGTGGCTGATAATTCAATTTCTTTTTCAGAACTGTGCGGATATAATTTCAACACTTCCTGCGCATCATTCGGGTATTCCTGTTTTACACGGGCCAGGTAGTTTTCTTCTTTGTATGGTTGTCCAAACATAAAGGCCTGTCCCGGAATTTCGGCGGAATTCCAACCTACTAAAAGCGGTACCTGCGCCTGCTGTTTGGCACTAAAAGTTTCCGGAATTGTTTTGGGTAAAAAATAACCATCAATCACTACCGGAAATCCAAAACGTTTTGACTCGTTGTAAATTTCATATACATCTCTTGTGCTCAGTGCCCGTAATTGGGTAAGGGTTGTATAGCCTGCTTTTTTTGCAAAATCAGCACCTGTTTTTTCCGCCTCGGCCAGTGGCACCGGGCTCATGGTTGGATTGATGCCTGCACCACTTTCTCCAATGGCACCGGCGATTAAATTTTTTGCTAATGGCGAAGCCATTTGATAACTCACCGAAATGGAACCGGCCGATTCACCGGCAATGGTTACCTTTTTAGGATCGCCACCAAAAGCAGTGATGTTTTTTTGCACCCATTGCAAGGCTGCCAACTGGTCGAGCAAACCATAATTTCCGGAGGCTTTGTAAGCAGCCTCGGCACTTAATTCGGGGTGTGCAAAAAAGCCAAAGATATTAAGGCGGTAGTTGCAGGTGATCACCACAATTCCTTTTTTAGACATGCTTTCACCATCGTACCTGGGCTCAGAGGCATCGCCGGCAACATTGCCACCGCCGTAAAAATAAACCAACACCGGTAAGCCTTTGGTATTGCGGGTAGCGGGTGTCCATACATTCAGATACAAGCAATCTTCACTCACACCATTCGACCGGGAATTCATATCACCAAACACCACGGTTTGCATGGGTCTTGGACCAAACTTTTTAGTTTCCTTTACGCCTTTCCATTTATCCGGCGACTGTGGTGCTCGCCACCGCAAATTGCCCACCGGCGGCTTGGCAAAAGGTACACCAAAATAAGTCTGTATACCCGATTTGGTATCGTAATTCCCTTCGATGATGCCGCTTTCAATTATGGTTTGTACGGCAAACGCATTGTTGTTTTGTGCGCTGGCAGCGATTTTCAAAAAGAGTAGCAATCCAAGAACAATCGTAGTTTGTATTTTCATTGTTGTAGTTTTTAACAGGGTATAAAGTTGCACCAAAGTTTTTGTTATTGAGCGTTTATATTACTACCACAGATTATTTCTTATGCTGGCAAGGACTGACTAAAAAATAGGCTGATTTAATCTATTGCCTGACCAGTAAAAAAAAACAAAGCCCACTGTAAAAACAGCGGGCCGTCAACACATATGCGGAGAAAAATTCGCAAAGTTTATTAATTTGTTTTGCGGAGGCGTTTCAGACGGTTGCTGATCTTATTGTTTCATCTTTCAATGATCATTACAAGCGGTTTGACCGTTTCCAAACATCAACTTTCAATCTTGTTTTCGCATTACCAGCTGTCTGACCTGCGGTGCCGACCGCTTCCAACTATCAACCCCAAACCTTTAACCATCAACCTACTTACTACAACTACCCGCCTTTATCTCATCCACAGTAGGATTGTAACCGTTGCCAGATAACCGGTAAACGCCGGTGTTGCCGCCTCCTTTTACCAGTTTGGTAATGCCGCAAAGACTTTTTAGTAATGCATTATCTATTATTGAAATGCCTGTCGTGGCACCTTCTACGTTAGCCAGGCCGTCTATATTGGTCAGCTTGGGGTGCGTATCGATTTGGATGCCGTATTTGATCGACTTTATTTTTTCCAGACCATCTAAACTTGTTAAGGCAGCGTTGCCGGTAAAGTAAATACTTGCAATATTGGCAAGCGCCGCAAATCCTTTCAGCGAAGTGAGTTTACTATTGCCCTGGATATTCATCGCACGGTTTTCATTCAGTCCCGCAGAGGCTAGTTTGGCAAAACCATCCACGCCGACTAAAGCTGTCTTCACAATTCTGAAATCCTGCCCGATACTTTCCAGGTTGGCGAAGCCGGAAATATCGGTTAAACTGCTACCACCTATATTAAACACGGCGCCTACTGTTTTCAGGCTCTTAAAACCTTTGAT
>Ga0209512_1004272_pt1 | contig 12639 bp, 11 predicted proteins | sample frozenSSSSmetaG_FD_184142 | JGI IMG/M metagenome (GOLD analysis project Ga0209512, IMG submission 184142) | Glacier valley bacterial and archeal communities from Borup Fiord, Nunavut, Canada, to study Microbial Dark Matter (Phase II) -... | ecosystem: Environmental > Aquatic > Freshwater > Ice >... | reverse complement strand
CAACACTGAGCTTAAAAGCCAGCGTGTAGTCGCGTTGGGTGCGTTTAGTACCTGATTCCATTTGACTTGCCCTTTCTGAGCAGAAAAGGTGTCAACTCATTTCAGGACGGGTCATGGGCATGAAAAAAGCCGCGCATTGCGCGGCTTTTTTTTATGGAACTGACCCGGGGGAGGCGCACGGCAAAGGCCGCGGCCCCCATTCCCATTAGCCCGGCTATTTCTTGCCTTGTTCCTTGAGTGCGTCCTGCATGGCCTTGAGCGGATCGTCTTCAGGAGCCGCGCTCTGCGGCTCGGGGACTGCCGCGCCGGGCTCTTCACTTGCGCCAGGGGCCGTGTCATAGCCGTTGTCCGTCGCGGGCAGGCTCTCCCGCATCTGCTCGCCGATGCTCTCCATGTTGTATTCCTGCTTCTTGTCCAGGCTGCCGGTTACCAGCTGCGGGAAGGCGATCAGCAGGCCGACCATGGTCAACTGGATGATCACGAAGGGAATGGCGCCCTTATAGATCTGCATGGTGGTTACCGGCTCCATGATTTTCCGGGTCACGCGGTCCACATACTGCTTTTCCGGGGCGACCGAGCGCAGGAAGAACAGCGCAAAGCCAAACGGCGGGTGCATGAACGAGGTCTGCATGTTCACCGCCAGCAGTACGCCGAACCAGATCAGGTCAATGCCCAGTTTGTCGGCCACCGGCGCCAGCAGCGGCACCACAATGAAGGACAACTCGAAGTAGTCGAGGAAGAACGCCAGGAAGAAGATCATGACGTTGACCAGGATCAGGAAGCCGATCTGGCCGCCGGGCAGGTCCGTCAGCAGGTGTTCCACCCACTTCGGTCCGTCGGCGGCCTGGAACACCAGGCTGAACACGGTGGCGCCGATCAGGATGAACATCACGAAGCTGGCCAGTCGGGTGGTCGAGGTCAGGGATTGCTTGAGCAGCTTCATGTCCAGGCGTTTGCGTGCCCAGCCCATGATCAGCGCGCCCATGGCACCCATGGCGCCGCCTTCGGTCGGCGTGGCCACGCCCAGGAAAATAGTGCCCAGTACCAGGAAGATCAGCAGCAGCGGCGGGATCAGCACGAAGGTCACGCGTTCGGCCAGGCGCGACAGCAGGCCGAGCTTGGTGGCGCGGTTGACCAGCGCGATGACCAGCGCCAGGAACACGCCGCCGCACATGGCAACCACGACCTTTTCGTCGGTGGCGACGGCGCTTACTTCTGTGCCTTGCCACCAGCTGTGAACCGCCTCCATGTTGCGTGCAAGGACGATGGAGACTGTGGCCGACAGCGCGGTCAGCACGGCCAGCGAGGTGTAGCCGCCGCTGCCGTCCGGTTCACGGAAGGTGCGCGCCTCCGGCGGCAGCGCCGGCACGCGCTCGGGCTTGAAGACCGCCAGCAGCATGACATAGGCCACATACATGCCCATCAGCATGAAGCCGGGCAGGAAAGCGCCCTTGTACATGTCGCCGACGCTGCGGCCGAGCTGGTCGGCCATGATGATCAGCACCAGCGAGGGCGGGATGATCTGCGCCAGGGTGCCAGAGGCGGCAATCACCCCGGCAGTCAGGGGCCGGTCATAGCCATAGCGCAGCATGATGGGCAGGGAGATCAGGCCCATGGAGATGACCGATGCCGCGACCACGCCGGTGGTGGCCGCCAGCAGCGCGCCGACGAAGATCACCGCCAGCGCCAGACCGCCGCGCATCGGACCGAAGACCTGGCCGATGGTTTCGAGCAGGTCCTCGGCCATGCCGCTGCGCTCGAGGATCAGCCCCATGAAGGTGAAGAAGGGCACGGCCAGCAACGTGTCGTTGCTCATGATGCCGATCAGGCGCTGCGGCAGCCAGGCGATCACGGAAGAGGGGAAGACGCCGAGTTCAATGCCCACGAAGCCGAAGAACAGGCCGCAGGCACCGAGGCTGAAGGCCACCGGAAAGCCCAGCAGCAAGAAAATGAACAGCCCCGCGAACATGATCGGGGCGAAGTTGGTGGTGAAGAATTCCATATTGAGTCGCTCCTGCCGCTTAGCGTTGGGGGGCCGCATCGGCCGAGGGGCTGACGTCCAGTGTTTCGGCTTCCCTCTGGGCACGCAGGGCTTCGGCCAGTTCCTCTTCGGCCGACTTGTCGGTGAGGCGACCCATCGGATCGGGGCCCTGGCCACGCAGGAAGGCAATGCGCTTGATTAGCTCCGACCACCCCTGCAGCATCAGCAGCGTGAAGCCGAAGGGCAGCGCTGCCCAGACGGGCCAGCGGACCAGGCCCCCGGAGTTGCCGGACATCTCGCCCGTCTGGTACATCTGGATCGCCAGCGGCGTGCTGAGGTACAGCACCACGATGCAAAGCGGCGTCAGGAAGAAGGCGAAGCCGATGATGTCGATCCACACCTGCGCGCGCTTGGACAGCCGGCTGTTCAGCACGTCGATGCGCACATGTTCACGGTGCAGCAGCGTGTAGCCGGCCGCCGCCAGGAAGGACCAGGCGAACAGGTACCACTGCGCTTCCAGGTAGGCATTGGAGCTGGCGTCAAAGACCTTGCGCACGATGGCGTTGACGGCGCTGATGGCGGTGGCTGCAAAAATGAGCCAGATCACGTATTTGCCGACCTGGGCATTGAGCCAGTCCACGGCATTCGAAAATTTCAATAGGGCGCGCATTTTGTCTCCAGGATAAAGAACGTTCGCATAAAAATTCATCCGGAAGACAGGGGTGCGTCATTCCGGATGAAGATTGGCGGAATACGGATTTTAGAGGGAACGCCGCAGGCTGAATTCACCGTGCGGCGGTGCCTTGATTCCGTTCCCGTTCAGAGAACTTCCATGCCATGGCCTTCGACCATGCGGCCCACGGCGCGCGCATCGTGAAAACCATGCCTGCGAAAGCAGGCCAGCACCTCGTCTGCGGCCTCTGGCGCACAGGCCACCAGCAGCCCGCCGCTGGTTTGCGGGTCGCTCAGCAGCGCTTTGTGCGCCGGGCTGATGTCCACCGGCACGGTGACTTCCGCGCCATAGCTGGCCCAGTTGCGGCCCGAGGCGCCGGTCACCATGCCCTGGGTGGCGAGTTCGAGCACGCCGGGCAGCAGTGGAATCTGATCGAGCTGAAGCTGCATCCTGAGCTGGGCGCCGCGCGCCAGTTCGAGCCCATGTCCCGCCAGCCCAAAACCGGTGATGTCGGTCAGTGCATGCACCGCTTGCATTTTTGCCAGCTCGATGCCCGGCTTGTTTAACTGAGTGGTGGTGGCGATCATGCAGGCATAGCCGTCGGCGCTCAGTGCCTCCTTTTTAAGCGCTGCCGACAAAATGCCCACGCCCAGCGGCTTGCCCAGGATCAGCACATCACCGTCCCGGGCGCCCGAGTTTTTCTTGACGCGCGAAGGATGGATCAATCCCATGACCACCAGGCCGTAAATCGGTTCGACCGAGTCAATCGTGTGGCCGCCCGCAATCGGAATGCCAGCGTCGCGGCACACGTCCTGGCCACCGCGCAAAATCGCGCCTATGGTTTCCAGCGGCAGCACGTTGATCGGCATGCCGACGATGCCCAGCGCCATGATGGGCGTGCCGCCCATGGCGTACACGTCGCTGATGGCATTGGTGGCGGCAATGCGGCCAAAGTCGTAGGGGTCATCGACGATGGGCATGAAAAAGTCGGTGGTGGCGATCAGCGCCTGCTCGTCGTTGAGCAGGTAGACCGCCGCGTCGTCGGCGGTTTCAATGCCGACCAGCAGTTCTGGCGGCAAGTTCAGGCCCGGCAGGTTGCTGGAGTTCTTCAGGATTTCGCTCAGTACGCCCGGCGCAATCTTGCAGCCGCAGCCACCGCCGTGGGACAGGCTGGTCAGGCGGGGTGTCAGGGGGTTCGCGGGCATTTTGGAGTGGTCAGGGGTGGTCATCGGTAGGCTTTCAAAGGCATTGCAACGGTGCTGCAGGGACCAGCAGGTCACCGTCCATATGTAGTGCGGAATGCATCAAGTTTATGACAAGGCGCTTTTCTTCTTGCGGCGAAAACAGGGCCGCGCGTTCGCTGCACTGCCGCTGCAGCAGGGCCAGAAATTCGGGCTCGGCCGCGCAGCGCCGCACCAGCGCCGCCAGTTGGGCGTCATCGCCTGGTGCAAAGTAGCCCGCATAGTCGGCGCCCAGCATGCCCATGTTGCCGCTGATGCGCGACGCCAGCACCGGCGTGCCCGACTGCACCGCCTCCAGAATGACATGGGCGCCGCCTTCCATGCGCGAGCAGTTCACCAGCACATGCGCGCGCTTGATGCGCTGGCGCGTGGCCGCGCGCGGCAGGCCGCCCAGCCAGCGGTAGCGCGCGCTGCGCTGGGCCGTCGCCCGTGCCGCTTCTTCAAACTGCGGTTCAAGCGCCAGGCCGATCTGCTCAAAATGAACACCCGCCGGGTAGTCGCGACTGGCCGCACGCATGAAGGTCAGCGGGTCTTTTTCGTCACGCAGATGGCCGACCATCAGCACGCCGAAACGGCGGCTCGACTTGCGGGCGGGTTTCAGCGCAGGCGCTGATTGGTAAATCACCCGCGCCTTGCCGCGCCAGGCTTGGGGCAGCGCCGCCAAGCCCGCGTCCTGCAAGACCACCAGATGCGTGGCCAGCGCCAGCGACTGCTGCGCTTCGCGGTCGGTAAGGATGTCGCGGTAGAGGTCGGTGCCGGTCAGCACCACGATCAGAGGTTTGCCCGGGAAGGCCTGGGCCCAAGCCTGGATCGACGCGGCCGAGCGGCGGGCGTGCAGCGCCACCATGGCCTGCGGCGTGCTGCGGTGCGCGGGTTCATCGACCGGTGCGGGCCATTGCTGCATCAACGCAATGTCACAATGACCTGACAAAAATTGTGCCCAGCGGTGGGCGGTGTGCCAGTTGCCGTTGTTGGCCTCCCGCAGCGACGGGCTTACCAGGACTATAGTTTTGGCTTCTGATTCCATACCCGATGCATCACCCGGTTTGATTGATTTGCCGCTGATGCGCCAGGCCGGCCGAGAGCCGCTGTCGCTGGCGTTGATAGATGCACGCAATCATACGCTGCACCTTTTTGGCCAGTACCAGCGGGCGCTGGAGGCCGGCCAGCTGGCAGTGCCTTTGCTCGCCACGCTCAATCCGCCGCTGTGGGAACTGGGCCACGTGGCCTGGTTCCAGGAACGCTGGATTGGCCGCAACCTGCAGCGCGCGCGGGGCGTGCAGTGCGACCCGCTGCAGGCCCGGTTGGCCTCCATTGAGCCAAACGCGGACCGCTGGTGGGATTCAGACCAGGTCGCCCACGACACGCGCTGGACCCTGGACCTCCCCAACCTGGAAAGTTGCCGCGCCTACCTGCTCGACACGCTGGAAAGCACGCTGGAACTGCTTGAAAAAGCCGGCGACGACGATGACGCCCTGTACTTTTACCGCCTGTGCCTGTTTCATGAAGACATGCATGCCGAAGCTTTCGCCTATATGGCGCAGACCCTGGGCCTGTCGCTGGACAAGCCCTTGCAGGCAGCCTTTACGCCGCCGCCCATGACGCTGCGCGAACCGCTGCTGGTTCCGGCCACCACCTGGCGGATGGGCAGCGCTGGCGGCGCTGGTTTTTCCTTTGACAACGAACGGGCGGCGCATGCCATCAGCGTGCCCGAGTTTGAAATAGACGCCCAGCCCGTGACGTGGGCGCAGTACGTGGAGTTTGTGGCCGACGGCGGCTACGACCGGCAGGAACTCTGGCAGCCCGAAGGCTGGCACTGGCTGCAGGGCCTGGCCGCCAGCGAGGGCCGGCGCGGCCCGCGCTACGTCGAGCAGATCGGTGTGGGCAGCGGCGCCGTGCTGCAAACCCGCTTTGGCCAGCCCCTGCGCATGCAAGGCAGCCAGCCCGCCATGCACATGAGCTGGTGGGAAGCAGACGCCTGGTGCCGCTGGGCCGGGCGCCGCCTGCCCGCCGAGGTCGAATGGGAAGTGGCTGCGCACACGGCGGCGCGCCGGGGGTTTTTCTGGGGCAATGTCTGGGAGTGGATGGGCACGACGTTCCGGCCTTATCCGGGGTTTGTGCCCGACCCTTACCGGACTTATTCCGAGCCGTGGTTTGGGACGCACAGGGTGCTCCGTGGTGCGTCTTTTGCCACGCGGGCGCGGATGAAACATCCGAAATACCGCAACTTCTACCTGCCTGAACGGGACGATATTTTTTGCGGTTTCAGGTCTTGTTCACTATAAAAATAGTAGCTGCTTACGCCCGTTGGGTATGCGATGGAGCCGTATTTCATTGATTTTTTGGCTTGCGGTAGTTCCACCACGGCAATGCCCCCCGCAGCGACAAGATCTTTCCGCTCTGCGCCAGTTTGACGCTGTAACCCGGCATGCTGCCCAGCGTGGTCTGCCAGTCGCGGCTTTGCAGCTCTTTCAGTAAAGCCTGGACCTGCGGCGTCGGCAGTTCGGACTTCAGGCAGACCAGATGGTAGCGCTCTTGCACCAGCGGCACAAAGCCCAGGCCTTTTTCACGCGCCGCCGCTTCAATGCCCAGCCCCGCATCGGCCGCGTTGCTGGCCACCGCCTGGGCGACGGCGGTGTGCGACGGCTCCTGGCTGGCGTAGCCCTGAATAGCCTGCGGCTGCAGGCCCGCCCTGGCCAGCAGTTCGTCCAGCAGCACCCGCGTGCCCGCGCCTTCCGCGCGGTTCACATAGCGCACGCCGGGCCGCGTCAGGTCGGCCAGGCTGGCCAGGCCCAGCGGGTTGTTTTTGGCCACGATAAGGCCCTGGGTGCGGTGGGCAAAGCCGATCAGTTTGTGCAGGCCGGGTTTGAGCAGGCTGCGGTAGGTGCGCGCCGCCACCGACTGGCTGGCGGGCTGGTCCAGCGTATGAAAGCCGGCCAGCATGCAGCGCCCGGCGTTCAGCGCCGCCATCGCATCGACGCTGCCCATGAAGCGGATGTCCAGGTGCAGGCCGTGCGCGCCGGTGTGTTCGCGCAGCGCCGTCAGCGCCGCGTCGTGGCTGGCGTACAGCGTCAGCACATGGGTGTTTTCATCGAACGCGCTGGAAAAGGCGCGCTCAAGGTCGCCGCGCAGGGCTTCGATCTGCGGCGCCAGCCGGGCCTGGGCCTGGCGTTCGGCCCAAAGCAGTTTTTCGCCAAATTCGGTCAGGCGCGCGCGCTGGCCCTTGTCCCAGACGATCAGCGGCCGCTCCAGCGTCTGCTCCCAGTCCTTGAGCGCGCCCCAGACATGGCGGTAGGACAGGTCCAGCGCCTTGGCCGCCTTGGCTATCGAGCCCTGCTCGCGCACGGCGTGCAGCAGGTCCATCAGCGGATTGCGGATCAGCGCGTCTTTGCCGCGCTCGGGGGTCAGCAGGTAGGAAAGTTGGACTTTGTGCATGGGGACATGGAGGCTGGGGCAGTGCGCTGATTATGCGTGCCTGGCCGGCGCTGAACCGGTGCCGCAAGTTGTCTCAAGTCCTTGATTTCCCTATGCAAATCAATTCATAACGGTCTCTACCGATGCGCCCGCAAGGCCTGCGGCACTAGGATAAAGTCTCGCCAAACCTTTTGCATGCCACCCTTTTGAATACCTTTTCCGACAGCGCCGTCACGGCCTTTTCCCTCATCACCTCGCTCGACCCGTTGCTCGCCAGCATCGTGCTGCGGTCGCTGGCCGTCAGCGCGGTCGCCTGCGCCATCGCCTGCAGCGCGGGCCTGCTGCTGGGCGCCTGGCTGGGGGTGGCGCGCTTCAAGGGCCGGGGCGTGGTGCTGGCCTTGCTCAACACCGCGCTGGCCCTGCCTTCGGTGGTGGTCGGGCTGGTGGTGTATCTGCTGCTGTCGCGCAGCGGGCCGCTGGGGTTTCTGAGCTGGCTGTTTTCCTTCAAGGCCATGGTGCTGGCCCAAAGTGTGCTGGTGCTGCCGGTGGTGATGGCGCTGGTGCGCCAGACCATTGAAGACGCCGACCGCAGCCACGGCGAGCAGTTTGAGTCGCTGGGCGCACGCCGCTTCATGCGCAGCCTCATTTTGCTGTGGGACGAGCGCTATGCCTTGCTGACGGTGCTGATCGCCGCTTTTGGCCGCGCCATTTCCGAGGTCGGTGCGGTGATGGTGGTCGGCGGCAACATCGAGGGCTTCACGCGCGTGATGACGACCGCGATTGCGCTGGAAACCAGCAAGGGCGACTTGCCGCTGGCGCTGGCGCTTGGCATCTTGCTGCTGGGCGTGGTGCTGCTGCTGAATCTGTTGATTGCGCTGGTGCGGCGCTGGCGCGAGCAGCTCGATGACCCGCTGCAGCAGGCCGACAGCGCGCTGCAGCCGGGCCGCGCGGCACCGGGCGGCGTGTCATGACGCCGATTTTCAAGCTGCAGTCGGTCACCGTGCAGTTTGGCCGGCTGCAGGCGCTGTCGGCCTGCACGTTTCAGGTGGGCGCCGGTGAGCGGCTGGCGCTGGTGGGCGCCAACGGCAGCGGGAAAAGCACGCTGCTGCGCACGCTGCAGGGTTTTGTGCAGCCGGTGGCCGGCCACATCCAGCGGGATGCGAGCGCGCGCACGGCGATGCTGTTTCAGCGCCCCTACCTGCTGCGCGCCAGCGTGCAAAACAACGTCGCGCTGGGCCTGTGGCTGAACGGCACGCCCTGGCAGCCCGCCAAGGCGCAGGCGCTGCAGGCGCTGGAGCGCGTCGGTCTGGCCGACCTGGCCGGGCGCAACGCCAGGGCGCTGTCGGGCGGGCAGCAGCAGCGCGTAGCGCTGGCGCGGGCCTGGGCGCTCAAGCCCCAGGTCTTGCTGCTCGACGAGCCGACGTCCAGCCTGGACCCGACTGCCAAGCGCGAGGTGGAACGCCTGATGGCCGAGTTCTCGGAGGCCGGCATGACGCTGATTTTCAGCAGCCACAACCTGGGCCAGGTCAAGCGCCTGGCCAGCCGCGTGATGTACCTGGAGCACGGCCACCTGCTGGCCGACTTGCCCACCGATGCTTTTTTTAACGGGCCCTTGCCCCTGGCAGCTGAAACTTTTTTAAAGGGAGAACTCGCATGAACGGTTTAAACAAGATGGTCCGAGAATTCAAGTCTTTCAGGGCTCTGGCGCTGGTGTCGATTGCGCTGTCAGCTACGGTTTCCATAGCGCAAACGCCCAGCATCGTGATGGCCTCCACCACGTCCACCGAGCAGTCGGGGCTGTTTGGCTACCTGCTGCCCGAATTCAAGAAGGCGTCAGGCATCGACGTCAAGGTCGTGGCTGTCGGCACCGGCCAGGCTATCGACATGGGGCGCCGGGGCGACGCCGATGTGCTGTTTGTGCACGACCAGGTGGCCGAGGAAAAAGTGGTGGCCGAGGGCTTTGCCATCAAGCGCTTTCCGGTCATGTACAACGACTTCGTGCTGATTGGCCCGGCGGCCGACCCGGCCCGGGTCAAGGGCAAGGACATTGCCGAGGCGCTTCGAAAGGTCAAGGCCGTTGACGCCGGGTTTATTTCGCGTGGTGACAAAAGCGGCACCCATGCGGCCGAGCTGCGCTACTGGAAAACGGCGGGCGTGGCCACGCCGGCGTTCGCCGGCTACAAGGCCTGCGGCTGCGGCATGGGCCCCGCGCTCAACATGGCGGCCAGCACCGGCGCCTACGTGCTGACGGACCGCGGCACCTGGCTGAACTTCAAGAACCGCGCTGACCTGGTGGTGCTGGTTGAAGGCGACACCCGCCTGTTCAACCAGTACGGCGTGATGGTGGTCAACCCGGCCAAACACCCGCGAACCAAGGCGCTGGAGGCGCAGAAGTTTGTCGACTGGATCATCTCGCCAGCGGGGCAGGGCGTGATTTCCGGTTACAAAATCAACGGCGAGCCACTGTTTTTCCCGAACGCCGCGAAATAGGCCAGCCTGCGCGGCCGGTCTGTCACTGCGCTTTCACAGCAGCGCCCGGCCTTCGCCGGCTTCTTCTACCGTCTGGCCGTCGCGGATGTGATAAATCCGCTTGAACGTGGGAATGATCTTTTCGTCGTGCGTCACCACGATGATGGCGGTTTGCGCTTGCTGCGCCATCTGGTTCAGGATGCGCATCACGGCCAAAGCGCGTTCGCTGTCCAGCGGTGCGGTGGGCTCGTCGGCCAGGATCACCGGCGGGCGATTCGCCAGCGCGCGCGCAATCGACACGCGCTGCTGCTCGCCGCCCGACAGCTGCGACGGCTCGGCCTTGGCGCGGTGGGCCACGTCCAGCGCGGTCAGCAGCTCCAGCGCGCGGCGCCTGGCCTCGGCGTTGGGCACGCCGGCCAGCATGGGCAGCAGGGCGACGTTGTCGGTCACGTCCAGAAACGGAATCAGGTACGGCGCCTGAAACACAAAACCGATGCGGTCGCGCCGCAGCGCACGCAAGTCAGAGGTGGTCCAGCCGTTGTCGTAGATCAGTTCGTTGCCCAGCGTCATGCGGCCTGACGTGGGCTCGATGATGGCGCCCAGGCATTTGAGCAGCGTGCTTTTGCCCGAGCCCGACGGGCCGACCAGCCCGACCACTTCGCCGGGGCCGACCGTCATGTTGACGTTTTTGAGCGCCTCGACGGCGGTGTCGCCCTGGCCGTACACCTTGCGCAGGCCTTCAATCAGGATGCCGCCGGAGCTTGGGGCTTGTGTCATGGGTTCATTCCAGTCATCCGATGGCGGTGGCCGGATCAACGTTGAGCGCCGCGCGAATCGCCAGCGTGCTGGCCAGCGCGCAGATCAGCAGCGTGGCGCCCAGGCCGGTGAGGGCGTCCTGCGTCAGCAGCAGCACATACTTGGGAAACACCGGCGCCCAGACCGTGGCGGCCACCTTGCCGACCACAAACCCAATCAGCCCCAGGCCTAACGCCTGCTGCAAGATCATGCCGGCAATGGTGCGGTTGCGCGTGCCAATCAGCTTGAGCACCGCAATTTCGCGGATCTTGCCCAGTGTCATGGTGTAGATGATGAAGGCCACGATGGCGGCGCTGACCACCGCCAGGATCGCCAGGAACATGCCGATCTGTTTGGCCGAGGTGGCGATCAGCTTGGCCACCAGAATCTCTTCCATGCCCGCGCGCGTGAACACCGCCAGGTGCTTCCAGCGGCGAATCGGCTCGGCCACCTGCTCGGCCTCGAAGCCGGGCGCCAGCTGCACCAGCACCGCGTTGACATTGCGGCTGCTGGTTTGCAGCGCCTGCACCGCGTCCAGCAGGCCGGGCACGCCGGGGCGGTTGAAGGCCGGGTTATTAGCAGTTCGGGTACGGTCGTTGACGATGGCGTCGTTGTCTTTCAAGAACTGCGCTTCCTGCGCGTCCTTGAGCGCAATGAAGACCATCGGGTCGCCGCCCGAGGACACCATGCGCTGCGTCAGCCCGACCACGCGGTAGTCATGGCGGCGGATGCGGATGCGCTGGCCCAGGGCAAAGCCGGCCTTGATGTCGGCCACCGCCTCGTAATGGCTGCGCGTGAGCTGCCGGCCCGCCACCAGGTAGCCTGGCGCACCGGGACCGTCGGGCTCTATGCCGACCACCATGGCGCGCGTTTCGCCGCCATCGTCGTTGCTCACCTGCATCGTGAAGTAGGTCACGTTGGCCGCCTGCGCCACGCCCGGCATGCCGCGCACGCTGCGCACCACGTCGTCCTTCAGGCTGGACGATTCGGCATACGGCCCCTGCGTGTCTTTTTGCACCACCCACAGGTCGGCCCGGCTGTTGGTGAGCAGCGCCTGCGCGTCATCGACCATGCCGCGGTAGACGCCGGCCATGGTCAGCGTTACGCCAATCAGCAGGCCCAGGCCCAGGCCGGTCAGCACAAACTTGCCCCAGCTGTGGGCAATGTCGCGCCCGGCCAGGCTGATCATGGGGTGGCTCCAGCGGGGCCGGATTGGCCTTTCACCAGCGCATCGACCACCTGCACGCGGCTGCCGGCGCGCAGGGCCTTCTGGCTGTAGACCACCACCTCGTCACCGGCTTTCACGCCGTTCAGCACCTGCACCTGGCCGTCCAGGCTGTACGCGCCCAGCTGCACCGGCGCAAAGACCGGTTTGCCGCCGTCCAGCCGCCACACGCCGGCCTGCCCTTGCTGGCGCTGGATGCTGGCGTTGTGCAGCAGCAGCGCGGTGGGGGTTTCGGGCAGCTGCAGCGTGACTTCGGCCAGTTCGCCAACCGAGGCCGGGGCGGCGGCGTCAAATGTTACCTGTGCAATGCGCTCTTCGGTCACGCTGTCGGCCAGCAACTCGACCCTTGCGACCTGGCCTGCCAGCGGTGTGCGTGGCTGCGAGCGCAGCACAATGCTGGCTTTCAGGCCCGTCGCCAGCCCGGCGGAGCGGCCCTGGTCCACCCGCAGCCTGACCCACAAACTGGCCGGGTCGACCAGCCGCAGCACCGGCTGGCCGGCCACCACCGTGCTGCCAGCTTCAGCGTCGCGGCTGGTCACCACGCCATCGGCGGGGGCCAGCAGGCGCACGTTGCCGCGTTGCTGCGCCAGCGCGGCGCGCTCGGCCCGCTGCCGCATGACGTCCTGGCCCGCACCCGAGAGGTTGGCCTGCGCGGCCTGCAGGGCTGCATCGGCCGAGGCTTTTTCCTGCAGGCGGGCTTCGAGCGCGCCGGCGCTGATGAAGTTTTGCGCGGCCAGGTCCTGGTTGCGTTTGGCATTCACGGCGGCCAGCGCGCGCCGCGCCGTGGCGTCTGCGACTTGCGCCTGCGCGGCGGCCTGGGTGCTGGCGGTGCGCGCCAGTG
>Ga0209512_1004271_pt1 | contig 12641 bp, 12 predicted proteins | sample frozenSSSSmetaG_FD_184142 | JGI IMG/M metagenome (GOLD analysis project Ga0209512, IMG submission 184142) | Glacier valley bacterial and archeal communities from Borup Fiord, Nunavut, Canada, to study Microbial Dark Matter (Phase II) -... | ecosystem: Environmental > Aquatic > Freshwater > Ice >... | reverse complement strand
AGAACAAACCCGTTTTCGACCCAGCCGGCAATCATGCTGGACGAAAACAGCACCACGCCGGTAAACGCCGCCCACAGCAGCGTCGGGCCCAGCAGCGTGAGCGATTCCACCACATGGTGGGCGCTGGCGCTGCTGATCATGGGGCGGCCCAGCGCCAGCTCGATCACGGCATTGACCAGCAGCACGGCTGGCACCACCATGAAGACATTGCCAAATACGGCTGCCACCTGGGAGCGGACCAGGTGCGTGACTTCATCGACAAAGTCCTCCAGCGTGGTGGTGGATTCGTCCGAGTCGATGTTCTTGAGCTTGGCGGCCATGGCCGGCGCCGTCATGGCCGGCTGCTTGGTGGCCAGCGTCAAATGCAGCAGCTGGATCAGGACGAACGAGCCTGCATAGACCAGGCTGGCCCAGAAACCGCCCCAGAAGGCCGACAGGCCAATGCCTGCGACCATGAACTTGAGCAGCGTCGTCAGCGCCGTGATGGCGCCGCCGCCCATCGCCTTGCCCAGCATTTTCTTGTAGTCGGCGCGGTTGCGGGTGATGTAATGCTCGCCGGTTTCGGCGCTGCGCTCGGCCATCTTGGCCGACAGCAGCGTTGAATTGGCGCTGATCAGCGCACCTATGCTCTTGCTTTCCTGGGCAATGGTGACGCGGCGCACCAACAGCTTGAGCGCCGCCATGGCCGGTTTTGCCGAGAGCAGGGCTTCGAGCAACTCGCGCTGGCGCAGCATGCGGGCACGCAGCTGGCGTAGGCGAAACACCATGCCCAGGGAAATGCCGTTTTCTTCCAGGTGGGCATAGATGCTGTTGACGGCCTGGCGGCAGGCATCCAGGTGCTCGCGGTACTGTCTGACGGCCGCTTGCAACGCGGTTTCGTCATGCTGCGGCTGGAAAAAAACCGTGTGCAGCGCCTGCACATCGGCGGGAAGGGCATGAAAAGCGCGGGCGTGGGGGCTGTCACGGTTCATGCGCAAACGAAGTTCCGGCGCAAAACCGGTGGCGCGGATTTGCGCCGTGCAATAGGTCAGGGCGTCCATCAGGCTGTAGTGCCAGCGCCGGGTGTCCTGCGCCGGGCTGGCCGACAGCAGCGCCGTGAGCTGCTTGATGTGGGACTCTTCCAGCGCGCTCATCCACTGCGCATCGAAACGCGTCGGCGCCACCAGCGGAAACAGCTCGGATGCATCGGTGGTTTCCGGCGTGCCGGGCAGCAGCTTGCGGCGCAGCCGCTCGGCCAGTTCGCTGACAAAAGCGGTGCGCGGCGCAAAGCCGAAATCTGCCAGCAGGGGCGTGATGTCCACGGTCTGCAGCAGCGTTTCCCACCAGGCCTGCAGGCGCGCCTGCACCTCGGGCTGCTTCTGGACCGCTTCGATAAACGCCTGGACCCGCGCCACGGCGGCCTGGGTCGAGGTCTTGTCGCCGCGAATCCATTCAAACAGCTTGATCAGCCAGACATGGCGGTCGGCCAGTTCGGCCACGGGATCCAGCGCCTTGAGCAGGTTCGGTAAATCTTCATCGCAGGATGCACACGGCCCCCAGGGTCAGTGCAGGACGCGCCCGGAAGGGCTGCTGCCGTTCATGGCTTCCAGCACGAACAGGGGAACCGCCACCTCAAAGCGCGTGCCGTCCTCGGCCACGCAAAAGTAGCTGCCGTGCATGGTCCCGCTGGCAGTTCGCAGGCGCGAGCCGCTGGTGTACTGGAAAGCTTCGCCGGGCTTGAGCAGCGGCTGCTGGCCGACCACGCCCAGGCCCTTGACCTCTTCGGTGTGGCCATTGGCATCGCTGATGACCCAGTGGCGCGAAATCAGCTGCGCCGGCACCTCGCCGGTGTTGGTCAGCGTGACGGTGTAGGAAAAGCCGTAAAGCCCCTGATCTGGCGCGGACTGTTCAGGCAGGTATTCGGGGGAGACTTCGCAGGAGAATTGGTATTTGGACATGGCAGCAAGATCGGTTGGCCGCCATGTTAACCGCCCCGGACCCGGCTGCCGGCCTGCTTTCGGGCCTGCTGACGCCGCGCCCGCTTGCTGCGACAATCCGGCGCATGTCTAAAACCACGCCTGTTTACCGGATTGCCCCTTCCCTTTTGTCCGCCGACTTTGCCTGCCTGGGTGACGAGCTCAAGGCCGTCATTGCCGCCGGCGCCGACTGGATTCACTTTGACGTGATGGACAACCATTACGTGCCCAACCTGACCTTCGGGCCGATGATTTGCAGCGCCCTGAAGCCGCATGCCAAGCGCGCCGACGGCAGCGCCGTGCCGATCGACGTGCACCTGATGGTGCAGCCGGTCGACGCCCTGGCCGCCGCGTTTGCCGATGCCGGCGCCGACCTGATCAGCTTTCACCCCGAAGCCTCAGGCCATGTGCACCGCAGCGTGCAGGCCATCAAGGCCAAGGGCTGCAAGGCCGGGCTGGTGTTCAACCCCGCAACGCCGCTGGACGTGCTGGACTGGGTGATCGAGGACATCGACCTGATCCTGATCATGAGCGTCAACCCCGGCTTTGGCGGCCAGAGCTTCATCGACTCGGCGCTGCGCAAGATCGAGCAGGCGCGCAAGCGCATCGACGCGTCGGGCAAGGACATCCGGCTTGAAGTCGATGGCGGCATCAAGACCGACAACATCGCCCGCGTGGCCGCCGCCGGCGCCGACACTTTTGTGGCCGGCAGCGCCATTTTCGGCAACCCTGACTACAAGGCGGTGATCGATGCCATGCGCGGGGCGCTGAAAGGCTGAAAGGCGAATCCAGTATGACGAATCCTGTTTGCCTGCTTCCTGGCCAGTACGACGCCGCCATCGTCGATCTCGACGGCACGATGGTCGACACCATGGGTGACTTCGTGGTGGCGCTGAACCTCATGCTGACAGAGCTGTGGCCCCAGCAATTTTCGGGCCTGACGCTGGCTGCCGCCACCGTGGGCAGCATGGTGGGCAAGGGTTCCGAACACCTGGTTAAATCAGTACTGAATCATGTTCAGGCCCAATCAGGACGGGCGCATGACGCTATTGATTTGAATGCGAACTACGATCACGCCCTGGCCAGCTACCAGCGGCATTATGCGGCCGTCAATGGCCTGCATTCGACGCTTTACCCAGGTGTGCTGGAGGGCCTGCGCGCGCTGCAGGACAGCGGCCTGAGGCTGGTCTGCCTGACCAACAAGCCGCTGGCCTTTGCGCGCTGCCTGCTCAAGCTCAAGGGGCTGGACGGGTTTTTCTGCGAAGTGTTTGGCGGCGACTCGTTCGAGCGCAAGAAACCCGATCCGCTGCCTTTGCAGAAAGCCTGCGAGTTCCTGGGCACGCTGCCGGGCCGCACCTTGATGATTGGCGACTCCAGCAACGACGCCCGGGCGGCGCGGGCGGCCGGTTGCCCGGTGCTGCTGGTGACCTACGGCTACAACCATGGTGAGCCGGTGCGCGCGGTGGATGCCGACGGGTTCGTGGATTCGCTGGCGGGTCTGGCCGGACGGCGCTGACAAGAATGCTGCGGGGTTTGCGTCCTGCTGCCCTTGTCAAGTTGTCAGCCCGTCTGGAATTGATCTCTTCAACCAGCGCGCCGGTGATGGCTGTCGATTCAGGAAGCCTTGCTCAGCAGTTCTTCCTTGAGTTTCCAGTCCGCCGGCTTGGGGCCCAGCCAGATGCGCATCATGGCGTTGAAGAATTCGATTTCCTTGATGGCTTCGCCCTGCGGTTTGCCCTTGACTGAAATCACGGTGCCTGTGCCCGGGACCCAGTCGATGGTGACACTTTCACCCGCCAGCATTTTTTTCTGATCTGAGAAAACCTGGCCCATCTTGAGCAGGCCGGGAATCAGCCTGGACATCTCTGTCTTGGGGGCGTTTTCCTCAAACGCCTTGGTAAAGCTCTTGCCGAGTTCATTGGAGTCAATCTCTCGCAGCAGCGTGAGGCTCAGGCGTTTGGGACCGGGGACCGCGTAAACCTCTTCCGGCGTGGCAGCCTTCTGGTCCAGATAAAGCGCTGCTACATACACTTTAAAGACCGCCTTGTAGCGGATGCCTGCGCCGTTGAGTTGCAGCTTGGCGCCGGCAAGGTCGATCGGGTCGGCGAGCTTGATCCCCGAAACGGAAACCGGTGCGGCCAGAATGCCCGCTGACAGCACAAAGCCCGCCAGTCCCGTCATGCAGCGCTTTGTAAAATTCATCAAGTCTCTCCAGAGTAGTTAAGAAAAAGAACAGATGTTCTTTTTTGTAAGGCCATTTGGAGCTTGAACCGGTTTTTTCGCAACAGGGGTTTTCGATAGCCCTCAGGGTCTTTGATCCTGCGCGCTGTGACTTTTTTAACGCTGCGTCGGGGCAGGCGGCTGTTTGCTACACTTTAGTCAACATGTTCATTCAACGCATCGTTCAAACAGCTTGTACAAGCCGGGGAGCCTGGCTTTGGCGTCCCTGTCCTGCGCGGCACGCCTGAGGCATTCACAGTTTCGCCCACGGTTGCGAGCCTGTGCATTGCCCCCGCAACCTGCTTGATCCCGAATTGATGCTCTCCTGCAACACGCAAGAGCCTCCCGGCCCCGAACTTCGGGGCTTTTTGAATGACAGACGGCGGCGTTTTTTGATACGCATCGTCTTCTGGTGAAGGACCCACTGTGATTACCGAACTCGAATTTAAAAGTCTCGCAGCGCAAGGCTACAACCGCATTCCGCTGATGCTAGAAGCGTTTGCCGACCTCGAAACTCCGCTGTCGCTCTACCTCAAGCTCGCCAACGCCAAGGACGGCGGAAAATTCAGCTTTTTGCTGGAATCGGTCGTCGGCGGCGAGCGCTTTGGCCGCTACAGCTTTATCGGCCTGCCGGCCCGCACGCTGCTGCGCTCCTCGGGCTTTGGCGCTGACGTGCTGACCGAAGTCGTGACCGACGGCGAGGTGGTGGAAACCTCGAAAGTCAATCCGCTCGATTTCATCAGCGACTACCAAAAGCGCTTCAAGGTCGCGCTGCGGCCCGGCCTGCCGCGTTTTTGCGGCGGGCTGGCGGGCTACTTCGGCTACGACGCGGTGCGCTACATCGAGAAAAAGCTTGAAAACTCCTGCCCGCCCGACACGCTGGGCTGCCCTGACATCCTGCTGCTGCAGTGCGAGGAACTGGCCGTCATCGACAACCTGTCGGGCAAGCTCTACCTGATCGTCTATGCCGACCCGGCCCGGCCCGAAGCCTATGCCAATGCCAAGAAGCGCCTGCGCGAACTCAAGGAGCAGCTCAAGTATTCGGTCAGCGCGCCCATCGTCAAGCCGAGCCAGGGCTACCCGGCCGAGCGCGAATTCGCCAAGGCCGACTACATTGCCGCCGTCGAGCGTGCAAAAAAGCTGATCGAAGGCGGCGACTTCATGCAGGTGCAGGTCGGCCAGCGCATCAAGAAACGCTACACCGAGTCGCCGCTGAGTTTGTACCGGGCGCTGCGCTCGCTCAATCCGTCGCCCTACATGTACTACTACCATTTTGGCGACTTCCATGTGGTGGGCGCCTCGCCCGAGATTCTGGTGCGCCAGGAGCAGGTGGAGGAGGGGCAAAAGATCACCATTCGCCCGCTGGCCGGCACCCGGCCGCGCGCCTCGTCGCTGGAAGCCGACCAGGCCGCCGAGCACGAACTCATCAACGACCCGAAGGAGCGCGCCGAACACGTCATGCTGATCGACCTGGCGCGCAACGATATCGGCCGCATCGCCCAGACCGGCACGGTCAAGGTGACCGAAGCCTTCGCCGTCGAGCGCTACAGCCATGTGATGCACATCGTCAGCAACGTCGAAGGCATCCTGAACGAGGGCATGACCAGCATGGACGTGCTCAAGGCGACCTTTCCGGCCGGCACGCTGACCGGCGCGCCGAAAGTGCATGCGATGGAGCTGATCGACCAGCTGGAGCCCACCAAGCGCGGCCTCTACGGCGGCGCCTGCGGCTACCTGAGCTATGCCGGCGACATGGATGTGGCGATTGCGATTCGCACCGGCATCATCAAGGATGGCACGCTGTATGTGCAGGCGGCCGCTGGCGTGGTGGCTGACTCGGTGCCCGAACTCGAATGGAGGGAAACCGAAGCCAAGGCGCGCGCCTTGCTGCGCGCCAGCGAACTGGTCGAAGAAGGGTTGGAGTAAGCCATGACGCTGATTCACAAGGTTGAGCATTGCCACAGCATGGCCGACGTGCGCCGCAACATTGATGCGCTGGACGAGCGCATCGTCGCGCTTATGGCCGAGCGCAGCGGCTACATGACCCAGGCCGCGCGCATCAAGCAAAGCGCTGATCAGGTGCATGACCAGGCGCGCATCGACTTCATCGTCGAGCGGGTCACGGCCATGGCGGCCGCGCAGGGTGCGCCCGAAGCCGTCATCGAGGCCGCTTACCGCGCCATGATCGACGCATCCATCGAATTTGAGCGCGGCGAATTCAAGCGCCTGCGTCAGGAAGGCTGAACCATGTCACGCATGAAACTCTTGATGATCGACAACTACGACAGCTTCACCTACAACATCGTCCAGTATTTTGGCGAGTTGGGCGCCGAGGTCGAAGTCTTTCGCAATGACGAAATCACGGTGGCCGAGATTGCCGCGCGCCTGGACGCCGGGCAACTCGACCGGCTGGTGATCTCGCCCGGCCCGTGCTCGCCGGCGGAGGCCGGGATTTCGGTCGCGGCGATCCAGCACTTCGCCGGCAAGCTGCCGATCCTGGGCGTGTGCCTGGGGCATCAGGCCATAGGCGCGGCGTTTGGCGGCAAGATCATCCGGGCGCAGGAACTGATGCATGGCAAGACCAGCGTCATCACGACCACGCAGCAGGGCGTGTTCGCCGGCTTGCCCGCGCAATTCACCGTGAACCGCTACCACTCGCTGGCGATTGAAAAGTCCTCGTGCCCCGAGGTGCTGGAAGTCACCGCCTGGACCGACGATGGCGAGATCATGGGCGTGCGGCACAAAACGCTGCCGATTCAGGGCGTGCAATTTCACCCGGAATCCATCTTGACAGAACACGGCCATGCGATGCTGAAAAACTTCCTGGAGCAGCGGGTATGAAAGGTGCTATTCATTCGATAGCTGCTTGCGCCCGTGCAGTATGCGTAAAAGGCCTAAATCATGTATAAAACAGTTGATTTGCGCAGCGACACGGTCACGCAGCCGACCGCTGCCATGCGTGCCGCCATGCTGGCGGCCCCGCTGGGTGACGATGTGTTCGGGGGCGACCCGAGCGTCAATGCGCTGCAGCAAAAGATCGCCGCCCTGCTCGGCTTCGAAGCCGCCTTGTTCATGCCCACCGGCACGCAGAGCAATCTGTGCGCCATCCTGAGCCATTGCCAGCGCGGCGACGAATACATCGTCGGCCAGCAGGCGCACTGCTACCGCTGGGAAGGCGGCGGCGCGGCGGTGTTGGGCAGTGTGCAGCCGCAGCCGCTGAACCACCAGAGCGACGGCACGCTGGCCCTTGACGACATCGACGCAGCCATCAAGCCCGACGACGCGCATTTCGCCCGCACCCGCCTGCTGGCGCTGGAAAACACGCTGGGCGGCAAGCTGCTGCCTTTCGACTATGTGCAGCAGGCGACGCAACTGGCTGCCGACAAAGGCCTGGACCGGCATCTGGACGGCGCGCGGCTGTTCAATGCCTCCGTCGCGCAGGCCATGCAGACCGGCAGCGATGCGTTCACAGAAGCCCGCCGCATCGCCCAGTGCTTTGACAGCGTGTCGGTCTGCTTCAGTAAGGGGCTGGGCGCACCGGTCGGCTCGGCGCTGTGCGGCTCGCGCGACTTCATCGCGCGCGCCCACCGCATCCGCAAGATGGCTGGCGGCGGCATGCGGCAGGCCGGCATGCTGGCGGCGGCAGCGATGCATGCGCTGGATCACCATGTCGTGCGGCTGGCGCAGGACCATGCGCTGGCGCAGCGGCTGGCGGACGGGCTGAGCGGGATTGACGGCCTGCAGGTCGAAGCGCCGCAGACCAACATCGTTTTTGCGGACCTGACCGGCGACGCCAGGGTCCGGTCCGCAGACCTGCTCAAGCACTTGGCCGGCTGCGGCATTCAGGCGACGGGCCTGTACCGTCTGCGCTTTGTCACGCATCTGGACGTGGATGCCGCAGGCGTCGACCGGGCGGCCGCCGCGATTCGTCAATTCTTCACGGCTTGACGGTCCGGCCGACCGTCCTTCAGCGAAAACACCCCACCCCAAAGACTCCCATGCCCAACAGCCACAAAATCACCGCGCAGCAGGCCCTGCAGCGCACCATCGAGCACCGCGAAATTTTCCACGACGAGATGCTGCACGTCATGCGGCTCATCATGAGCGGCGAGATGTCGCCGCTGATGACGGCGGCGCTGATCACCGGCCTGCGCGTCAAGAAGGAAACCATCGGCGAAATCACGGCCGCCGCCCAGGTGATGCGCGAGTTTTCGACCAAGGTGCATGTCGCGGACAAGACGCATCTGGTCGATATCGTCGGCACCGGCGGCGATGGCTCGCACACCTTCAACATCTCGACCTGTGCCATGTTCGTGGCCGCCGCGGCCGGCGCCAAGGTCAGCAAGCACGGCGGGCGCAGCGTCAGCAGCAAGTCGGGCAGCGCCGACGTGGTCGAGTCGCTGGGCATCGAGCTCAACCTGTCGCCCGAAGCGATTGCCCGCTGCATCGAAGCCGTGGGCGTGGGCTTCATGTTTGCGCCCAACCATCATCCGGCGATGAAAAACGTGGCGCCGGTGCGCAAGGAACTCGGCATCAGGACCATCTTCAACATCCTGGGACCCCTGACCAACCCGGCCAGTGCACCGAATATCCTGATGGGCGTGTTTCATTCCGACCTGGTGGGGATTCAGGTCCGCGCGCTGCAGCGGCTGGGGGCCGAGCACGCGCTGGTGGTGTATGGCAAGGACGGCATGGACGAAATCAGCCTGGGCGCGGCCACCGTGGTGGGCGAACTCAAGGACGGCGAGATCACCGAATATGAAATCCATCCGGAAGATTTCGGGATTTCAATGGCCAGCAACCGCGCGCTGCGGGTAGAAACGCCCGAGCAGTCCAAAGCCATGCTGCTGGGCGTGCTCGACAACCAACCGGGTGCACCGCGCGACATCGTGATCCTCAATGCCGGCGCCGCGCTCTACGCTGCCAATGTGGTAAATTCGATGAAGGACGGCGTGGAACGGGCGCAAGCTGCTATTGAATCGGGAGCGGCCAGGGCGAAGCTGGCGGCGCTTGTGGCCTTCAGCCAGTCGGCTGCAGCCTGAACCGATGTGGCGCGATCCCGGCACCTGGATCGCGCTCGGCATTTCGGCGCTGTTTGTCGTCGTCGCCCTCGTCATGCACCGCGTCTTTCTGAAAATTCTCAAAAACGGCTCTGTCGAGCCGTCCCCACCCGCCGGGCAGACCCAGCCGTCTTCCGCGCCTACCCCACTGGAACCCCATGAGTGACATCCTGAACAAGATCATTGCCGTCAAGCGCCTGGAGATCGAGGAAGCGATCAACCGCAAACCCCTTGCCGCGATGCGCAAGGACGCCGAATCGCGTGTGCTCACGCGGGACTTCGTCGGTGCCCTGCGCGCCAAGATCGCAGCAGGCCAGCCGGCCGTGATTGCCGAAATCAAGAAAGCCAGCCCCTCCAAAGGCGTGCTGCGAGCCGACTTTATTCCCGCCGACATCGCCCAGAGCTATGCCGAGTTCGGCGCGGCCTGCCTGTCGGTGCTGACGGACCAGCAGTTTTTCAAGGGTAGCATCGACTACCTGAAGCAGGCCCGGGCGTCGTGCAGCCTGCCGGTGCTGCGCAAGGACTTCATCATTGACGCCTACCAGGTCTATGAGTCGCGCGTCATGGGCGCCGACTGCATCCTGCTGATCGCTGCCTGCCTGGACGATGCGCAGATGAAGGCGCTCGAAGCGCTGGCGATGTCGCTCGACATGGCGGTGCTGGTCGAGGTGCATGACGAAGCCGAACTGGCGCGCGCGCTCAAGCTCAGGACGCCCTTGATCGGTATCAACAACCGCGACCTGAATACCTTCGAGGTTTCGCTGGACACCACGCTGGCGCTCGTGGGCAAGGTGCCTGCAGACCGCCTGCTGGTCACTGAGTCGGGCATCACCACGCCCGAAGATGTGCAGCGCATGCGCGACGCGAAGGTCCATGCCTTCCTCGTGGGCGAGGTCTTCATGCGGGCGGATGACCCGGGTGTCGCACTGGCGGAGCTATTCAGCGCCTAAAGCAGATGCTTGTCATGACGCAGGAACTGTTTTTCGACCTGTCTGCCGGGGCAGCGGCCACGCCTGACCGGCTGATGACTGCCGGTCCTTCGGCCTGGCCGGTCGCGCCCGGCTGGCGGCCTTTGGCGAACGAGTTTTTTGCCAGCGAAACCGGGCAGAAGCTGCTGGCGTTCTTGCGTGGCCGGCTGGCTGATGGCGCCGTGATCTTTCCGCCCCGGCCGCTGCGTGCGCTGGAACTCACGCCGCCCGACGAGGTGCGTGTCGTCATCCTGGGCCAGGACCCTTACCACGGACGCGGACAAGCCGAAGGCCTGGCGTTCTCGGTGGCCCCCGGCGTGCCCTTGCCGCCCTCACTGCGCAATATTTTCAAGGAACTGCAGCGCGACCTGGGCACGCCGCCGCCGGACTTCCCGGTGCCTGGCGGCAGCCTGGTGAGCTGGGCAACCCAGGGCGTGTTGCTGCTCAACACCTGCCTGACCGTGGAGGAGGGGCGTCCGGCCAGCCATGCCGGCAAGGGCTGGGAAACGCTCACCGACGGCGTGATTCGCCAGGTGTCGGACGGCGAGCGGCCGGTCGTGTTCATGCTCTGGGGCGCCCATGCACAGTCCAAGCGTTCACAGATCGATGAGAGCCGCCACAAGGTGCTGTTGGCAAACCACCCTTCACCGTTGTCGGCCTTGCGGCCACCGCTGCCTTTTATCGGCTGCGGGCACTTTTCACAGGCGCGCGAATGGCGCGCCACGCGTCCGAAAGCCTGAAAACTGGAATCAGCGATTTTCTTGAAAATTTATGGTTTCTTTACGAAAAACGGGTCGCGTTGCAGTGCGCGCGAAGAGATAGCAAAGATTTAAAAGTAGTTTGCAGGCGAGATTTGTACTTTTTCCATAAAAGGCTGGCATAATTCGAAATTCGCTTGAGGATGGGTGTCCGAGTGGTTAAAGGAGGCAGACTGTAAATCTGTTCGCTAACGCGTACGCTGGTTCGAATCCAGCCCCATCCACCAGATTCTTGTTGAGTTTGGTTAGTGAGTAGCGAAAAGCCTGGTGGCTTTGAGTTGCAGGTTAATTGAGTGTGAGTTGATCTGGCGAAGCTGTGCGGGAGTAGTTCAATGGTAGAACCCTAGCCTTCCAAGCTAATGACGCGGGTCCGATTCCCGTCTCCCGCTCCAAGATGCCAAAGCGTCGCGGGGTTTGCAGGTTAATGCTGCACTTGTTTGCTGTAAGAGATTTTTGAATTCAGCCCATTTGGCTCAGTGGCAGAGCACTCCCTTGGTAAGGGAGAGGTCCCGGGTCCGATTCCCGGAATGGGCACCATTTTTTGAGCCGGTGTAGCGAGCTTGTCGTTGCAACTGGCCGTAGTTTGTTGACTGGTTTTGTAACTTTTCGGAGTTGAACATGGCAAAAGAGAAATTTTCGCGGACCAAGCCGCACGTCAACGTCGGCACGATCGGCCACGTCGACCATGGCAAGACCACGCTGACGGCAGCAATTGCAACCGTGCTGGCGGCCAAGTTCGGCGGCGAAGCAAAAGCCTACGACCAAATTGATGCGGCACCGGAAGAAAAAGCCCGCGGCATCACGATCAACACCGCCCACGTCGAGTACGAAACGGCTGCACGCCACTACGCCCACGTTGACTGCCCAGGCCACGCCGATTATGTGAAAAACATGATCACCGGTGCTGCCCAAATGGACGGCGCTATTCTTGTTTGTTCGGCCGCTGACGGCCCGATGCCCCAGACCCGCGAGCACATCCTGCTGGCCCGCCAGGTCGGCGTTCCTTACATCATCGTGTTCCTGAACAAGTGCGACATGGTCGACGATGCCGAACTGCTCGAGCTCGTTGAAATGGAAGTGCGTGAGTTGCTCGACAAGTACGATTTCCCGGGTGACGACACCCCGATCATCCACGGCTCTGCCAAGCTCGCCCTCGAAGGCGACAAGGGCCCGCTGGGTGAAGAAGCCATCATGAAGCTGGCTGACGCACTGGACAACTACATTCCCCTGCCAGAGCGCGCTGTTGATGGTGCCTTCCTGATGCCTGTGGAAGACGTGTTCTCCATCTCCGGCCGCGGCACTGTCGTGACCGGTCGTATCGAGCGCGGTATTGTCAAGGTCGGCGAAGAGATCGAGATCGTCGGTATTGCTGATACGCAAAAGACCATCTGCACCGGCGTGGAAATGTTCCGCAAGCTGCTCGACCAGGGCCAGGCTGGCGACAACGTCGGCATCCTGCTGCGCGGCACCAAGCGTGAAGACGTGCAGCGCGGCCAAGTGCTGTGCAAGCCCGGCTCGATCAAGCCACACACCCACTTCACGGGCGAGATCTATGTCTTGTCCAAGGATGAGGGCGGCCGTCACACGCCATTCTTCAACAACTACCGTCCCCAGTTCTACTTCCGTACGACGGACGTGACCGGAGCGATCGAGTTGCCAGAAGGCAAGGAAATGGTCATG
>Ga0209512_1004270_pt1 | contig 12642 bp, 11 predicted proteins | sample frozenSSSSmetaG_FD_184142 | JGI IMG/M metagenome (GOLD analysis project Ga0209512, IMG submission 184142) | Glacier valley bacterial and archeal communities from Borup Fiord, Nunavut, Canada, to study Microbial Dark Matter (Phase II) -... | ecosystem: Environmental > Aquatic > Freshwater > Ice >... | reverse complement strand
CGAGGGTAACATAGAATCTATTATGGTGAGTTTACCTGCTGAAGTGGAATGGGTCTACCAGCATCAGCCAGAACCAGGCAGTCGGGAGGCTCAAACACAGGAATTGCTGAAAAAAGGAATCTCCTGGGTATAATTAAAAGTTCAAAGTTTAAAGTTGCGTGCCGATCAAAGAGCGGCTGCAAAGTTCATCCCCAAGACTCAGGAACAGTTGCACCAAGATCGGCACGTAACTTGAAACCTGAAACTTGAAACTTGAAACTCTTCCATAAGATTAGACTTTTCAAAGTGGGCTCAAACTTTAAACCCATTAAAAGTTCCAGATGATCGGTAAACGTTTTTTGTCATACTTCTTTTTATTACTTTACTTTTAAATTGCCATAAACACCGAAATTGAATGTACATTTGGGGGGTATTACTTTGGCATGGCTATTGCAAAATCATACGCAGTTATTTTATGCTGATCACTATCGGTCAGTATGTCATGTGGGAAGTATGGATTTTAGGAAGAAAGAAAAAAATAAAATATGCATAATATATTAATTTCCAGCTTTATGGACGAAGAGAGTGATTTTATACCAATTTTGGCTGATGGAGATGACTCTGAACTGACCAATGTGGAAGTTCCTGACATTTTGCCAATATTGCCCTTAAGGAATACCGTTATGTTTCCCGGAGTGGTTTTGCCGATCAGTGTTGGCAGGCAAAAATCATTGCAGTTAATTCAGGAAGTATATCGGGGAAACCGGTTAATTGGAACCATTGCCCAGAAAGATGGTAGTATTGAGGATCCGGAACAGACAGATCTATATCAAGTAGGAACCATAGCCCAGATTTTGAAGATTCTGGAAATGCCTGATGGTAGCACTTCTGTAATTATTCAAGGTAAACGACGGTTTGAAGTTTTAGAATACACACAGGAATTTCCATATTTCAGGGCAAAAATAAACGCGTTAAACGATGTACAGCCACAGGATGATTCTGTTGAATTTTCAGCAGTTGTTGGTTCGTTAAAAGATTTGTCAATTAAAATTGCCCAGTACTCCTCTCAAATTTCACCTGAAGCTTCGTTTGCAGTAAAGAACATTGAAAATTCTACTTTTCTGATTAATTATATCTGTTCAAATGCAGATTTGAAAGTAGAAGAAAAGCAGGTAATGCTGGGAATTGGTGAACTTAAAGAGCGTGGTATACAGGCAATTGGTTACCTGGTGCGTGAAGTTCAGATGGCCGAACTCAAGCGCGACATTCAAACCAAGGTTAAGTCGGAACTCGATCAGCAGCAACGAGAATACCTGCTGAACCAACAAATGAAAACCATTCAGGATGAACTGGGCGGTAGCCCTGCCGAACAGGAGATTGTGGAATTGAAAGAACTGGCAAAAGATAAAAAGTGGAACGAGGAAGTAAAGAAACATTTTGACAAGGAGGTGCATAAGTTGTCGCGTTTAAATCCGGCAGCGGGCGAATATTCTGTTCAGTATTCGTATTGCTATACCTTCGTTGAGCTACCTTGGAATGAGTATACTGATGATAATTTTGACCTTGTCCGTGCAGCCAAAGTACTTGATGAGGACCATTATGGCCTGGAAAAAGTGAAAGAGCGAATTCTCGAACATCTGGCTGTACTGAAATTAAAGAATGACATGAAGGCGCCCATTTTGTGTTTGTATGGCCCTCCGGGAGTTGGAAAAACATCCCTGGGACGCTCAATAGCAAAAGCGCTGGACCGAAGTTATGTCCGTATGAGCTTGGGAGGTTTACACGATGAAGCAGAAATAAGGGGGCACCGCAAAACCTACATTGGAGCGATGCCCGGACGTATATTGCAGAATATCAAAAAAGCAAAATCTTCTAATCCGGTGTTTATCTTGGATGAAATAGATAAAGTTTCGCAAGATTTTCATGGCGATCCCGCATCAGCTTTGCTTGAAGTGCTTGATCCGGAACAGAACTTCGAGTTTCATGACAATTATATTGAACAGGAATTTAATTTATCAAAAGTAATGTTCATTGCCACGGCCAACACCTTGAATACCATTGCACCGGCCTTGCGCGACCGTCTTGAGTTAATCGAAGTGAGCGGATATTTAGTGGAAGAGAAAATTGAAATTGCCAAACGGCATTTGATACCCAAGCAGTTCGAGAATCACGGGATTGAAACTAACAATATCGTTATTCCTGATGAAGTTATTCAGCATGTCATTGAAAAATATACCCGCGAATCGGGAGTAAGGGACCTTGATAAAAAGTTGGCAAAGATTTCGCGGCGCATGGCCAAGAAAATAGCTTTTGGCGAATCCTATAATCAAACGCTCAGCAAACAAGATATCAGGGAATACCTTGGAGTAACGCCCTATTCAAAAGAGATTTATCAGGGCAATGATTTTGCAGGTGTTGTAACGGGCTTGGCCTGGACAGCTGTTGGCGGAGAGATCCTGTATGTAGAAACTAGCCTGAGCAAAGGAAAAGGTACTTTGACATTGACTGGAAACCTGGGCGATGTGATGAAAGAATCTGCTATGCTGGCTCATGAATATATTCGCAGCCATGCTGAGCAATTGGGCCTGAACCCTGAATTGTTCGACAAATACAATGTGCATGTGCATGTTCCCGAAGGAGCTATCCCTAAAGACGGGCCTTCAGCTGGGATAACAATGGTAACTTCCATTACTTCCGCATTTACGCAACGAAAAATAAAGGAAAATCTGGCCATGACCGGAGAAATTACCTTGCGTGGAAAAGTGCTGCCTGTAGGTGGGATCAAGGAAAAAATACTGGCTGCCAAACGGGCCGGTATCAAGGAGATAATCTTATCGGAAGCTAACCGGAAAGATTTGGAAGAAATAAAACAGGTTTACATTGAAGGATTAATTTTTCACCATGTAAATACCATTCAGGAAGTATTGGAGATTGCATTACTGAAAACCAAGGTTGATGCTCCAGCCAGAATTGAGTAAATAACTCACCTTACACATGAACACAGATATATTATAAGAAAGAAAAAATGAACGCTGATTTTTAAGAAAAAAGAAAAAGGAACACTGATGACACTGATCTTACAGATAAAAACTGATAAAAAAGGACACTAATCCAGAGTACTCCTTCATATCAAAGTTTCATGTTTTTATCAGCGTTCATCTGTAAAATCAGTGCCATCAGTGTTCCTTTTTTAGTGTTCTTGCGTAAGGTGAATTAGAAGGTAGGGAAAATATTGAGTTTTTTGAAAATGACAATGTTGCTTCTGCTAATTGTCTCTTCGTGAGTGGAATTGTTAAACCGCATGGTACAGATTGCTTTCTTTTTTTCGATTCGTACAACATAATTCAAGTTCACATAAATACCCCTGTTGATTTGAAAGAGAAGCGTTGAATTGAGCAAACTGATAAGCTGGTTGATTCTTTTTGACACTGTCTCAACAGTTCCATCCTGCAGGTAAATTTCTGTACCATTTATCTTGGCTTTAATAAAAACCAGGTCTTTGATATCAATAAAGAGGAACCCATGTACGGTGGGCACTGAAATTGGAGGAGGATTCGACTGCGATTGGATAAAATAATCCAATTTTTGTTCATGCTTTTTTCTTTCTGCCTTTGCCTGGAATTTTTTAATCACCTTCTGAAGATCTTCCGGACAGAAAGGTTTGGTTAAAAAGTCAAGCGGTTCAATGGCCAATACGTTGTAAGCATATTGCTGATAGGCTGTTGTAAAAACAATTTCTGAATGGAAGCTTTTATTTCTCATCGCTTCGGCCACTTGTAATCCTGTCATATCAGGCATATCGATATCCAAAAATACAAGGTCGGGAAGCTTTTTATTAATAAGCAACAGTCCTGCAGGAGCTTTGGTGCTTTTGCCGATAATGCTGATTTCCGGGAATTGCCTGATATACATCTCAAGCAAATAAATAGCCTGCGGATCATCATCAATTATAATGGTTGTAATTTCAGTTTCCATATTCTTTATTCTAAAATTTACCAAGTGTACGCAAGAGTGCTCTAGAGCCTACAATTTCGAACTCTTCCCCGTTTGATGACAAAATCAAGGTATAGGTCTTTAAATTAACTTTGCGAATATAATTCTTGTTTATAATGACCGATCGGCTGATTCGCATGAAGTTATAAGGATTAAGAATTTCATCAATTTGAGAAAGATACAAGAATGTCAATTCCATGCTTTTGTTGATGAAATGAAGTTCAGTAAAAGCGCCATCGGCTTTGCAATAAAGTATCTCGTCGGTGCTGGTAATAATAAAGCCTTTGATTGTATTAAATCTCAGCATGGTATCCGGCTGTTTCTTATCAATTATATCATTTATCCTGGTCAATGAATTTGACTTCTTTATTATATTTACCTTTTCAAGTAGACTCTTCATTTCATTTTTTCTAACAGGTCTCAACAAATAATCATATACCTCAAAATGGATGGCTTCAGCAGCATATTTCTTCGAGTGTGAAACAAATACAATCAATGTGTGCGGAAGTTTGGATTGAATAAATTTGATGATGCCCGTTCCGGTTTTTCCTTTTACAGGATATTCCATAAGCACAATATCCGGGTTCACATCAATAATTTTTATCAATGCAGAATCTGTATCTTCAGCTATTTCTATTGACGACTTTATTGGATTGGATTGAAGTATCTGGACAATCAGCTGCTGTTCATTAAGATCACTTTCAATAATCAATATGCCGATTTGTTCTTTTCCCATACAAAATCCCTATATAATAGTGAAGCAATAAAGATAAGGATATATGTTTGATTTAACTCTTATTGATACACTAAGTTAGCTCCTGGGTTAGATTTTTCTTGCTCGAAATGTTTCTGTCTCATCTATTCAACCTCTTGACTTAATAAAAAAGGATTCCACCCTTTATTCTAAGAATGGAATCCTTCATCAAAATATGAGCAATCTTTCAATGATTTTCTATTTCTTTAAAAACTTTAGTGTATTCTTGTGAGTACCCGAATTGATTTCCATAAAATAAACTCCGTTTTTAAATCTGCTAATATCGTATTTGAAAGATTCAATATTACCGGACAAAACCTTTTGGTCAATCAATGATCCGGCAACGGAATAAACTTTTAGGGAACTGATTTTTTCATGATTCGCAGGAACCAATAATTCGATGTATTCACTTGCAGGATTGGGATATAAACGAAAACTTCCAGTTTGGCCGGCCAATTCTTCAATACCAGTTGTTCCAACAGCGTTAACAACCACAGTTCCATTCATTGATCCGGCATGTGGGTCGCATTGGAATTTATAAGTTCCGGCAGTATTAAAAACAAACTCATAGGACCAATTAAGGCCTACATCGTTCCCAAATGATTCAGGGTTGGTCGGGAAAGTAGTTGTTGTACCATTTACATTGTGGCCTACAGCCCCGGTATTTGTCCAAATTACTTTATCACCGACCGTAATAGTTAAGGCTGAAGGAGTATACTTATAGTCGGTTACCGCCACAGTGTGCGTAATTTGGCCAACCAGGTTCAGCGTTGAAAATGCAATCACCAACGTCATTGTGAGCATTCTAAAAGATGTGAAAGTAAAAATTGTTTTCATGATCTTTAAATTTAAAATGTTATTAATAAACTGTTATTGCCATTGCAACATCCGCCAAATCAATTTGTTTATAGAATAAGATAAATTAATATTTTATTATTATTAGGTTGAATGTTCATCTATTTGATGATTCCAAATAGTTTTCATTATGCACTATAGGTTGTAAAATGATTTATGGTTGAATGAAGAATTCATCCATAAATAGAATTGCCCGTTCAACTTTTGTTGAGCGGGCAATTCTAAATAAGAGAAACTATAAATATTTATCTGCGGGTAACAGCCTTAATCATGGGTTCGTTTTTTGTTCCGTTACCGGAAATCATTCCAAACGATCCGCTTTTATAATTCCAGTTGGCCGAAGCAATGTGGTTTTTATTGAATATTGAAATCATGTCGTTGTACCAGCGTATGCGGTCATCTTCGGGAGCGCCGTCAATTACACCGTATTCGCCACAATAAACCTGAAGTCCCAGTTCCTTTGCTTTTTGAAGTGGAAGCTGCATCATTTTTTCCATTTTTTCTTTGGTCCATTCTACGCCCACCTGATCTTTTGCAATAGCATGCTGGGAAGCGGGCAGGGCATCGAATTCGGCTTGTGTAACCATAACTCCCGGATAATGTACCGGACCCGTGTAATCGCGAAGACTTGTCCAGCTTCCGTGATGATGGGTCAGGAAGAAAGGTTCATAGAAATGGAAGCTAAGAATGATATTTTTATCTTTAGGAACTTTCAAAACATCAAATGTGTTGGCCGATTGCCACATATTTGAACCGATCACAATGAGGCGTTCAGGTTCGAGGGTACGGAGTGTTTTCACAGCCTTATCCACCAAATTATTCCATTGTTCAGGATCGTCAGCAACTGCTTCATTCATCAGTTCATAAGCCACATCGCCTACTGAATATTCTTTAAGCGCCGATGAAAGGTCAACCCACAATGAATAGAATTTTTCCTGCTCCTTTGGGTCAGTCCACAATGGTTTCACTTCAGCATTAAAATGGTGCGAACGCAAAATGTGTAAATCAACAATCACTTTGAGTTGATGCTTTATACACCATTCAATGCTATTGGTCATCAGTTTGAAGGCATCATCATGGCGGACCCCTTTTTCGTCCCACATTTGTTCTTCATCGATGGGGAGCCGGATATGGTCGAACCCAAGTTCTTTAATGATTCTCACATCTTTTTCCTGAAAGAAACTGTCGCGTTGTGCCCCACGTGCTTGCGCCTGAGAAAGCCAGTGAGCAATATTGGTGCCTTTGAATATTTTAAAATCGGCAGGCGATCCTTTGGGTGTGTTATTAGACTGGCAGGTAATAAAAAACAGTACTGCCAAAGCGATAAGGATAAGATTTTTCATGTCAACTTAGTTAATTGGGTTTTTATTGAATTATCGGGCAAGTTATTGTTTTTTTTCTGACAATTGATTGATAATTTATACCAGAATAATAAAACAGGAGCGAGGAAACAAACAAGGGAATTCCCATGGTAACATATAAGATGGAAAGGTAGAAGGGTTGAACGATGCCTGATGTACGAAGAAAGATACCGAATGAAATCATAAAAGTCATCATCATATAACTTCTTAGATTGAAAAAAGAGAAAATACAAGGGCGATCATTGGTAAGATGAATGATTCTGAGAGCATGCTTTTTTGATATTCTGGAGAACAAAATCATATAAAACAGTCGGCCACTAACAATACTAATAACTATTCGTGCAATCAAAAAATCCTTATCAATACCCATCATCAAAATCCCCCTGGTCAATAGCATTCCTCCTGCAAATGTCCATACAACAGCTGCAATAAAAAGCAAGTTGCGCCTTGAAGTACCTGGTTTCAGTAATTGAATTAATTTCATTTTCTTTAAGATTACACGGATTGAAGGGGATTACACGGATTGCCTCTACGACAATAGTGCAATGCACCTTTTCCTTATTTCTTATTCTTGTTTCTTGTTTCTTATTTAAGTTACAAGTTCCATGTTACTTGCCACTGCCTATTGTCCACTGCCTCTTCTCCCTACCTATTCTCTTCCGCAAACTTCCGTCCCCTGTGAAGCGCTTCCAGGTTCAGGTTTACGATGCTTTCACCTTTTCGTTCAAAAATGGTACGGATGCCCTTCTCAATTTTGGAGAATTCAATATCGATAAAAGGAGAAGCAGCGCCCAGCATGACCATGTTTGAAGCCCGTGCGCTACCAACTTCTTTGGCAATGGAATCGGCATCAATGGCAATAAAACGAGGCAGTTTACGAATCTCGGCCAACACTTTTTCGATCTCAGGGTAATTGGGAATATTTATAAAAGGCGTAATGTTGGTCACCAGATACCCTGTACCAGATAAATAAGGTAAATAGCGAAGCGATTCCATGGGTTCAACCGATAAGATGAGATCGGCAGATCCCCCGGGAATTAAATCTGAAAAGATGGGTTGATCAGAAATGCGCATGTGCGAATAAACAGCTCCTCCGCGCTGACTCATTCCATGCGTTTCGGCCTGCTTGATAAGAAGTTCGTCGGCCAGTGCGGCCTCACCCAATACAGTTGCGATGGATAAGATTCCTTGTCCGCCAACACCTGCCAATATAATATCTGCTTTCATAAGTTCAAAGTTTCAAAGTTTCAAATTCCAAGTTACCGCTCAAATCAGCGTAGAATGGTTTATTTTTTAGGATTACATGGATTGAAGCGGATTACACAGATTGCCTCTACTACAATTCCGCAGTGCTATTTCTTATTTCATATTTGAAAAGGATTGCACAGATTAAAGTGGATTGCCTCTACTACAATAGTGCCGAACCACTCAATTCCTTATTTCTTATTTTTTATTCAACGACTGCTCAATGCCACTGCTCACTTATTTCTCTTTTTCCTGCTTGCCCGTTGGATACATTCGCGGCGGGGAATAATAACAGAAACTCCCTCGTAGGTAAATTCTTGTTTGAACAAGCGCACCATTTCATCATGATTTTTTTTCAAAGGAACAATTGTATGAATATGAGCCGGATCGACACCAACACCTGTGCAAATAGCTTCAATTTTTCCAAAAGCCGAGGAGTCTTGTCCTCCTGTCATAGAAACCGATTCATTGTCTGAAATGACAATGGTAATGCTTGATTTTTCGTTCACCGCATCTAGTAAACCGGTAATTCCGGAGTGGGCAAAAGTGGAATCGCCAATCACAGCCACCGAGGGAATCAGACCGGCATCGGCAGCACCCTTGGCCATGGTGATGGAAGCGCCCATATCAATACACGAATAAATGGTTTCGTAAGGAGGCAATGCTCCAAGGGTATAGCAGCCGATATCAGAAAATACACGACCTTTGGAATAACTCTCCAAAGCTTCGTTCATGGCCACGTACACATCCTGATGCCCACAACCCATGCACAAGGCGGGAGGACGGTTGGCCACCACTTCTGGAATTGTAAATTCCTGAAACAATTCTTTGCCGAGGGCTTTTGCAATGAAATCAGGATTTAACTCACCATCGCGGGGTAAGGTTCCATCCAAACGGCCTTTGATGGAGGTCCCATTGGCGAAAAAGCCTTTCAGCATTTCTTCTACCATGGGCGCACCTTCCTCCAGCACCAGTATTTCATTGCATTCAACGTTCAGACGATTTATATATTTGTCAGGAATTGGATATTGTGATACTTTCACTACCGGATAGGGACAAGTATTGTTGGGATAATGCTCCATCAGGTAATTGTAGGCTATGCCGCAAGCCACAATTCCGAGATTTTTATCCTCGCCCTCTTCGTATCTATTGTATTTTGATTCTTCTGAAAGTTTCAGGAACAACTCCTGGCTTTTGAGCAAACCTTTGTATTTGCGGCGCGCGATGGCAGGGAGCAAGATGTACTGGCGTGGATCTGAAGGCAATGAAAGTTGATTTTCGTCCAGCACTTCCTTGCACACTACACCTGCTCGCGAATGCGCCATGCGGGTGGTGATACGAAGCATAATGGGAACCTGTGTAAGTTCTGAAAGGGCAAATCCTTCGCGTGCCATGTCATACGCTTCTTGCTGAGACGAAGGTTCAAGAATTGGCACCATGGCAAATTTTCCATAGAAACGCGAATCTTGTTCATTTTGCGATGAATGCATTGAAGGGTCATCAGCAACCGTGACAATCAGTCCGCCATTAACACCCGTCAATGCTGAATTGACAAAAGGATCAGCCGCTACATTAAGTCCTACATGTTTCATACACGCCATTGCACGTTTGCCGGCATACGACATTCCAAGCGCCGTTTCCAGAGCAGTCTTCTCATTGACAGACCATTTGCAATGTATATTGCGTTCTTCCGCTAAGGGATGATCCTGAATAAATTCGGTAATCTCAGTGGACGGTGTCCCGGGATAAGCATACACCCCTGACATTCCTCCATCAATGGCGCCCTGTCCGATGGCTTCAACCCCCAAAAACAAATGCTTTTGCATATCAATATATTAGATTTTAAACTCGGGATCAAAAATAGTGCATTCGAGTTGTAAAACAACTCTATCAACTATTAAGTGAAGGATAAATGTGGAATTGAATTTAAATTTGTAGATTATCTTTCTCATAAAAACACCTAAGTTACAACAATAGCATCAATCAAGGAATTGTGTAAAATGATTATATTTGAGGAATTAACAAGATATTATGGCATTTGAAATGATTGATATTAAAAATAAAAATGGAATTCAAGCAATTAGGATTCCAGAGAAAATGAAATTGAATGATGACAAAGCATATCTGAAAAAAGTCGGTAATGCCTTGTATATAATACCATTTCATAATCCATAGCAAAACCTGATAGAAATATTGAATCTTTTACTCCTGATTTTATGGACTCAAGAGAATAACCTGATAACCAACAAAGAGAATCAATTGATGGAATACATGCTTGACACCAATATTTGCATGTACATTATCAAAAGAAAGCCTGTAAATGTTTTGGATAAATTCAAAAGTCTATCAATTGGTACCTCTGACATTCCCACAAGCATCCGGTAAGCTAAGGGCGATATTCTATCATGGTTCCAGATATGTCTTGTTGATCAGGTATGAATTGTTCCAATTTTTCTATATGACCCTAAGACCGTCTGCATTAGAATTGGACAGCCCTGATGGTCGGGCAAAGTATCAATTGCAGGATTGTATTTATTATTAGCTTTGCCAACTATATCAACTCAAGCCATTGGCCTTGTGTAAATTTTAACCTGTTAAACCAACTCAATTGAAATATTTCTGCCTTTCTATATCAGTTTTACTGTTTTTACTTTCGGGTAACCAACTGACTGCCCAAACGGCTGCAAAGGCCATGCGGGTTACCTCTCCTCCAACCATCGACGGACATATCAATGAGGCGGTTTGGGAACAGGCCACTCAAATTGATCAATTCGTTCAGCGCGAACCCAATTCTGGTGAGCCTGTTTCAGAGAAGACCATTGTTTCAGTATGTTACGATAATAATTACTTGTACTTCGCAGTGAAATGTTACGACGATCCTGATAAAATTACTGCCAAGGAAATGGCACGTGACGTGAGCCTTGGAAACGACGATCGTGTGCAGATTATTCTTGACACTTACCTTGACCACCGCAATGGCTATTGGTTTCAGATCGGGCCACGCGGCTCTATAGGTGATGCGCTGATCAGCGAAAACGGCGCCTCCATGAACAAGGAATGGGATGCCCTGTGGACGGGAAAATCAAGCATCAACAGCGATGGATGGGAAGCTGAACTGGCCATCCCGTTCAAGACCATTGGCTTCGATCCTGATAAAACTGTCTGGGGAATGAAGTTAATCCGCAACATCAAACGTAAGCTTGAAGCATCCTACTGGCCTGTTGCAAACCTCAATACGCACCGTTTTCAGATTTCTGATTCAGGATTGCTCACTGGGCTGGAAGGAATTACCCAGGGAATTGGCCTCGATATCTCGCCTTACGCGATCGGGGGAATGAATACCCGTAACGGTGAGAAAAATACCTATCATGCTGATGCCGGTTTAGATATGTTCTACCAAATCACACCCCGTCTGAAAGCCTCCCTTTCAATTAATACCGATTTTGCTGAAACAGAAGTGGACGACCGGCAAATCAATCTTACCCGTTTCAGTTTGTACTTTCCAGAGAAACGTGACTTCTTTCTTGATGGATCAAATTATTTCAAATTCGGAATCGAAGGTGACGACAACAATCCTTACCGTAATGCAATCGTGCCGTTCTTCTCCAGAAGACTTGGGCTCGACAACAATGGTAACATGCTCCCGGTAAGGTATGCAGCCAAAATTACTGGTTCTCAGAACAACTGGAATATCGGTATGATGCATATCAGCGATGAGCGTGACTACGGAACGGACAGCCTGCACCATTACCAGAATTCGCAACTTACTGTTGGTCGGATCAGCCGCAACATTGGCGCCCAATCATCAATTGGGGTGATCGGTACCTGGGGAAATGCAATTTCGGCTGACGATAACAAGGTAGGAGGGTTCGATATTAAATTGGCAACCTCTAAATTTCAGAAGAACAAAAATATTGCCTTGACAATGTTTGGAATGATTTCAGACACGCGCGGCAAAAAGGAAAACAATACTTCCTGGGGTGCCGACATTGCTTATCCGAACGACTTTTTATACTTCGGATTGGGTCATTATGAAGTGGCCGAAAACTTTGTGGCAGGCATCGGTTTTGTTCCACGCACCAATATCAAAGCCTCTTACGGAAATTTCTCCATAGGACCAAGGCCTGACAGTTGGGGAATCCTTCAGTTAAAAAGCGGCGCCGGATTTAATTACATGACGAACTTCGACAATATAATGGTTACACGGGTGGTGAATTTTTCTCCCCTGGGAATCCGTTTCAAATCGGGAGAAGAAATCTATTATTCAATCAGTCAGCAATATGAATTGCTGAAAGGGGATTTTAACATCTTCCCCGGATTTATTATTCCCCAAAATGACTATAATTTCTGGTATCAAAATGTTCAGTTCATCACTGCCGGGAGCCGCAATCTGGCAGGTGCAGCAAGTTTCGGATGGGGTGATTTTTTTAATGGCAGCAAGCAGGATATGGAACT
>Ga0209512_1004267_pt1 | contig 12643 bp, 11 predicted proteins | sample frozenSSSSmetaG_FD_184142 | JGI IMG/M metagenome (GOLD analysis project Ga0209512, IMG submission 184142) | Glacier valley bacterial and archeal communities from Borup Fiord, Nunavut, Canada, to study Microbial Dark Matter (Phase II) -... | ecosystem: Environmental > Aquatic > Freshwater > Ice >... | reverse complement strand
AATCAATCAAACAATCATCGGTTCTCACGGTGGTCTTTTTCCCGAAGAAGTTGTAATTGGTGTTTCCGTCCTCCGTCAAACTGTCCAACGCCGTCCAGTATTTATCTCTTGTCGGAGTGAAGGTAAGCCAGGACAGGGAGAATTAGAAATTACCATCGAAAATAACAACTCTGTCCCGCTAACAGACCTATGTTTGTACATCTCAGAATTACCCTCTTTCAAAACAGGTAAACCATTAGAGGCGAAAATTCTCCCGAACACGCAGGAATCCTTCACGACAATTATTGACATTCCCGAATTGCCTCCTAATTATGAAGGCAAATCCTATTCCTTGTCAGGTGAATTAACTTTTCGCTACGCTGATACAGAAGTAGGAAGAGTTTCCCTAAACCCTGAATCGGCAATCATCGTTAATCAAATATATAGTAGTGGGTTAGATATTAATGAATTCCTCTGATTTAGTCTACAATAACGATTTAGTCCGCGATACTTTCGGTAATCTCAGTATCGACAAAACCAGACTACCGTCGAGTGGACTAACTAAGATAGGCGTGCCTAGCTTTGTCGCTGAATGGTTGCTAGATAAGATTGTACCTGGTGTGGGAGCGTTAACTGCCACTGAATTAGAAAAAGTTAATACCTTTGCTAAAAAAGCCTTTCCTCGCAAAGATGACCGCAATGAGATTTATTTTGACTTAACTCAAGGAGAAGTGCAAAAACTGATTGCCTTGATGCAAGTGCGAATTAAACTAGAACTAGGAGGAAAAGCAATTCCTGAACCTTTAGCACAAATTCCCGTCTTAAATTTAACAAACTGCCAGATTCAAACCGAAATTGTCGAACGCTACAAAATGCTCTTACGTCAAGGAGTTTGGGGAAAAATTAGCTTGGCGATGCTGCCATCAGGCATAGTAGAAGTCATCGGTTTTGAACCATTCCAATGTTCGCAAGTTAACCTAAGCGCTTATGCCGAATGTCGGGCAAAGTTTAATACTCAAGAGTGGCGAGACTTACTTTTCTGTTCAATGGGCTTTAACCCGCAACATCCCAGTTACACCCAAGAAGCGAAAACGTGGATATTGGCACGATTACTACCCTTAGTAGAATCTAACTACCATATCATGGAATTAGCACCTAAAGGCACGGGAAAAAGCTTTGTTTTTGAAAACATCAGTAGTAAAGTGTCCTTAATTAGCGGTGGGAAAGTTACTCCCTCCCAGCTTTTTATTAATGGGACAACCAAAGAAGTTGGTCTGTTAGGTCGCCATGATGTTGTCGTTTTAGATGAAGTTCAAAGTTTAACCTTCCAAAATCCTGATGAAGTCATTGGTCCACTCAAAAATTACCTTGCCAGTGGTCGCTACAATCGCTCTGGATTTGCCGATATTTCTAGTGAGTGCTCGTTAGTCATGTTAGCAAACATTGAATTAGATCATAAATTACAACCACAAAATGAAGAAAATTTAATTGCTTCACTTCCTAACTTTTTTGCAGAGACAGCCTTATTAGACCGGATTGTTGGCATTATTCCCGGCTGGAAAATCCCCAAATTTAAAAGAGAAATGACAGCTTGTCAAGTTGGTTTAAAAATGGACTTTTTTGGGGAAGTCTTGCTATCGCTACGTGAAGATTCTCGCTTTTTGTCCTACGCACAACAGCACACTAAATTTGACAAAAATGTGACAGTGCGCGACCAGGATGCTATCCTCAAGTCAGCATCAGGCTTTTTAAAAATTCTTTACCCTCACCTGAATCTCACATTAATGGACTACCAGCGTGACTGCTTAGAACCGGCAGGGCAACTACGTCAAGCAATCCGCAATTCCTTATATTATCTAGACGACGAATTTAGGGTAAGTGGTAAAGAAATTTACCTGGAGACAAAATAATACTGTACTTATTAATCAGACACTACACATACATAGTACAAATGCAAAGCCACAATGTGTCAGCAGGGGAACTGTAACAATCAAATTACCCAAAAAATCTGAGAATATCGTAAACTGGTGATCTACTTGATGATTAAATTCTCAGAAAAACTTTATGCTCCAACCGCTGTGGTTAGCACCGTATTTAGCGGAGATTTTTGAGGAGTTAAGTATCCCTCACTACTTTACTGGGGCGATCGCCAGTTCTCTTCAAGGTGAAATGAGAGAGACTCAAGACCTAGATATGGTAGTGAATCTTCAGTCTAAGCAGACAAAATCTTTATTAAAAAAAATGAATGGTACTTATTATATCAGTGATGTCGGAGTAGCAGAAGCGATCGCGCATCGAACCGGCTGGTTCAACGTCACACATATCGAAACTACAGAAAAAGCGAATGTTTTTGTCATGCGCGATGAAGTTTTTGATCGCTCGAAAATGCAACGTCGCCGGATGCAGCTTTTAGAGGAACAAAACAAATCTATTTATCTTTGTAGTCCAGAAGACATCATACTACAAAAACTCCTTTATTTGCAGACGGGCAAAAACCAACCAGAAAAGCACAGGTGTGATATTCAGGGAGTAATCAAACGTCAGGGAGAAAGCTTGGATTTTGGCTATTTACTTCGGTGGGCGGACACTTTAGACTTATTTCCGTTGTTAACAGCAGCATTTACTGAGGCAAAATTGTAACACAGGAGGTTTCTGTAAAAGGATGTTTAGCCTTTTGGGAAACAAGCACGGATGCATGGTACGGTTTTAAATTCGTTTCCCCGTCAATCAGGTTATGCATTCAGAGAGCTTAAACCTCCAACACCTTGAAGAATTAGTCCGCAGTGGTATTGACATTACCCTCGCAAGCTTGAATTTCCGCACACTCAGCGGGACAGATGCCTATGAGTATTTGTTGATCTCCGAGTGTATCCGGCGCACTAATACAGGGATGGTCAGCACTGGGTGGCTGCGACGCTATACTCATGTCAAGCATGGTGGCTGGTGGTGTGCCGGACTTGACCCTCAAAATAATTGGCAGTTGATGGAGTGGGGATGTTTTAAGCCCAACAACCCCAGGCAAGATCAAGGCAAATCGATTAAGTACGAACATCCACCCAGCACACCCACACGAGTCTTTTGTCTGAAAGTACCGCTCTTTATTTGGCGGCAAGTGTCAGAACGCTACAACGTCACTATGCCCGAAATTAAAGTAGCCGCAGATGGCGAAGCTAAAGGATTTTGGCAATGGGTGACTGAGAACAATATTCCCGTGATTATTTGTGAAGGAGCGAAAAAAGCCGCAGCCCTATTGACTTGCGGATATGCCGCGATCGCTATCCCCGGAATCACCAGCGGCTACCGCACCCTCAAAGATGATTTTGGCAACGTCACCAGTCGCCAGTTAATCCCCGACCTCACCGCCTTTACCACAAAAAAGCGTACATTTTATATTTGTTTTGATTACGAAACTCAACCTAGAACAATCAAAGCCGTCAACAACGCTTTAGCTCAACTTGGCTGTCTACTACAAGAAAAAAACGCTTCTGTCAAAGTGATCCGCCTACCAGGAACAGAAAAAGGCGTTGACGATTTACTCGTTGCCCAAGGCGCAGCAGCCTTTGATACCCTGTATGACAACAGCGTCGATTTAGAAGTTGACCTCGCCTTAACCAGATTCCACACAGAATTAACCGTCAGCGCCGCACTCACCCTCAACCGCCGCTATCTCGGAGAAATACCTTTCCCCACCTCAGGATTAGTCGGAGTCAAGTCAGCCAAAGGCACAGGAAAAACCACATCACTCACCGAAATCGTCAACCGGGCAAAAACCAGAAACCAACCCATATTACTCATCTCTCATCGCATCCAGCTAGGACGGTTTTTGTGCGACAAAATCGGCATCAATTGGGGAGTTAGTCGGGAGTGGGGAAGTGGGACAGTGGGAGACCTCGGTTTATGCGTCGATTCCATCTGGAGACTCAACCCTGAAGATTGGCGCGGTGCAATTGTCATCTTGGATGAAGTTGAGCAATGTTTATGGCATCTCCTCAACAGCGATACTTGTAAAGAGAAGCGAGTGAAAATTCTTAAAATTTTCACGCAGTTGATTTCTACAGTACTCAAGACTGGCGGTTTGGTGATTGTTCAAGATGCCGATTTATCTGACCTTGCGGTCGAATATTTGCAGGGACTGTCAGGGATTGAAATTACGCCTTGGGTCGTGGTAAATGAGTGGCAGCCTGAAGTAGGTTGGGATGTGACTTTTCATGATGCTCCCAATCCAACACCACTGATTCATCAACTCGAACTCGATTTGATTGCTGGACGTAAATGTTACGTCACTACAGATAGTCGCGCTGGGCGTTATAGTTGCGAAACAATCGATGTTTACATTAAAGAGCGTTTAGAACAGTTTAGTCATAAATACCCAAAAACTCTTGTAGTTAGCAGTCAAACCACTAGTACTCCAGGTCATGCGGCGGTTGATTTGGTGGCGAATCTCAACCAAAATATCGTTGAGTATGATGCAGTTTTTGTCACTCCGAGTTTAGGTACTGGGGTGAGTATTGATGTGGAACATTTTGACCGCGTTTATGGGATTTTTCAAGGGGTGATTTCTGACTCTGAAGCTAGGCAAGCTTTAGCGAGAGTCCGTGCTGATGTACCTCGGGTTGTTTGGTGTGCCTCGCGCGGAATAGGGTTAATAGGTAGTGGTAGTAAAAATTACCGTGTGTTGTCTTACTGGTATCAGCAGAATCATAAAGAAAATTTAGCTTTGATGAATCCCATCCATAAAATAGATGTGGATATGCCTTTGGTTTATGACCCGATTCATCTACGGACTTGGGCGAAGTTCGCCGCCAGAAATAATGCTTCCTTAGCGATGTATCGGCAATCGATGCGTGATGCCTTGCGAGCAGAAGGGCATCAAGTTAAGATAGTTGACAATGCTGTCGAACAAGAAAAAATTGTTAAGTTACGTCAAGCATTTATTGCTAGCGATCGCGAAGATTTAGAAACGAGAATGAATTTGGTCGGAGAAATCATCAGCCTCCAGAAGGAATTTATCACCCGCATTGCTAAAGACAAATCGATTAGACAGCAAATTGCGCGGATTAAACGCCAAGAAGAAATCTCCACAGCCATCAAGGTTGCTCAAGCGACAGCCATCAATCGCCGAGAATATGAGTATCTGTTGACTAAGCGATCGCTTACAGAAACCGAACGCAACCAAGTCAACAAGTACATCTTACAACAGCGTTATGGTGTCGAAGTCACCTCAGAGCTAAAACTGCAAGATGACAAAGGATATTATTTCCAGCTATTAAACCACTATTATCTCACCCACGAAAGCGAGTATTTCCACCTCAGAGATCGACAAGAATGGAATCAGCAGATGTTTTGGGGTGAGGGTCAAGTATTTCTCCCAGATTTAAAAACTTACACACTTAAGGTAGAGGCATTTAGAGCCTTAGGAGTTTTACAATTCCTCGAACCAGAACGCGAATTCCAAGAAACAGACACCGACCTAATTTTACTAAAATCTACCGCATTGCGTTACAGCAAACACATCAAAAGAGCGCTTGGTGTCGGCATAATTGGGGAAAGAGAAAAAGAACGTGTAGCGGCAATAAAAGTGCTAAGCCGAGTTTTAACTCAGTTTGGCTTAAAATTAAAACGGCTGAAACAAAAACCTTCCCTAGATGTTGTAAAGACTTATACAATCGATCCCAAAACTCTCAACGATGGTAGACAAACAATCTTTGAAATTTGGCATGAACGAGATGCATTAATTTTAGAAACAGCCAAGATTACCGAAGGCAATGTATCAAAATTCAACACCGAACCAATACGATACTCAACCCCTACTGTTGGATGTCAGTAATACAACTCTCATTGTTACTCCAGAACAATTCGATCGCCTATGTATCGATAATCCTGACTTAAGACTGGAGTTAACCCAAAATAGAGAATTGATTGTTATGTCTCCAACAGGCGGTGAAAGTGGCAGACGAAATGGAAATTTATTTGCGAGAGTTTGGAATTGGAACGACCAAACTAAATTAGGTGACGTATTCGATTCTTCAACGGGGTATGATTTTACTGCAATTGGTGGAGGGAAACCGTCACCTGATGTTTCTTGGATTGAGAAGTCACGATTAGATGGAATTGATATCAAAGGATTTATTCCCGTATTTCCCGATTTTGTCATTGAGTTACGTTCTTCCACTGATAGGTTGAATGACGTACAAACCAAAATGAGTAATTATCAAACACTAGGGGTAAAGTTAGGAATACTCGTCAATCCTCAGAATAGAACAGTAGAGATTGGTAGACTAGGACAAGAGCTACAAGTGTTAGAGTCCCCCATGTCAATTAGCTGTGAAGATGTCATGCCAGGTTTCATACTGAGTATGACCGAAATTTGGTGATCGATTCACTATTTTTAAGGTCTACTTTCACCTAATCGGTTTCAGAGTCTTGGCTTGCTCAATGTACAACAGTTAAGCATTGAGGTAGGGTGTGATATTAACCTCATACTGTTTTATCTTGTAAATTAAGCATATAAAAAGAAACCAACTGACGCGATACATTTTAGGAAATAGATATATGTTTTCGTTATGACTCAAACACAAGCCGAAGTAAAACTATTTACTTTTGATGAATTTATCGAATGGTATGTATCCAGAAAACTCAGAAATACGATACGAATTGCATGATGGGGTAATCGTTGAGATACCTAAGCCTATAGGAAAGCATTCAAAACTAACAGGTTCTCTTGTAGGAAAGTTCCTTACAGCCATTAGTGAGATTGACAAAACCGATATTTGGTTTATCCCCCGAGAATCCATTGTTAAACCGGCTCGCGATAAATCTGGGTACGAACCAGACATTATTATTTTAAATCAAGAGACTATTGATACTGAGACGCGCTGGGAAACTGAATCAATCATTCAAAACGCGAATTCTGTCAAACTAATAGTTGAAGTAGTTAGTACCAATTGGCAGGACGACTACTACGATAAACTTCGTGACTACGAAGGTATGAACATTCCAGAATACTGGATTGTAGACTATGCTGCATTGGGCGGACGTAAGTTTATCGGCAATCCTAAAGTCCCGACAATTTTCGTCTGTGAATTAATTGACGGAGAATTTGAAATGACTCCGTTTAAGGATAGTGACCGGATCGTATCGCCTACTTTCCCACAATTAAACTTGACCGCGCAACAGATTTTTGACTCGGTATTGTAGAGAAGGAAGATAAGACTTTAAATAGCGCTGGGTGCCTTTAAGTATGTAAGTAAAGAATTCTATATTAAAAACACTAAATATCTATTTAAGCGTTTCTACATCGGGATAGTTAAGAATTTTTGCATCAACAGTTAACAGAGGACATCTATGGATTCTAGCTGTAGCTACAATCATTTGGTCAAAGGGGTCACTATGAAACCCACTCAATTGAGTTGATTGAATGACTATTGGTAAAGTTAAATCTAATAGCCGCACTCCGGGATAAGTCAAAGCTGCATCTAACCATACATCGATAGCCAAAGGCAAAATTAGTCGATTTCTTTCTACTAATTTGGCTACTTCCCAACAAGAAAGAATACTGACTCCAATACCGTCATACTGGTAGTCTTGTAACCACTGTCTCTGCTTCACAGTCAGACGTGCATCGTTTTGTACCCACCATACCCAAATATGAGTATCAATTACAATCATTGCAGAAATTCCCAATCCTCTAGAGCAACGGGTTCTGTTGGATCATCATAGCGGTATGGCTGTGTACCATGCAAAGGATAAATATTTTTATCCGATTGAGGTTTTGGCGCTAGTTGGGGCTGAGATATTTGAGTTTTTAGAACAATCACTTCTACTGCATCGCCGGCATGAAAAGGTAAACCTTGCAGCGTCAGTGTGCCATCTTCACTTAAAACAGTATCTATCTTATGAGCGTTCATATTTAAACTCCGCTAACATACTTGAAATTAGTTATAGCATTTTGCACTCTTCCACAGTATCGCGCCACAGCCATAACTGGTGACAGTGGTAAGACTAAAAGACAGGTTATCTTTATTTTCCAGTTAGAAACGGTGATATTCCACTTGGAAAGTGTAAATTCCAGTTGGAAACGGTGATATTCCACTTGGAAAGTGTAAATTCCAGTTGGAAACGGTGATATTCCACTTGGAAACAGTGATATTCCAGTTGAAAACAGTGATATTCCAGTTGGAAAGTGTAAATTCCAGTTGGAAATGAGGATTTTCCACATGGAAAGCAGAATTTATAATTGGACGTAAGTTAACTGATATTTTGCACTTATACGTATAAATCGCTAATATCAAGTTTGACAATGACTAATTTGACATCAAAATAAGTTTTCTAATAGTCCTCTGAAGAGGACTTTGGCTATGAGACAGGAACTAGAAGTCCCTGGCGGACGAAAGTACAGTCGAAGAATCTATAAACACTTAGTTACTTTTGTGTTGACCATGCCCTTGGTGCAAGATGTTATTTAACTTGTAATATGATATTAAAAATTTATTTTTATCCGGACTAAAGTAATCAAACAACATGAATAAGTGGGAGGTCTGAAAATTAGAAACACTTCATAAATTTTCCTTTATCCACGTTTTGAAACCTCTGATAGCATGACTTCTACCCAAGGTCAAACTTTGGCTAACATATTTATTAACTAGTTCGATAATTGGAATATCGGGAAAGTTGGGGCTGAAATTAGATTCGACATAATTTCCCTGTTGTAGCAGGTTGATTTGCAATCCCTGATTTTTGTAGCGCCAAAGCTCAGGTACCCCCAAACGGCGATAATTATCGAATGCGGTGCGGGAGGTAATGTCAATTTCTATTGCTAAATCAGGCGATGGGTCTACAGTCAGGTCTATACGATTTTTACCAATTACAGCAGTGTGATTTTGAATGTAAAAGCAAGTATCAGCTTCTACTGCTTGGGTCATATTTGGACTTTTAAAAGTTGTAGAACCTAAACACTCAAAATCAATTTCTAGTTTTTCTAGAAGAATTTTAACTAAATCTCCAACAATTTCTTTATCTTTCTCGTGTTCGGGTAATGGAACCATAATCTCCAACCAACCATCACTATAAGAAATTCTGGCAGCACGTTTGAGTCCCATCTCTTCTAAGATGTTTTCCAATTGCTGCCAACTGATATCTTTAAGCAACATTTGTTGCCCTGGATTGACAATAATTTGCTGCAGTTGTAAGAGCATATAGTTGGTGTAGTTAAGTGCTGCCAATAATTGCTTACCATTGTAACTCACAATCGTGACGGCATGGGACTTTGGTGCATAAGTGCTAAAATCTAGGTTGTGGTTTCTTCATGGACTGAAATTAGAGTCATAATTAATCTAGCTATTCGGAAGACATGAGGAAATCATGGTTGTACAGCTAACCACAAGAAGATTTACGGTGACGGAATATCACCAAATGGCTGAGGCTGGAATTTTAACAGAAAATGACCGTGTAGAACTTATTAGAGGTGAGATTGTCCTGATGTCGGCAATAGGTAGACGGCATGCGGCTTGTGTGAGGCGACTCATTAATTTGTTTTCACAACGCGTAGGGGCGCTTGCTATACTTGATGTTCAAAATCCGGTGCAGTTAGATAATTATTCTGAGCCTCAGCCTGACATAGTATTATTGCGACAACGTGCTGATTTTTATGAAACTGCACATCCTCAGCCAGAAGATGTGATCCTGCTTGTGGAAGTTGCAGATACAACCGTAGACTATGACCGGGAAGTAAAGATTCCTAGCTATGCTGTAGCGGAGATTGAGGAAGTTTGGCTGGTTGATATCAATAGTCAATCAATTGAAGTTTACCTTGAACCATTGCCAAGCGGTTATCAGAATATTCGGCAATACCAGCGAGGAGAAATTATATTTTTGTCGGCGTTGGGCGATCTGAGTGTTAGTGTGGATGAGGTTTTAGGATAGTTCAGGTCATTGATGAGATGAAATTTTAGTCCCAAATCGACCTGAGTGTTATCCTTGATGAGGTTTTAGGATAGTTTAGGTCATTGATGAAATCAAATTCTCGTCCCAAATTACCAATCCCGCTGCCATTATTGGGATCGGAGGGTTTTGCTCATTTTACAGTTACTCAACGTCTGCCGGCTTTAGCACGTCAAGTCATTGTTGACAACAATTTTTCAGCCCAGATAAATGGCAACTTAGAGAAGCTAGCTAGCGAGTTGACATTAGGATATCTACCACCATTGGTAGATGACACTGGTACAGATGTCGGTGCATGGGAAAGATATCTTGCACCATACCTGGGACAGCGCTGGGTGGATGTGCCTTGGTTTTTGGCAGAAACCTATTTTTATCGACTGCTGCTAGAAATTACTAACTACTTTCGTCCTGGTGAGTGGCAAGGTGTCGATCCTTTTGAGGTGCAGAAGCGTCAAGGCTTTTATTCATCCTTGGATTCAATTGTCGCTGTATGCGATCGCTTAAACAATGAGTTGCAACTCCCAGAATTACTATATTTTGCGTTATGGGGAAATCGAGTTGACTTGAGTCTTTGGTCATCCCAGATAGATCGCAGTCGTTTTGACATTCACAGCGAACTGGCTCATATTTTAGTCAATGATGCGCCTAAAGTTGCGGAATTGTTAGCGATTAGTAACGGGCGTATTGATGTTGTCATCGATAATGCTGGATTTGAACTGTTCTGCGACTTGTGTTTGGTAGATTTTCTTTTAGCTAGTGGTGTCGCAAGTCTAGTTAACCTGCACCTCAAGCCTCACCCTACCTTTGTGTCTGATGCAACCATCAAAGACTTACATGAGACAAAGTCATTTTTAGCCGCTTTTGATGATCCCGCAGTCGCATCTTTAGGCGGTAGACTGCAAGAATATATTGCTCATGGTCATTTAGCGATGAAAGCAGATGACTTTTGGACATCCCCTTTAGCCGGATGGGAAATGCCCGACCACCTCACTCGTGAGTTATCAAGTAATCTAATTATAATTAAAGGTGATGCTAATTACCGACGTTTATTAGGCGATCGCCATTGGGATTATACAACAAACTTTGCTGATATTGTCTGCTACCTACCCTCACCAATGGTAGCCCTTCGCACACTGAAATCGGAAGTAGTTGTTGGAATCCAAGCAGAACAAATTACCGAACTAAAACAAACCGATCCAGATTGGTTAATTAACGGACAATGGGGTTTGATTCAGTCTACCGATCTTGGGAGATAAATTTATGATTGAGATCTACCTCCGAATATGGATATTTTACCGGAATTGATATTACGTAAAACTTTGTACAAATGACAATTTGTGAATTTATGAGAATTATGGATAAGATTTAGAACTCAAGTTAATTTAAACTTATCTATAACTTTCGCTATCATTGGTCTTCAGCAGTTGGAGTCCAAATGTACAGAAAGTGGGTTTTGTCAAGCATTAACTTTTTTGGCAGTATGAAAAGGATCGCCTTGGCATGAAGATTCTCATAGTAGAGGATGACGAGTTTGTGAGGCAATTACTCGTTGAAATTCTCGAACACCAAGATTATGGTATCGAAACCGCTACAGACGGAGAAACCGGCTGGGAACTAGCGCAAACTGTTACCTACGATTTAATTTTGTTGGATGTGATGCTACCCAAGCTAGATGGAATTGATTTTTGCCGGAAGTTGCGAAATCAAGGCTATCAAATGCCAATTATGCTAATCACAGGTAGAGATAGCAGCAAAGATAGAGATGAAGGGTTAGATGCAGGTGCTGATGATTATCTAGTAAAGCCGTTTGACCACGATGAGTTGCTGGCGCGGATTCGCACTTTATTAGATCGAGATGCAGTTACCACACATATAGTGGAATGGTCTAACTTGCGACTTGATCCTAGCCGTTGTCAAGTCACTTACAATGGGCGTCCTGTCAACTTAACGGTTAAGGAATATTCTCTTTTAGAACTGTTGTTACGTTCCCCGCATCATGTCTTCAGTTGCAGCGCTATTATTCAACACTTGTGGTGGATTGAAGAAACTCCAGGAGAAGAGGTGGTGAGGACACATATTAAAAGTTTGCAACAAAAATTAACAGCGATGGGGGGTGCGACTGATTTGATTGACACTGTTTATGGTATGGGCTACCGTCTGAAACCGCTAGAACCAAAGCAAAGTGATCATCAACTGCCGATTCCTTTAACAGGAATTTGGGATCGTTTCAAAAACAAGACGATCGCTCAGGTAGAAGCTTTAGCAACAACGGCAGAATTATTTCAAAATACACTAGATGAGACTCTGGGGGCGACTGTCGAAAGAGAAGCGCACACGTTAGCTGGTGCGTTGGGAATTTTTGGCGCGGCTCAAGCTTCGGCGATTGCTAAAGAAATAGAACGCTTACTGCGCGATCGTCAGAATTTAAGCGCTCGCCAAATTAGCCAAGTGTCGGAATTAGCAAGCGCCTTACGTACCGAAGTTCAACAAAGCGGCACTACTTCCATAGGAGCGCAAACAAATGATGGTGATCCTTTATTATTAATTGTTGATCGCGATCGCTCATTAGCGGAGAAAATCGTTACTGAGGCAAACAATCAAGGAATCTGGGCAGAAATAGCAACAAATCTGTCTGCAGCTAGAGATATGATAGCTTGGAATCCTCCGAATGTAGTGTTACTTGACTTGTCTGTAACCAGTACCAGGGAGAACAGTTGGGCTTTTT
>Ga0209512_1004266_pt1 | contig 12648 bp, 21 predicted proteins | sample frozenSSSSmetaG_FD_184142 | JGI IMG/M metagenome (GOLD analysis project Ga0209512, IMG submission 184142) | Glacier valley bacterial and archeal communities from Borup Fiord, Nunavut, Canada, to study Microbial Dark Matter (Phase II) -... | ecosystem: Environmental > Aquatic > Freshwater > Ice >... | reverse complement strand
TTGTACCCAGATACAATTTTTTTTCCGCCTATTTTTCGTCCAAACCCTCGGGTTGACAGCTCCCAGGTTCGTGTGCTACGCTCCCGCACATGACCCCAACCAACGAGAACGAAAAGCCGCGACGGTCGATGGGAAGCCACCACTCGGCACGCGCTGACACAACCACCTGGCTGACCCCCCCACACGTCCTAGCCGCACTGGGAAGGTTCGACCTAGACCCCTGCGCCGCTCCGGGGTGGCCTACCGCTAAGCGGCACATCATCTTGCCCGAGGACGGTCTTACTGCGTCGTGGGAGGGACGAGTGTGGCTAAACCCACCCTACGGGATGGAGGCATGGACGTGGCTCTCAAAATTGGCAGCGCACGGTGAGGGTGTCGCGCTTGTGTTTGCACGGACCGAGACTGCCGGGTTCGTCCGCGAGGTTTGGGGCAAGGCGTCCGGGGTTCTGTTTCTTCACGGGCGACTGTTCTTTCACTACCCCGACGGAACGCGGGCGGGTGCTAACTCTGGCGCACCGTCCTGCCTCGTATCCTACGGCGCAAGGGACGCGGAAGTGCTCAGAACATGTGACCTTGCCGGGACGTTCGTGCCGCTCGATGCCTGCACCACCACAGTTTCGCTAACAGAAAGGACTGCACCGTGATAAACGAGAACGAGATCACCTACACCAACTACGACCCGCTGTTCCTAGCGCTGGACCGCAACGCACCCGAGGACACCGCCGACTACGGGCCGATGGGCAACCCGGACTATGAGCGCGGCCCGGACGAGACCCGGTGCTGGAACTGTGACCAACTAGCGCTAGACCACACACCGGGCCGGTGGTCGATCTACGGCGTGTGCCCAACCAACACGAAGGAGACCAACTGATGAGCACCGAGACCCACATCCACTACGTCACCGTCGCGGCTAGCGAAACCGACGGCCCAGCCTACGTCACGTTCGTGTGCCTAGCTGACCCGACCGCGCGCTGCCGGAACTACCCCGACTGCGGGTGCGAGGTGTGGGACGAGGACGGCGAAGACGACGGAACCAACGACCCGTGGAAGCACACCCACCCGAGCGTGCCCCAGCCCAAGTGCTGGCTACAGGAATGGTTCGCCAACGAGGGCACAGACTACGAGGGCGAGGACACCCTAGACGGACAGCCGACCCGCCCGCACCACGGGCCAATTGAGGCATACTTCGAGGGCGACTACGTATCTTGGAGTTTCATCGAAAAGGAGACCAACTGATGAGCACCATCGAGCCGAGCGTGCGGGACCGGGCGGCGCGACTCATCGCCATCGCGAGCAACGAACTCTGGGGGCACGACGGACCGCCCGACCCGAGCGACATCGAGGAGGGTGAGCACGTTGCCGACGCTCTCGCCGCTGCTGGGCTACTGGCGGGGGGTCTGACCATCAACACCGACCCCATGCCGCAACCCGGCGACGGCCCCGAGTACCACGCTGACCTAGCCGCATGGCTTGAACGACACCAACCGAAGGAGACAGCATGAGATCCAACCCGGACGCACAGGCCGTACGCGAGGCGCTAGATATGGTGGACCGCTACGAGCGGACCAGCCGTGGCGCAGAGAACGCGCGGGGCAGTATCCGCCTAGGCCAGAAGCCCGCCATGCGTAGCGGCGTGCTGGGGCTCTGGCGCAAACGCCCAGAGGGCCGCGACTACCCGTTCACGGCGGAAGAGACCAGTGCGATCTACGAGGCACTGGGCAACGTGCGGGACGACTTCGCCCGTAAGGCTAGGGATCTTGAGGCCACGGTCATCATGGCCCCGAAAGATAAGGAGACACTGTGAACGGCAACAAAGAGTACGCGGCAACCGTACTGCTAGAGGACGTGACGTGGCGGCTGGACCGTGCGTTGCGTGACATATACCCAGACCTGCAAAAGATGACCTTGCTAGAACTGCTAGACGAAATGGAGAACCAACTGTGGCGACTGCACGAACTAGAAAAGTAACCGTTTGTGCACCAAAGGGTGTACGAACCATCGTGACCGGAAGTGCGGAGGTCAAGGCCGAGATTGAGGAACGCATCGTCAATCTGGGGCTAGAGGGGGTATACACTGTGGTATTGAACAAGGATTGCCCGGAAGGTAAAGCATACGTTCTGGGAGACCTGACAACCCTGCCGTACTAACACAAATAAGGGGACACACGATGCACTACGCAAAGCTGCTAGAAGATGCCAAGCACCGTTGGCAGTTCGTGTGTACGTGTGGCACCAGCGGCACGGTGGGGGACAGGTTGCAGGCGTGCGATGGGTTGGACAAGCACGAAGCCACCGTGCGAAAGCCTGTTTACACGCACCTACACGCATGATGTACGTGCAGATAGTAAGCGTCTACGCCCACTAAGTACACACTGACACCGACTAAGGAGAAGATGACGAACATGGCGAACTTCCCAGGGATGGAGCATGTGAGCAAGAAGGCGGGTACCAGCACGCGCCCGATGGAGCACTTTCGGTATCAGGACGTGGACGAGCGCTGGCACCCCGTAGCGGCACAATGGATGACGTTCGAGAGCGGCGGGGCTATCACGTTCTGGACGGAGGACGCACTGGTTCTGGCTGTGCCGAACCACCGCTGGTGCCTGATGGATCAAAATACTGATAACATGTAGTTACCGAAACCAACCAACATCTTGGAAAAGGAGAACAACACATGGGTGACACCCTAGTTTCGTTCATTCGTACGTACGTTCCATTGGCGGCAGGGTCGTTTATCGCGTGGCTTCTCACGATGGGCGTCGTGCTAGAGCCGACCACGGAAGCCAGCCTTGCCGTGGGCCTGACCGGTGTGGTAGTTGCCGCGTACTACGCGCTGGCCCGACTGCTAGAGCGCAAGTGGCCGTTTTTCGGCGTGCTGCTCGGTTCTGTCAAGCAGCCGACCTATCGTGAGGTTGGCAAGCACGTAGCCTGACTGCACAAAGCTGAGAGCCCTCTACCGACCCACAAGGTTGGCAGGGGGCTCTTTGTCGCCCACATTAGATCGTGTTAGACTTACGGGGCGGCATTATCCGATATTTACAAGGGGTGTATTCGATGTGGAGGTAGACGATGTGGGCTTAAAACCACCAGGAAGAGTTATAGCGACCGTGATTATCGCCGTGGCTTGTACATTGATGGGTATTCTCGGCCTTTTTGACCGCCTCAACTACGTTGCATCAACAAATTTTGACCTTTTAGCGGCCACTGCGAACAACGAAATATGGACCCTAGGGTTCATCGCCGTGTCGGTTTTCGTGTGGTGCTCGGTGATCTTGCACCAGTGGCAGCAAAAAGCCATGCAGGCCGCAGTAGTGATCCTTGCTCCGTGGTCTTTGTACAACCTACTCTGGGGTCTGACAACAGACCATCCGGTGTCACTTGCGGCACCGATCCTTGCGGCCGTTTTGGCTGTCATAGCTCACTCGTTAGCAGTTGCTTGGGCACCCGAGGATACACACTATGACACAGGACGGTAAGGTTTCGGATGTTAGACGGACAGCTCATCTCCGCTCTGCTTATTGGCATATCCGGGCTCATCGCCTATCTAGTGTCGCAAACCTCCACCAAGGGCAAAGCGCTGCGCAGGGAAGTACGGTCGCTGCGGCGGCGCGATATTGCCAACGCTCGCTGGCGACACCGGGTGGAACTGGACTACGCTTCACACGGACTGACAATGCCTAAAACACCCAAAGAATTGTCGGACGAAGATGACAACGAGGATGAACAATGGTAGACGAACTAGAGCCTGACGACAGCGACCTAGACCGGGGCGCGCTGGTTGACCGTTATCGAACCATCGTCGTAGTGCTAGCACTCATCATCGCTGCGGGTTTGGCATGGTACTTGGGCACCTCTGCCAAGGATTCTGCCAACCAAGAGGCTACGGCCAAGGCGCAGACGTTCTCGCTGGCCCAGGAGGTCGCTGCGGCGTGCGCTAGCCCCGAGGTAACCGCAGACATGGCCGATCTGTGCCAGAGCGCCAAGGTCATCACAAAGGACGGCCCAGCGGGCGCTGCGGGGCCTCCAGGCGACAAGGGTGCGCAAGGTGCCACCGGGTTCCCCGGTAAGGACGGCGCGCCTGGCCTGAACGGTCTGCCTGGCGTAATCGGCCCTGCGGGACCCCCCGGTGTAAACGGCACCAACGGCCTAGACGGTGCTACTGGCTCAACGGGCGCTACTGGTGCTACTGGCCCCAAGGGTGTAGACGGCCCCGCTGGCCCTGCCGGACCCGCTGGTGCCACGGGCGCTACGGGTGAAACCGGGGCAACTGGAACCACGAACCCGTTCACCTTCACGTTTGACACAAGCGGTAAGCCTGGTCTCTACACCTGCACTATCACACCGCCTGCGGAAGCCGCCGTATGTAACCCTGTTGGGTGATAGTATGCTCGATAAGAGCATGATTCAACCGATGGGGAGACTACGATGACGTTTGAAGAGTTGGAATCCAAGTGGCTGGACATCACACAGACCGCTGACCCAGAATACTTCGCACTACTAGAGGAACTGATGGAGGATATCAATGGCTGCCACTGGACTGTCTCTGATCGATAATGCCCTCCTGAAAGCTGCTGCCGATGGACTGTCTCCGCAGGAGATGGGATCTGAACTAGGTATCTCACCGGCAAAGGCCGTTGTGCGCGTCAAAGAGATCCTTGCATCCCGAGATGTCTATTCGGAGATCGAACAGCGGCAGTTGCTCATGGTGGACCTGTACAAACTCAAGACCATCCTGAGCAACGGTCTGGGGGATACCAAGGTGGCGAGTGAGTACATCAAAACCATCAACACCATTGACAAGATCATGGACAAGCAGGGCAAGATCACCGCAGATGAGTTGGGTGTCATCACGCGGGTTCAGGCACAGGCCCTTCTGGGGCTTGTGCAGGCGGCGTTCGGGCGGGCAGAGGAACTGCTACTTGACCGATACCCGCAAGTCCCCCTAGATGAGATCCGAGAGGCGTTCGCCCTAGGTTTGCGCGAACAAGCTTTGGAGGCTACCTCCTGATAAGGTGTTAGACTGTTACAGAGGCCACCACCGCTGTCCCCCGCACCAATATAGCCGGGGATGATGTGGTGGCCTCTTTTTGTGTTAGGGTGGTATCACAACACACTGTATAGGGGAGAAAATGTCTGAGTTTATGTCAAGCGTGGTCGATAGCGCTATTGAAGAGCTAGCCCGGTTGTCTCAGGCTAAGAAATATTTTGACGATCCGATTTTGTGGGCCGAGGAAGTGCTTGGGGCGGAACTTTATTCCCAACAGAAAGAAATGCTGTATTCTCTTGCGGCTAACAAGCGCACCGCTGTAAAGTCGGCCCACTCCACCGGCAAGGCTCTGCGTGTAAACACACCCATTCCCACCCCTACGGGTTGGTCCACGATGGGTGGTCTGCGGGTGGGGGACGCGGTGTTTGATGAGGTTGGTGTGCCCTGCACCGTGGTGTCAAAGTCCCCTGTGTGGCATACCGATTCGTTTGCAGTGCGTTTTAACGACGGTACGGAGGTAGTCACCAGCGGCGAGCACGAATGGAACGTCAGCGTGCTAGAGAATCGCAAACGCGGCGGCTGTGCCGACTGGTCAGACAATTGGGACGGCACCGATATCCTGACTACCGAGCAGATGTACGCTGCGGGTGTCCTGAACGCGATAAACCAAACCCGCTACCGCGTACCCACGGCCAAGGCCCTTTACTCGCCAGATGCTGACCTACCTATCGACCCGTACGTGCTAGGTGTGTGGCTAGGGGACGGCACAGCGACTGCACCGCACATCACTATCAACACCACGACCAAAGCGGGCATCGTTACCGAGATTGAGCGCCGTGGTTACGAGGTGCGGCAGTTGAGCACCAGCACCAAGAGTGACAATGTTGCCATGTACTTTATCGGCGGTAGAAATGAATTTCGCGCTGAGCTGAAAAACCTGGGTGTGTTTGACAACAAGCACATTCCTATGGCATACTTGCGGGCTAGTTCTGCGCAGCGGCTAGACCTGTTGCGCGGAATCATGGACGCCGATGGGTTCGGTGCCAACAACTCAAAGGGCGCTAGCCCGAGCGTTGGCATTGATATGACCAACAAAGAGTTGTCTGAGAACATTAGGGAACTCATCCTCACTCTCGGTTGGCAGGTTGCCATTAAGGAGGGTGTCGCGGCGTACACGCTGAATGGCACACGGCACGTCACAGGCACCCGCTACCGGATGAACTTCCGACCCCGCGAAAACCCGTTCCTGGTGCGTTCAGACCAGTGGGCCGACAACGACCACATGCGTTCTCGCCAAACCCTGCGGTCTATCCGCAGTATTGAAAAGATCGACTCGGTTCCGACACAGTGTATCCAAGTGGATTCCCCGCGTCACCTATATCTAGCCACTGAAAGTTTCATTCCTACGCACAACTCCTTTACTATGGGGGTCGCAGCTACGTGGTGGGTTTCGACTCGGGGAGCGGGGTCGCTAGTCGTTTCTACTGCTCCCACCTATGCACAGATCAACAAAATTCTTTGGGCTGAAATTCGTAAGCATTGGGTTCGCCATAATCTCCCCGGCACAGTGCTACAGAGTGACGAGTGGAGAGTGGAAACAAAGAATGAAGAGGGGCGGGTAGTAGATGAACTTGTAGCCTTTGGCCGCAGACCTTCTGATGAGAATGAGAGTGCATTTTCCGGTCTACACCGCGAGAAGGGTGTGCTATTCCTCATTGATGAGGCCGTAGGTTGCCCTCAGATGATCTTCACCGCTGCCGAGGTCAACACCACCGCAGAGAACTGCCGCATCCTCGCTATCGCTAACCCTGACAACATTCAGACCCCATTTGGGCGCATCTTCAAGACCGAGGACCCGACGTGGAACAGGATGTCCATCTCGGTCTACGACACCCCCGCGTGGACCGGTGAGAAGGTCAGCGACAAGCTGCTATCGCTGCTCCCGCAAAAGGTGTGGGTAGACGATATGGCGATTCAGTGGGGCCGCACATCTGCGCGCTTTATGTCCAAGATCGCTGCGGAGTTCCCCACCGAGTCTGACACGATGTTCTTTACGCAAGAGGACATCATTCAGGGAATAAACACCGAGATCGTGGACGACGCCGACATTGACGTAGTGATGGGCGTAGACATCGCGCGCATGGGTGACGACTCATCCTGCATCTACACCAACCGCGACGGCTTTGTGCGGTTGCACAGCGTGTGGCAAAAAGTCAACCTGTTCGAGTCCGCGTCCCGAATCCACACCGCTGCGGTGGAGATGGGTGCTACCCAGGTGCGAATCGACGGCACAGGGGTTGGGGCCGGTGTGATCGACATTCTGATGAACCACCAGGACTTCGCCAAGCACTCTTACATCGTCATCTCCATGATTGGTTCTGGCGCTAGCCCGGACAGTCTGCGGTGGTACAACGCTCGCGCGTGGCGGCACGACGTACTGCGCATGGCCGTGCGGGCCAACAGTCTAGACCTAGACGCGGCAGACGAAAAGCTGCACAGCGAAATGATGGACGTGCAGTACATGTTCTCACCCAAGGGTGGTATTCAGATTGAGTCTAAGGCGGATATGCGAAAGCGTGGCGTCAAGTCTCCTGACCTTCTTGACGCGGTTACCTACGCGGTAGCGGACGTGTCCGACCTGTTGGACGAAGGCTTTAAGCCGGGTGACAAGGTAACCGCAGGATTGGAAGATATGTTGGAAAACGGAGATAATTTCCTCGCTTTCGGATGGTAAGATTGACAAATGGACCCAATGCAAGCACTTTCTGACCAATTCTCCGATATGCAGAAGCAGAACATGGACCTGCAAGAGTCGGTCAACGACCTTCTCATGCGGGCCGAAGATGTCGGCTGGGAGCGGATCGTCGGTGAAATGACCACCGATGGACCGGACCTGAACAACCTGCACGACATTTCAGAGACGCTACGGGATATGACTGCCGGTAACCCGCTGCTCAAGCGCGGTGCCCAACTGCGCCACGCCTACGCCTTCGGGCGGGGTGTGGTGTTTACCGGCATGAAGCCCGCAGGACAGAAGATCATGGACGACCGGTATAACAAGGGCATCCTGTTCTCGGTCGGTGCGTATGAGACCATGAACCTCGCTCTGTACACCGATGGAAACCTGTTCGTCATCTACGACAACAAAACACAGGAATTCATCAACGTACCGCTGAGCCAGATCACCGGCGTGGTCACGGACCCGCGCGACTCTGAGCGCATCCGTTACCTACAGCGGTCCTGGTCCAACGACGGCAAGGAGAACGTCGAATGGTACGCGCTGGACAAGTACAAGGGCGTACGCGCTAAGACCATCAACAAGAAGCCTGTCAATCAGAGTTCGATTATCTTCCACCACGCCTCTAACCGCCAGGGTGGCTGGACGTTCGGTATTCCAGACTCGTTCGCCGCTGTGCTGTGGGTCAAGGCGTACAGCGAATACCTAGCCGACAACAAGAAGCTCGTCAAGGCCCTGGCACAGTTCGCATGGAAGGTCACCGCAGGCACGCGCGCAGGGGCCGCTAACGTGGCTGCCAAGGTGGCTGTGCCCGGCACTGCTGGCACCGCTGTCATGGCGAACGGCAACGACCTATCGGCTATCCCCCGCGCGGGCTCGGACGTGAACTTCAACAACGGCCAGCCGCTCGCGGCCATGATTGCCGCTTCGCTCGGTGTCTCGGTCATTGCGCTCATCGCATCCCCCGGCGCTGCCGGTGGTTCCTACGGCGCTGCGGCCACGCTTGACTTCCCCACCATCCGGGTCATGGAATCGGTGCAGGACGGCTGGGTCACCTTCTTTGAGGGTCCGCTTGCCGCGCTGAAATCCCCCGCCGCTGAGTGCAAGTTCCCGAGCATCGAAAGCGATGCCGTGTACCGCGAGATTCAGAGTGCTTCGCAGGCTTACGCACAGGGGGCATTGTTCCAAGAAGAGTTCCGTAGCATCGTGCTCAACCTTCTCGATATTGCTGAGCCGTTGACCGGGCTACCCAAGGCCGATGGGTTCAACGCTTGGAAGGACCCCAACGCCGCTGCTCCGGCAGTAGGGGCTAACCCCGTGCCCGGACAGGGTAATACCGGCGCTGTCGGCAACATCAACAGCGACATTACCAACAACGACCCTGTAGTTAATGGCGAACCAACTGCGTGATACGTGATAGGATCAAACACATGACTATTAAACTTGTAGAGGCCGGTTCCCTGGGGGACAAGAAAGGCCGAAAGTACCTTTGCCGCCTGATCGCAGCGGGGCAGGGCAGCTCGGGGTTCTACAGCGAATCCATGCTTGCCGAGTACGGTCCCACCGCGTTCCCCATCGGAACGCACTCGTTCCTCAACCACAAGTCATACGACGACGAATGGCAGTTGCCTGAGCGTCGCGTGCAGGACATCGCGGGCGTCATTGTTGACACCCCGTTCTACGACACGGACGGCCTGTACGCGCACATCGAGTTCACCGAGGACGGCGCAAAACTCGTGGGCGAACTACAGGAGAACATCGGCCTGTCGATCTACGCGAATGGCGAGACAGAAGATTTCGATGGTGGCCTCAACGTCACCCGTATTCTGCCCTCGCCACTGAACTCCGTGGATATCGTCACCCGCGCGGGTGCGGGCGGTAAAGTAATGGCGCTAGCCGAAAGTTTCCGTGCTAAGATTAGTACGGATCAAACCACTTCTAATGACAGCGGTGGAAAAGTAACCGAAAGGATCGAGATGGACGACAAGGACATCGCGCGCATTGCGGAGGCTCTTGCACTAGCAATTGCTCCGTCATTTACTGCGCTGACGGAAGCCCTCAAGCCTGTTGAGCCTGTAGCGAATGAAGGGGAAACCGACTACGCGGCTGTCACTGAGGCAGTCATCGAGTCCGGTCTCCCCAAGACCATTCGCGCCAAGGTTCTAGAGGCCGTCAAGGCTGGCACCGACGTAACCGAGGCTATCGCGGAAGGCAAGGCTCTCGTTGAGAGCATTCAGTCCGACCTAGAGGTTTCTGCGGGCGTCATCAAGGAATCGGCTGGCGACAAGCCTAGCGAATCCACCTACACCCTAGGAGCGTGGAGCTGATATGGCACTAAACAAGATTTTCGCATCGACCACGGAACTTCACCGTGAGCGTCCGGTTCCCACGGGCACACAGTCTGGCGTCCCGCTGCTCATCGGTACTCGTCCCGCCGTCACGCTCACCGCCGAGGGTGCGGCCACCGTAACCAAGACCACGGGCCTTCCGGGTGGACTAACCTCAATCACCTACTCAAACGGTGGTGTTGGCAACCCGGCTGGGTTCGCCAGCGTTGCTTTTGACGGCACGTTCGAGTTCGCCGTTACTGGTGCTGTTACCGGCACGCTCAGTGAGGCTGAGGTTTTCATTACTGCCGGTGGGGTTCTCACCCTGACGACTACCGGGAACACCCACTACGGTTGGACGGACTACCCGCGTGACTTCCGCAAGGAAGCCGCTCGCGCCGCCGTTCGGATTGGACGATGAGCACGATGACCGCACGCACGTACAAGAATCCCTTTACCCTTGATGGTCGGGTAAAGGTCGTTCCCGGCGTTTCCAACCGCAAGGTCGATGCCGTCAAGGGCCTCCTAGAGCGTCACTACGCCGGGGATGCTATCGCCACGGCCACGCTTCACGAGGCGCTCACGTCCTCGGACGCGATCTTCAACATGACGCACCTTGCCACGCTGAACTTCGTCCCCCAGTACGACATGGCCCCGCGCGTGTGGTCGCAGATCGCTGGCACCCGCACCGTTCCCGACTTCAAGCCGGTCACGCTCTACAGCCTTAACCGCTCGTGGACCGATGGTAACGGTGGCTCGCAGGTTCTCAGTGACCACGGCGCTGCTCCGGTCATCCCCGAGGGCACCGCTTACCCGTACGCCTACATCTCTGGCGAACTTGCCGCTGGTGCTGGCGTCGTCAAGCGCGGTTTCAAGACCGACTGGACGCTAGAGGCTCGCATCAACGACGGCCTTGCCGCCCTAGAGCGTCTGCCCTCTGAGATGCTAGAGGTTTCGCTGGACACTGAGGACGCCGATGTTTGGGGCGCTCTCACCACGCAGAAGACCGCTGCAAGCAACCTTCTCGGTGGCCTTGTGCCGGGCAACGCGGTTGCCATTCCGGCTAACGCTCCGTTCTCGCGGGATGCTGTTATCCGCGCGATCATCGAGCTTTCCCAGCGGGCGCTCAATGGCCGTAAGATTCAGGTCACCGGGAACTTCAACCTCCTGGTCCCGACCGGTCAGGCCGTCTACGTGAACTTCGTCCTTAATCAGACGTTGAACGCGATCTCGACCAACCCGGCTGCTGGAACTCCCGAGTTTCTGTACCAGGTCAACGGTGGCTACAACCCGCTCGCGGGTATCTCGGTCATCGAGTCCGATTGGGTCACTGGCACTCAGTGGTACCTGGTCCCCAAGCCGGGTGCGACTCGTCGCCCCGTGCTTGAGCGTCTTGACCTCCGTGGCTACAGCACTCCCCAGCTCTTCGTGGAGAACCTTGCTGGCAACTACGTTGGTGGCGGTACGGTTTCCCCGTTCGAGGGTTCATTCTCTGCGGACGTTATCACCCTCAAGCTTCGTCAGTTCGGTGGCGGGGTACTTTGGGACGGCGGGATTGGAATCTGCTACTCCAGTGGTACCGGTACCGCCTAACCTAGCGGTTAGTCTGCTCTACTAGAAAAGCCCCATCCTCTCAAGTAGGGGGTGGGGCTTTTCTGTGTTACGATGAGCCATGACTAGAAACGGGTTCATCTATGGTTTACAGTGTGCTTGTCACGATGACGGTGTTCGGTACATCGGCAAGTCTCTCAATCCCCAATTGACCGCTAGGTTGCGATCACACAGGCACAACGCGCGCCGGGGTCAGGATTTGCCTGTGTACCGATGGATGCGGAAGCACGGTGTGGAAAACATAGTGTCTGTTGTGCTAGGTAAAGCCGATTCCCCGGAAGAGGTCTGCCTATTGGAGATCAGACTGATAGCCGAGATGCACACGCACGTATCGGACGGTGGGTTAAACTGCACGCGCGGTGGTGACGGCTCTCTCGGTTGGAACCAAAGCCCCGAGTCCATCGCCAAAGCTAATGCGGCTAGAGCCAAGACACGCGGTTATGTCGGGCGCAAACCCCACAAGCCACCAAAGCCAAAGCCCTGGGAGGACCCCGAAGTGAGGAGACTGCGTATATTAGCAAGTCACGCGCGGGGTGAATCGGGGGGTATGTCCAAACTCTCGGTTGTGCAAGTAATAGCCATTAAAAGTTTAATCTGCGACCGGGTGACGCAACGAGACATTGCTAAGACGTACGGGGTTACCCCAGAAAACATCTCCGCTATTGCTACAGGTAGGACTTGGACGCACCTGCCGTGGCCCCAAAGCCCTCTGCGCGTGTGCCGCGAACACTCTGATAGACTTACCAATGAATCCAACACACCCACTTGCACGCTAGGGGATCAAATACCGTGACTAAGTTTCTTGTATCGTATGACGACGTTGCCCAGTCATTGCCACCTATTGTCAAGGCAAAACTTGATGCCACCTATGCGACGAAGGACGAACTGCTCGTCAACGTGAGCAGGTTCGGCGCAGTAGGCAACGGGATCGCGGACGACACGGCCGCACTCAACGCCGCAGTAGCGAGCGGACTCGCGCTCTGGTGG
>Ga0209512_1004264_pt1 | contig 12649 bp, 4 predicted proteins | sample frozenSSSSmetaG_FD_184142 | JGI IMG/M metagenome (GOLD analysis project Ga0209512, IMG submission 184142) | Glacier valley bacterial and archeal communities from Borup Fiord, Nunavut, Canada, to study Microbial Dark Matter (Phase II) -... | ecosystem: Environmental > Aquatic > Freshwater > Ice >... | reverse complement strand
TTTAGCGATCGTGTTCTCCATTGTGATTGCAAATGATTTCACTGAGCTTTCTAATCGCTTGAGAAAGTTTACTCTCATCATCGCAATCAGATAAAATTCACGATCGCTCTGCCTAAACAAAGACTGATCTTCATAGCGTTCTCGATGAGGTCCTAAAACATACTTAAACAGATTAAACAGCGATAGCTGATAGTCAGAAATTTCGTCATTAATTTTGTCAAACGACAGAAATCTCCCTCTCAAATCAATCTCTTCGACATAGACAGAGATTGACTTTTGCCGTTCAGGAAATCCCCCCAACTGCTCGATCGTATCTTTGTAATAGGTCTGAATATGTTTGCGCGATCGAGCGATCGTTAATTCATCCAGCAGCTTGAAAAACGAAGAACTCAGTTTCGCCAACAGCTCACTCGTTTTGCGCTCTCCCGAAACTTTTGCCCAATTCGTAAACGTCCGTTGCGCGACTTTGAGCGTCTCTTGCAAACTCCGAATCCCGATCGACCCCTGAAACGTCCCATCTTGCCCCTCCGTCAACAAATAAAGCTGATTTCGCAGATCCTTCAAATCGTTGTTCACCGGAGTTGCCGACAACAGCAAAACCTTCGTTCTCACGCCACCCTGAATGATCTCCTGCATCAAGCGATCGTAGCGACTCTGCCGAATCACATTCCCGTCTTCGTCGCGTCGCCCTTTAGTGTTGTTGCGAAAATTATGCGACTCATCAATCACCACCAAATCATAAGCACCCCAGTTAAACGTCTCCAGATTAATATCGCCAACTCGTCCCGAATCACGACTTAAATCCGCACACTCTCGCGCCACCCGCTTTTGCTGAAGCCGATTGCTCAACGACAATCCTTCATCTTCGATTTTGAACGACTTCTTATCGACTCGTTGGGGATCAAGCGATCGCACAAAACGCGGTTCACCAAACAAAAATTGCAGTTCGTCGATCGTCGTCAGTTGATCTTTCAGCGCCTCAAATGCATAGATCGTGGAATAAGCGACACGATCGAGAGTTTAGAACCCGACCGAATCTTGGCTTGCAAAAAGTCTCCGACCGTTCCTCGGCTGTGATTACCTCGAATTCCAGATTGCGATGTCATGCCCAACCTCATTAAAAATCTGACCTTTTACTTTAGTATCGGCACAGAGAATGAGTGAGTTTTATAGCACCTTCGATCGGGCGGTTCGCTGACCTACTTTCAACCTGTTGATAGAACGTCAAGTGACTCAACTCCTCGATCGCAGTCATCCCCAACTTTGGCGCACTCCCTCCGACCCACAATTGCTATAGAATAGTTAAGTCGGCATTCGCTTCCAGTCTTCAGAACCGAACATCGCGTCAACCCTTCAACCCATATCTGTCTGCCAAGACTGGTGCCGCTCACGGCAACAGACCGATGTTATCTCTGGAGTCTCATGTCTTTTTCCACCCTTGGTCTGTCTGACGAAATCGTTCGTGCGGTCACTGCACGCGGCTATACTGAGCCGACTCCGATTCAGATGCAGGCAATCCCCGCCATTCTGCGCGGCAGCGACTTATTAGCAGGTGCTCAAACAGGCACAGGCAAAACAGCAGGCTTTACACTTCCTCTTCTGCAACGGCTCTCTGAAAAACGCATTTCAGACTTGCCCAGCCATCCCCCGATCCGATCGCTGATCCTTACCCCTACCCGCGAACTCGCCGCCCAGGTCGAAGAAAGCGTGCGCGAGTATGGCAAACACCTCAATCTCACCTCAATGGCGATCTTTGGCGGAGTCAACATCAACCCCCAAATTCGCCGACTCAAAAGCCGAGTCGATATTCTCGTCGCCACCCCCGGACGGCTGCTTGACCACTTGCAGCAGCGCACCGTCGATTTGTCACACATCGAGATCCTCGTGCTAGATGAAGCCGATCGGATGCTCGATATGGGTTTCATTCGCGATATTCGCCGCATTCTCACCAAGCTGCCTCAGCGACGACAGAATCTGCTGTTCTCTGCGACTTTCTCCAATGAGATCAAGTCACTGGCTCAAACGATTCTCAACAACCCCGTGCTGATCGAGGTGGCACCGCCCAAAGCCACCACCGAGCTAATCGACCAAAAAGTTTATCGAGTTGCCCGCGATCGTAAGTCCGAATTATTAACTCACCTGATCAAACAACACAATTGGTTTCAGGTGTTGGTATTTACGCGCACGAAGCACGGTGCCGATCGCTTGTGCAAACAGTTGACTCAAGGAGGCATTACAGCCCTGGCGATTCACGGCAACAAAAGCCAGATGGTAAGAACTCAAACCCTGGCAAAATTTAAGGACGGCAAAGTGCAGGTGCTAGTCGCAACCGATATTGCCGCCCGTGGCATTGATATTAGTGAACTGCCGCAAGTCGTCAACTTTGACCTCCCCGACGTGCCCGAAGACTATGTGCACCGCATTGGGCGCACAGGTCGAGCCGGAACCGCCGGAGCCGCGCTATCTCTAGTGTGTGTCGACGAATACAAGCTGCTCGCAGACATCGAAAAGCAAATGAAGCGATCGCTGCCTCAAGAAGAAGTGGTGGGTTTTGAGCCTGATCCCAACGCCAAACCTGAGCCGATTCAGCGTCGATCGCCGCGATCTCAGCAGCCCAGAGCCACCGTTACCCCTGGGCGATCGTCCTCCGGCAGACCGCGACCACGATAAAACACCGTAGAGACGTTCCACCGGAACGTCTCACCGTTTTGCAATGACCTACAATCTCTCGTTACCTCCAGTCTTTCCAGTTGAGATTCAAAATCGACGTATTTGGAAACGCCGTCGGATTGCCATTCGCATTTAAGCGTTTTTGCAACTGCTCCAAATTAGCATTCGCTCTAGGTAAATTTTCGATTAACTGATACGGCATCGTTCCCGTTTCTAACGCAAACGATGCAGTGGTTCCGGCAGCGGCTCCGGCTGACCACTCGATCGAGTGAACTCGATATGCCGAGGCGCTAATATGATCCACTGCAATGCTTTTGCCCGTCACCAATAAGTTATCGATTTTCGGCGGAATCATTGCCCGTAACGGAATCTGAAACGGATAGGTTTCATCGGCTCCCTGCCGCTCTCCGGGGCGTTCTTGATTGCCTGGTTTTTCGGACGGCGACTCGACCATGCAGGGGTGAAAATCGAGATTATAGTGACCGATGCCCACACTGTCGGGGTAGATGTGCGCCCGCGATCGCCACTGCAATTCTTGTGGAGAAATCTTGCCGCGAATCACGTCGATCGTGCGTAACCCCGCCAGCGCTGTGGCTAAATTTCGGTAGGTGTCTTCAGGAAGATTTTGATAGTAAGGAGTATCGCGAAAGTCTTTTCGAGAGGCTGAGATTTCGTCGATCGCAAATCCATTTGGGTAGCCGTAAGCATAGCGTCCGATCAGCCGCCTTGACTCGCGAATATAGGGATATTTTGACAGCCCATGAGCCGTGCCCATTGGTGAATCAAATCCTTTGAGAAATCGTACATTGGGAAACGGTTTCTTAGTCGCCAGTTTTGTATCGCTCGTGCCAGCCACAAACCAGTAGAAATAGCCCAACGCTTGTTCTTCGCCGCCTTGCAGACTGCTGACTCGCAGCCCTCCTTGCCACCCTCCGGGCGTAAGCTGCCCCGTTGAGGCAAGCTGCTGCCGCGTGTAGAGATAGTTATCTGCCGACGTGCCGGGAGCATAATCATTGCCCCAGTTCCAATTCTGCATTGAGATATCACCAGGCGCGATCGTTTTCGACCCCGCGCTAGATTGAGTGCTCAAAATTCGTCGATAGGTAAAGACTAATTCTGGAGCCTTGGCATATTGATCAGAGTTAAAACTGTAGGACTTAGCATATTGTGGATAAAACGTAGGCGGTTCAGCGGCTTGAGGCGTTGCCGTTGCCTCCATTGCGAAGGTATAAGTAAACGCTTGCGCGCAGTAAGGATCGCCACTAGCACTAGACGAAGACGGATTAGTATAAGACCGTCCATCTACGCCGAGACGATAGGGCAGATCGGCTAAAGCTAATAGCTCTCCGGTCTCGGTGGCTTCGACGACGTACCACTTTCCAGAGGGCGGCGGCACAAAGCGCACGATCGCCTTTTTGAATCGAGTAGAATCGTCTTCGCGGTAGGTGTCGGCGATCGTTTGAGACAACGGCTCACTGTTTAGAGGCAGCGCACCCGATGCAGAACGATGCTGAATACTGCGAACGGACTGAATCTGCTGCCCTGTGCCAACGGTGCCCACTTGCAAATCTTTGACCACCGTGTTGGGAAAAAATCGCAGTTTGCCATGTCCCTGCTTTTCGACTTCGCGCAACATTGTTTGCAAAATTTCGTGCCCGTCTTTGGGCAAAAAACACACCGCACTCACCCAACAATTTCCCGGCGTTTTTTGGTTTTTGTGGCGATCGACGAGCCGCTGTCGAAACTCGGTATAGCCCTGCGGAAAATAGAGCTGCGATCGCTGCGTTTTTTTCTCATCGAGCGCCGACGTGCCCTGAGACGAAACCTGTCCGCCTAGCCAATCAGTAATTTCGGTCAGGCAGACCGTATGACCCGATTTTAGAGCCTCATAAGCAGTCGCCACGCCCGCCAATCCACCCCCGACCACCAGCACATCGCAGGCAACATCTTGATCGATCGATCGCGCCTCAGCGTGGGGCATACGGGCAACCACTGCCGGAAGAAGAGACAGTCCTAAAGCCAAACGAACGTAAAATTTCATAGCAGCAAACTGAGTGAACTGGAATTGTAGAGCGAGTTAGGTCAAGCCGTCACCCATCATTCGACGGTTGTAGATGATGATGGATTCACCCGATGCTGTAGAGACGTTTCACCGAAACGTCTCGCCGCTTTTGCCATGACCGATCGAGCGATCGCATCCAAAAACCGAATCAGTATGATCCCCAGAAACGTCGCAGCAATCCCTCAAAAAAGTGCCCGTTCCACAAGGATATCTCCTTACAAAACGGGCACTCATTTAGCGTCCTAAACGCTGCCTAGTCAACCAAACTCGGCTTTAGCTCCACCGTTGGTAGCTCACATTCATCAAGAGAAACAGGCACGGGCTGGACGTGCCAGATGCTCTTGCAATACTCGCTGATCGTGTAGTCGGACGAGAACTTGCCCATCCGCGCCACATTCAAAATCGACATCCGCGTCCAGTGAGTTTGATCTTGATATGCCAGACTCACCTTCTCTTGACAATCGGCATAAAACTGGTAGTCTGCCAGCAGCATATACTCATCTTTATATAAGAGTGAGTCTACGATCGACTTAAACAAACCCGGTTCTTTGGGCGAGAAGAACCCAGACGCAATCTGATCGATCACGGTTTTGAGTTCGGGATTGTTGCGGTAGTACGCCAAAGGATCATAGCCCTGAGTCTTCATCGCCATCACTTCTTGAGCATCTAACCCAAACAGGAAGAAGTTTTCTTCGCCTACTTCTTCACGAATCTCGACGTTGGCACCGTCTAGGGTTCCGATCGTCAGTGCCCCACTCAGAGCAAATTTCATGTTTCCGGTGCCAGAGGCTTCTTTGCCAGCCGTTGAAATCTGCTCAGATAGGTCAGCAGCCGGATAGGTAATCTGCCCCAGCGAGACCGAGAAGTTGCCCAAAAATGCGACCTTCAGCAACCCTTTAACATCGGGATCATTGTTGACGACTTCTGCGATCGAGTTGATCAGCTTGATCACCAGCTTTGCCATAAAGTAGCCAGGAGCCGCTTTGCCGCCAAAGATAAAGGTTCTGGGAACATCAGTAGAGTTAGCGCCGTGCTGTTTGATCCGATTATAGAGAGCGATAACGTGCAGTGCGTTCAGCAATTGCCGCTTATATTCGTGGATGCGTTTAACCTGCACATCAAACAGTGAATCGGGATCGATTTCGAGATCGTTGTTGCTTTGGATATAATCTGCAAGAACGCGCTTGTTGTGTTGCTTGATCTCACGCCATGTTTTTTGGAATTCAACGTCATCTACAAAGGCTTCTAGCTTTCTCAGTTCTGATAGATCTTTGACCCAGCGATCGCCAATCTTGCTCGTAATCAGAGCCGAGAGTTTGGGATTGCTCATCAACAGCCAGCGACGCGGAGTTACGCCATTTGTCTTGTTTTGAAACTTCTCTGGATACATCTCAAAGAAGTCGCGCATCACGTCATGCTTAAGCAACTCGGTGTGCAGTGCCGCCACGCCGTTTGTGGTGTGACTGCCCACAAATGCCAGATGTGCCATGCGAATGTGCTTGTCATCGCCTTCCTGAATCAGCGACATCCGCTCAAGTCGTGCCCGATCGCCCGGAAACTTCTGCCGAATCTCATCTAAAAAGCGGAAGTTAATTTCGTAAATAATCTCTAGATGTCGGGGCAGCAGCCGTCCAAACAAGCCGACTGACCAGCGCTCTAACGCCTCGATCAGCAGCGTGTGATTGGTGTAGGCAAACGTATGGCGGGTGATGTCCCACGCTTTATCCCAAGTGAGAGCGTGTTCGTCGATCAGCAGTCGCATCAGTTCAGCAACCCCGATCGAGGGGTGGGTGTCATTTAACTGAATCGCCACTTTTTCTGGGAACACATCGAAATTATCGTGGTTGCGGAGATAAGATCGAATAATGTCTTGCAGCGAACAGGACACAAAGAAATATTGCTGCTGAAGCCGCAGTTCTTTTCCTTGAGGCGTATTGTCGTTGGGATAGAGAACTTTCGAGATGTTTTCTGAGAAGGTTTTTTCAGACACCGCCTGCGTATATTCGCCCGCGTCAAACACCTGGAAGTTAAAGTCTTCACTGGCTTTGGCACTCCAGAGGCGCAGGGTATTGACGGTGTTGTTACGATATCCCGGTATAGGCGTGTCGTAGGGCACACCATAGACCGTCGCTTGCGGAACCCACTGGACTCGGTAGCCGCCCTGAGCGTCGGTGACTGCCTCAGTATGACCGCCCAGCTTGATCTCGACGGTGTAATCGTTGCGGGCGATCTCCCAGGGGTTGCCATAGCGTAGCCAGTTATCGGGACGCTCGCGCTGCCAGCCATCGACAATCAGTTGGTCAAAAATGCCAAATTGGTAGCGAATTCCATATCCCATCGCGGGGATTTCCAGGGTCGCCAGCGAGTCGAGGAAACAGGCGGCGAGTCGTCCGAGTCCACCATTGCCTAAGCCAGGTTCTTCCTCCCGCTCTAGCAGGTCGTCCAAGTTTAGCCCCATCTCTTTGGCGGCTTCTTTCATCTGGTCGTAAATGCCCAGGTTAATTAAGTTGTGAGATGAAAGCCGCCCAACCAGAAACTCGGCAGAAAGATAATAGACGATTTTGGTGTCTTTCTTAAAATAAGTCTGTGCGGTTTTGATGCGGCGATCGGTCAGGCGATCGCGCACACTGTAAGCCAACGCCATGTAGTAATCATTGAGCGTGGCAAACTGCTCATCTCTGCCCTGAATGTAGTAAAGGTTGTCTCTCAGAGCTTGCTTGAGGTTTTCCAGGGTCATTCCTGTGCGATCGTTCTTACCAGACATAGGCTGTTTGCTGTTCCCTACAAATTGGCTAATTTTATTCGCATTGGACACCCTACAACTGGCGATTGCCCAGAAGAAGTAGCCAATATTACACTAACTATGATCTTAACTAAACTTGGGAGAAGTTAAGCAAAATAGCAGAAAGGCGATCGTTTGATTAGACCTCCTGCACGAATCCTTCGCCCTCTCCCTGGCAGGGCTAATTTAAGGTCGAGAAAGAAAATCTGTACCCTTTATCTTGCGTTAAGGCATCATTCTGATGCTGAACGAAGACTCAAGCTTGTGGATTTTATCTGGTGACAACTAATCAGCCCTGCTCTCCCTGGGGAGAAGGGAGCTAGAACCTCTTGTTCCCTCTCCTTGGGGCTACCGTGTACACACAAGTCCAGCTAGACCGGGTTTGTGACTAAACGACAACATGAAAAAATAAGCAATCCCATCTTGATTCACGCAAAACAAGTCGGGAGAAAAGCCTTTGGAGATCCTAGACTGGTAAAAAAGGGGCAGCATTATATGAGTCTATGCAAAACCATCAGACCATCGTCATCCAGCAAATTAGCCGTAATCGGTCAGAGCAAATAGCTTACTACCGCTACTTGGAGAATGAGCAGGTGAGCGTACCGGAATTAGTGAGAAGTTTGGCAGACCATTGCCAAGAACAAGGATCGGGGAGACCTGTCCTAGCCATTAGCGACACGAGTGGAATCAACTTGGATGCGCATCGGGGTCGGTTGAAAGAGGAAGGAGTCGGGGTCGTCGGAAATAATCGAGATTTAGGATTTTTCATTCATCCCACGCTCGTTTTGGATGCTCAAGATGGGTTTCCACTGGGCTGAGCCATGTGCAACTGTGGACTAGAGCCATCAGGCATGGGGATAAACAGGAAAGACGTTGCCAAAAACTGCCGATTGAAGCGAAGGAATCCTACAAATGGTTGGTTCCAGCCGAGCGTAGCCAAAGATGCTTTCAAGCAGGCGATGCCCAATAAACCCTCTCTCAGTCCCTTGAGTGGACTTTGCACCGTTAGACCGTGATTTTCAATCACGGGCGGGTGAATGCCAGAAACGAGAGAGTTTTAGTTCAGGTGCAAGATCTCAGTTAAGGCTAAACTCAATGTCCCCAGTTGATTGAAGGCAGTCTTGCCAGAGCACAAAGGACACATACAAGCGGCTGGAGCCTGTGAAAGCGGCTGCATTCTAGAAGTCGAGGCAACGGTTGAGGTGAGTCCGCCTGTAACGATCGCATCTGAGGTATTAGGAGGCGCGATCGCCGCTGGAGCTGCCGCTTGCCAACCGCCCGAACTGTAGGTGTAGTAAGTGCCGCCCACCAAAAACTTCAGGGAGCCGTTTGCACCATAGTAGTTTTGCAGTTGGATCGAGCCAGAGGAACCCAGCCCGATCGTTAAATTGCTGCCACTCACGGTGGTGGTCAAATTTGACAAGGTATATCCTGCAAGCTCTACCACGTCAGCAGCACTGCCAGATTCAATCACGTCATTTCCCGTAGAAATGCCACACGTATAGCCTTTAAAGACATTGTTAGCAGCGTTGGCGATGATGTAATCATTTCCGTGTGAATTGATCAGATTCTCAATTACAGTGCCGTAAGCGATCGTGGTGCCAAAGTTAGAAGTGACGTATTGCAAACCCTGAGAAATGCCATCTGTCGGCTGATAATCTTGACCATAATCATAATAAGTTGACCCGTTGTAAGACGATTGAGTGGTTAAGATGCCGCCTGGGTTAAGGTCAAACCGATAGCTTGACGACGTGGATAACCCAGAAAAATCTAAGGTGTCTATTCCGCCAGCATCCCAAATGCTTTGCTTTAACGGAGTCGTTGTGCTGCCGAAAAATTGACTTCCTACCGCGTAGCCATAGACGGTGTTAAACGCGTAGCTCGTCATGTTCGCATTGTAATCTCTAGCACCGTAAAGATATTGCAGCGCTCGAATGTCATAATTCATTAGCGTACTTGCTTTACTTCCAGTGTATTTTGTGTCACTTGTTCCGTTGTTGTAAGTCATTACGGTGTTTGTGAGATTATCGTCGCTTGGTGATAAATAAGGTCCTTCTGTAGTGCCTCCTCCCACGTTGTAATTTCCGGGGTGTTTTAAGCCCAGCGTGTGCAGCGTTTCGTGCAAAAGTGCCGTATAGCCGTAGCTTCCGGCTCCCTCTTCAAAACTTGCGGCTTGGTTGGGGTTGAGGTGAACATCACTGCCAATGCCATCGCCTGGGTAGTAGCCATAGGCATAAAAACTGTAGGCAGCACTGTTTGCACTTGACCTGCCATCAGAGTATAGATAGCGAATGACCCCACAACTCGTAGCGGTATCTGCTACTTCGACAAACCGGACGTTGATATAAGACTCGATCGAAGACAAAATCGATCGCACGTTGCTCTTGATCAGGCTGCTGACTTCTGAGACGGTCTCGTTCCCCGTGTAAGCCCCAGACCCATTCGTATAGAAACTGTAGGGAATCACTCCCCCATTCGCACTTGTATTCCAGTAGGCGTGGCTTGCGTTCCAAAGAGCCTCGATCGAGGGGTTGCCAGAGGCTGCGCCATAGTTCACCACGGGATTAGCGATCGCAGTAGTGATCAAAACCTCCTTAGAATCAATGCCGCTGCCCTGATTGGCGTTGTTGCTTTCGTTTGCTTCACTGACGACATTGAGAGAATCAATGACCATGCCAATGTAGTAAGTTCGGTTTCCCTGCCAAACGGCATCGCCAACTCCAGGAAGGCTGAAGGTTTTGCTTAAGGTTGCGGTCAGATTATTGGCGGCGATCGCGTCTACATCATAGGTTCCGAGAAGGCGATCGCCCGCAGTGATCGTCGCGTCTTTTGAGAGATAGAACGCAACTTGGAATGGTTTTGCATCAGTGCCCGTGTTTTTAACTCGGAAGTTAGCGGACAGGCTGCTTCCGGCGAACAGGGAGGACTGAGCGACCTCAAAGAAAGCGCCCGATAGATCCGGTTGAGCATCAAACTCCCAGGCATCTCGACCAAAATCGGTTTGAGTAGACCGTTGATTACTTGCATAGTCAAGCTCGCTGCCTAAAGATTGGGTGCCCGATGCTTTTCCTTGGCTGAAGTTAAAAGGGGTGTAGACACCTCGGCTATTGTCGATGTCATAGTAGCGATCGACAAACACGTTGCCGACATCTGCCGCCGTTCCGTCTCGACTCAACGCTGTGATCAGATATTTGCCGTTTAAGCCAGTTTCATTGGGGTTTGGATTGGGGTCAATAAAACCTCCGATCGTGTAAGTTCCAGTTTGAGCGTAAACCCATCCCGTATAGTAGTCAGCCGCGTTGTCTTTTCCGTTGTAGTAGTAGGTGAAATTGTATTTAGAGTAGCTAACGTCGTAGACCGACTGATCTAATCCAAAATCATTGTCGTTGCTGTTTGAGTTGCCAATAAAATCGTATTCGCTTCCCAAAAGATTTGTGCCCGACGCGTTTCCCTGCCCAAAATAAACGGGCGTGTATGCAGTAGAGTTTTCGCTGTTGTGGTAGTGATCCACAAAAACTTTACCAACATCTGCCACGTTTCCAGCCGCGATCGCGGACTGAATTAGATACTTCCCATTACTACCCGTTTCATTGTTACTACTGTTTGGATCAAGCCACTGACCAACACTGTAGGTATCAGAGTAAGAATAGACATAACCCGTGTAGTAGTCTTTGCAGTTGTCAAATCCGTTGTAATAGTAGGTAAACCCATATTGATAGATAGGTAACGCCGCCGATAAATTAAGCGTGTAATTGGTGGCATCGCTCGCGTTTGAGTAAAGTCGAACGTAGTAAGTGCCTGCGGATAACTGTCCACTGCTGATCGATTCTGCTGAGTTGCCCACGATCGCAGAGGTTTGAATCACCGCACCCTTGCTGTCAAGAAGCTGAAGATCGACATTTGCGCTGAGATCTGTGAGCGCTAGCGTTAAGCTACTATTTCTGGACAGCGTAAATTGATAATCGTCTTCACGATCAGTTGGCGTACCTATCGATTCTCGAAAGGTTGCTTTTTCGGTCAGCGTTCCGATGTCAAAAGCGTTAGCGATCGTGTTTCCAACCGCGTCATTTGTGAGAGTTTGAGCAAATTGCTTAGAAGTCGAGACAAGTTGCCAATTGGGATCGGGGATTTTGAGAAGCCAGACCGCTGACTCGATCGCGTTGCCTTTCATCTGCCAGACTGCGTTGTCGCCAGTGGCATAATTTCGCCAGATTAAATCAGCCTGTCCGTCATTGTTATAGTCTGCAACTCCGGCTAGTTTCCAGTTCAGGTCAGGCACTTTTGTGAGAAAGATTCCTGACTCGATCGCGTTGCCTTTCATTTGCCAAAACGCGTTGTCGCCAGTGGCATAATTTCGCCAAATCAAATCAGCCTGTCCGTCGTTGTTGAAGTCTGCAACTCCGGCTAGTTTCCAGTTCAGGTCAGGCACTTTTGTGAAATAGACTACCGAATCAATGGCGTTGCCTTTCATCTGCCAAACTGCATTCTCGCCAGTGGCATAATTTCGCCAAATCAAATCAGCCTGTCCGTCGTTGTTGAAGTCTGCAACTCCGGCTAGTTTCCAGTTCAGGTCAGGCACTTTTGTGAAATAGACTACCGAATCAATGGCGTTGCCTTTCATCTGCCAAACTGCATTCTCGCCAGTGGCGTAATTTCGCCAAAAAAGATCAGCCTGACCATCGTGATTAAAGTCTGCGGTAGTCTCTAGCTTCCAATTTGGATCGGTCACTTTAGTGAGAAAAACAGCCGAGTCGATGGCGTTGTCTTTCATCTGCCAAGCTGCGTTTTCGCCAGTGGCATAATTTCGCCAAACTAAATTGGTTTTGAGATCACTCGTGGCAGATAAATCAAGACTGTAGCGATCGCTATCTTGACTCGTAGAAACCCGAAGATAGTAAGTTCCAGGAGCGAGAGTTGTGTTGACGAGTTCACCGATCGCGCCGCTATTATTTGAGGCAGAAAGAACTTCGCTGCTGCTGACTACTCCGTTACGATCGCGGTCTTGAATTAGCTCAAGGTTGACATCTCCATTTAAGTGATTGAGAACTGCACTGAGACTGCTATAACTCTTGAACTGAAATCGGTAATAGTCGGTTGAATCAACGCGGCTAATTGAGTTTGTAAACGTCTGCGCG
>Ga0209512_1004261_pt1 | contig 12658 bp, 13 predicted proteins | sample frozenSSSSmetaG_FD_184142 | JGI IMG/M metagenome (GOLD analysis project Ga0209512, IMG submission 184142) | Glacier valley bacterial and archeal communities from Borup Fiord, Nunavut, Canada, to study Microbial Dark Matter (Phase II) -... | ecosystem: Environmental > Aquatic > Freshwater > Ice >... | reverse complement strand
ATCTAAATATGCAGAGGCGATAATCAGTTTTAAGTCTGCACTTGACATCAAACCAAATGATTCAGTTGCCCTTACTAAGCTTTCTGAAGCTGAAAAACAGCTTGCACTGGCAGGTGATAAAGCAAAGAAGGATGAAGAATTCAACAGGTTAATTGCTGCCGGCGATGCCAATGTTGGCCAATCAAAATATGCAGAGGCGATTATCAGTTTTAAGTCTGCACTCGGCATCAAACCAAGTGATTCAGTTGCACAGGCGCGACTTGCTGAAGCTGAAAAACAGCTTGCACTGGCAGGTGACAAAGCGAAGAAAGATGAAGAATTCAACAGGTTGATGACTGCCGGAGATGCCAATATCAATCAATCAAAATATGCAGAGGCAATAATCAATTTTAAGTCAGCACTCGACATTAAACCAAGTGATTCAATTGCAATGGCTCGACTTGCCGAAGCTGAAAAACAGCTTGCACTGGCAGGTGACAAAGCGAAGAAAGATGAAGAATTCAACAGGTTGGTGGCTGCAGGAGATGCCAATGTCACGCAATCGAAATTTGTTGAAGCACTCACGCTCTACAAAAGTGCATTACTATTAAAAAGCAATGAGGTTGTTAAAGCAAAAATTACTGAAACGGAGCGACAGATTCTGCTTGCTGAAACTGAACGTGCTCGTCAGGAATCAGAAAAACAAGCAATTGCGATGAAGCAGCAGAAGTATAAAGAGGCGATTGATAAAGCAAATCAGCTTTTTACTACTAAAAACTACCCTGAATCCAGACAATTTTACCTTCAGGCATTTTCTATTGATCAGGTTCCCGTTTATCCAACTGAGCGGATTCGCGAAATCGATAAAATTGTGGCTCAAATGCAGTCAGATAAACTTGCGAATGATCAGGAAACTGCTAAAACGAAGCTTTACAACGATGCGATCAACCAAGGTGGAACCTATTTTACAGCTAAATTGTATTCTGAAGCAATTTCTGCATACAGGGAAGCTCAAAAAATCAAGCCGGCAGAAATATTGCCTGCTCAAAGAATTAATGAGATTCAATTAATTATTGATGGCTTAGCAGCGAAAGCACTTGCAAATCAAAAATTTGCATCTGAACAAAATCTGAGTGGTAATGAAAAATCGTATTTGGAGAAGCTTAAAATTGCCGAGGAGAATTATAAAAAATCGCAATGGATTGTTGCAAGATTCTATTACATTGAAGCATTGAAATTCAAGCAGACCGATAGCTATGCACTCGATAAGGTCGATGCCTGCGATAAGATGATTGACGCGGGAATCACCGATGAAAAGATGCAGGATTACAAAAATAAGATTGGTAAGGCTGATGCTGAAATGAAAGCCAAAAATTACAGTTCTGCAAGGTTTTATTATAGGAGTGCTTCAGATATACTGAAATGGGAAGCTTATCCAAAGGAAAAACTTAAAGAGATTGACAGAATCGTTGCCGAAAAGTTAAATGAATCAGATCAAAAGCTTTTCACGGAAAATCTGAATAAAGCTGATGAGGCATTTAATCGACAGGAATACCCTGTTGCCCGTTTCTATTACAATAAAGCAGGTGAAATAAGTCAGAGCGACCATGTTGCATCCCGATTAAAAGAGGTTGAATCAATTGTTAATGGATCGGAGGCCAAAAAAATTGATGCAAATTATATTGATTTTATCAAAAAGGGAGATGAGGCGGTTAAACAGAATAATAGCTCCATTGCCCGTTTCTATTATCAAAAAGCCTTGGCTTTAAAACCAACTGAAAGTTATCCGAGGGAGGAAATTAAAAAAATTGATTCTGGGGCAGTTAATCCTTAAGACATCAACAGATTTTCTCTCTGATTGTATTTTAATGCTTTAATAATTGATATTTATGAATGATTTATATGTCCATTTGGCTGACGGATTTGAAGAAATCGAGGCAGTCACAATTATCGATGTTTTGCGTCGCGCAGGACTAAAAGTGATTACTGTTTCAGTTACCGGAAATCGGTTAGTAAAAGGATCTCACAACATTGAGATGAATGCTGACTATCTGTTTGAGGATGTTGATTATGAAAATGGGGAGATGATTATTCTCCCGGGAGGTATGCCAGGATCGAAGAATTTAAATGAACATAAAGGACTTAAGAAGCAGATTCTTGAATATCAAAAGAATGGAAAATATCTTGCCGCAATTTGTGCGGCTCCAATCGTTTTTGGAAGTCTTGGAATCCTGAAAGGAAAGAGAGTTGTTTGTTACCCTGGATATGAGACCCATCTGATTGGTGCAGAAGTACAGATCAATCCTGTTCTCGTTGATAATAATATCATTACTGGGCGTGGAGTTGGTGCTGCATTAAAGTTCTCTCTTGAAATTGTCAGAATCCTGAAGGGAGAGGAGAGTGCAATACATCTCCGTAAAGCAATGTTAATTGAGTAGAAGTAATTTTAATATGGTTTATTTTCCTGTAAATTTTTAATAATGGTGAAGTCGAGAAGTGCATTTATTGGTCTGCAATTAATTGTAATTGTGGTTCTCAGGGTAGCAATAGGCTGGCTTTTGCTTTATGAAGGAATTGGGAGAGCAATGAATTCAAGTTGGTCATTAATTGGCTATTTGTCAGGTTCTAGAGGTTTTTTTGCAGAATATTTTAAATCATTGACCACTCATTCGAATGTAATGTATTCATTTGAAATTATCAATGAATGGGGGCTGATATTAATTGGAATGGGATTGGTATTTGGTTTGTTTTCAAGATTTTTCTCGCTTGCTGGATTGATCTTTGCTTTAATTGGTTATCTGTCGCATCCACCATTTTTTGGTCTTACTTATACTACCGTAATTCAAGGCAGTTATCTTATAGTAAATGAGTTATTTATTCTTTTTTTTCTGTTTTTGCTATTCATCGTGTTTCCAACATCGCAAATAGTTGGTCTGGATCGGTACATCTTTGGTAGAAAGTAATATATCATAAAGATTTAAAGGAATCTCTGCTGTTACATAATCCTTTCGCACACCTTACACGAAAACGCGGCGGGGATTCCTTTTTTTTGATGTCAATAACCTTCAATCATGATTTATAGCAAAGTTTATTTTGCAAATTAGATTAATTGAAATACTTTTAACAAAAATAAAATCAACCGTTTTATCCCAATGTAATTCTTAATAAATATGGTAAACAGACGTAATTTTCTGAAATCAACAGCAGCAGTCGTTGTTGGTGGATTGGTTGCAAACCAATTAATCACTTCTTGTACTCCTCCTGCACCAAAAAAGAAAGTAGGACTTCAGCTTTATTCTTTGCGTGATGCAATGAAGGAAGATGTTAAAGGGACTTTGAAAAAGGTGGCAGAAATGGGTTATTCTACAGTCGAAACAGCTGGTTACAACGATGGATTAGTCTATGGAATGGCTCCACTTGAATTCAAAAAAATTGTTGAGGATCTAGGAATGAAGGTAACAAGCGCTCATCTTGGACAGGCATACTCGAAAGAGAAAGAAGTTGAAGTAATGGAGTGGTGGAAAAAAGCCTGTGGCGCTCATGCTGCTCTTGGTGTGAAATACATGGTTCAACCATTTATGCCAGTAAATGACCAGACTACAATAGAAGAAATAAAAATGTATTGTGATTATTTCAACAGCGTAGGCTTTGAAACAGCCGCTTCTGGTGGTATTGCATTTGGTTATCACAATCATAGCTTCGAGTTCCGTAAGATCGGTGATAAGTTGATCTATGATTATATGCTTGAGAACACAAGTCCCAATCATGTATTCTTCGAAATGGATGTTTATTGGCTTCAGGAAGGGGGGCAATCGCCTGCAGAATATATCAATAAGTATGCCGGCCGTTTCCCTGTTTTACACATCAAGGATGAAAAAGAAATTGGAGCGAGTGGAAAGATGGATTTCAAACCCATCTTCGATGCTGCTTATTCCAATGGATTAAAGGAGTACTATGTTGAAGTTGAACAATATACCAATAACGATCCTTTTGCAAGTGTAAAACAAAGCTTTGACTATCTTGCAAAAGCTGAATATGTAAAATAAGTTTGCAAATTATTAAATAAAAAAGGGATATATTAATATATATCCCTTTTTTATGAACAATAAGTTTTTAAATCTGTTTATAGTATGTATATTTAAATTAAGCAGATGGAGCATTCGGAATTGTACGATATTGCGCCTTACCTTTCTGATAGTAATTATGATGAAGTACTAAAGAAGACTATTCAAGTCATAGTATCTCCATCGAATTTAAGGGTACTGGTTGCAGAAGATAATTTGGCAAACTTAAAAGTTGTGCAACTGGTTCTAAAACCTTATACAAGTATTGTTGATTCAGCAGCAAATGGACTTATTGCCTTTGAAAAATTCAAAGCAAATAAATACGATATTATCTTTATGGATGTCCATATGCCTGAAATGGATGGACACGAGGCTACACAAAAAATAAGGGCGTATGAAAAAGAAAACAACATGACTCCTGTCAAAATTATTGCAATGACAGCAATCGAAATGAATGAAGAAACTGAGCTTTGCTTAAAATTTGGAATGAACCAATACCTCCATAAACCATTCAAACGCTCCGATATAATTAAAATTATAAGGTTACTCCCATCTTGAATATTGCAATCTCCTTGAAACCTGTTTTCTCGTGATTGAGCTGTTCCCCTTCAGCAACTTTTATGATAAAATTTAAGAATTTTTCGAGTATTCTACTCATTGTTTCGCCATTGAGTAATTCGCCGGTATTAAAATCAATCCAATTTCGTTTTTTTAGATAAAGAGCTGTATTTGTTGAGATTTTCATCGTAGGAACAAAACTTCCAAATGGTGTTCCACGACCTGTTGTAAACAGAACCATCTGACATCCACTAAAACCGAGGGCTGAAGTCGCGACCAGGTCATTTCCGGGAGCTGAAAGAAGGTTTAGTCCGTTTCTATGAATCCGTTCGCCATATTTTAATACGTCAACAACAGTTGCTTTGCCGCCTTTCTGTATGCAACCCAGCGACTTTTCTTCCAATGTGGTAATTCCTCCTGCTTTATTTCCAGGCGAAGGATTCTCGTAGACTGGTTGATTATGAGCCGCAAAGTAATCTTTAAAATCGTTGATCAAACTTACCGTCTTATCAAATATATTCGCATCCTCAGCGCGTTCCATAAGAATGGTTTCCGCACCAAACATCTCAGGAACCTCTGTTAGTACGGTCGTGCCTCCTGCTGCAATCAGGTAATCTGAAAATGCGCCAAGCAACGGATTGGCGGTTATTCCTGAAAATCCATCAGAACCACCGCATTTTAAACCAACCCGAAGCCTGGATAGTGGTGCGGAAGTTCTTATATCTTTTCGCATAATCTCATATATTTCTCGAAGGATCGTTACTCCTTCTGCAATCTCGTCAGAAACATCCTGGGCTTTCAAAAAACGGATCCGCTTTTTGTCGTAATTGCCCAAAGATTCACGAAACTCTTCCATTTGCAGGTTCTCGCAGCCCAGACTAAGTACCAGTACTCCACCGGCATTGGGATGCTTCACTAAATCAGCAAGCGCTGTACGCGTATTAACATGATCATCTCCAAGTTGTGAGCACCCATAATTGTGTTTAAAAACTTCAACTGCATCAATCTCTTTTGGATGAATTAAACTCTTAAACCGGTCAATAATTTGCTGTGCCTGACCATTTACACAGCCAACAGTTGGAACGATCCATAATTCGTTACGGATACCTACCTCTCCGTTTTTTCGAAGATATCCTTTAAAACTTTTTTCCTCAACTTGTGTAGCCAGGTTGCGGAGTTTTTGATTGAACGTGTAATCGAGATTTCCTGAAAGATTTGTTTTTAAATTGTGCGAATGGATATGTGTACCTGCTTCAATTGAGCATGTTACATGACCTATAGGTTCACCATATTTGACAACATTCTCACCTTCGGCAATCGGACTAATCGCTATTTTATGACCAGCAGGTATTTCTTCGCTTATTACAATCTCTTGTCCATTGATTGTGATTTTTTCATCCTTTACCAATGATTCAAGACAGACAGCGACGTTGTCGCGAGGATTGATTAGAATATATTTGTCCATTTGCAATTTGTTGTTTTTTGGAGTTTAAATAACTCCAATTTTGATTTGTAAAGTCAGATATTTTGAAACTTAAGATTCCAGTCCAATCTTCATTAACGGGTTTTTCTCATTCAGCACTGCTTTAACAGCCTTTTTCATTCCTACCTGTTCAATCAAAAAGAGGTAGCAAGTAACTGAAATTGTTAAGTTTGGAACGTTGTTAAGATCCTGCTTCCATACTTTATCCAATTTTAGTACTTTTTTAACGAGTATTTCAATTGACACTGGTCGTCCGTCACATGCGGCCCAAGCTTCTTTATAGAAATCGAGAATCCATTTATCGTCCTGAATTTTATAACTAACCCCATTCGTTTCTCCCTTGAAATAGGCAATCATTGCTGCCAGTGAAAAAACTATTTTTTGCGGAAGCATCTTATGTGTTTCGTAATAATTCAGCAGGGTAGGGAGGTTTCGGGTTTCCCATTTCGACATGGCATTAAGTGCAATACTTTGCCAAAGATGTCGGATATATGGATTTCTGAAACGTTCAAGAATTTTATTCGCAAACGATTTAAGCTCTTTCTCTGATCCGTCGAGAACAGGTAGTACTTCGTCATATACCATCTCCTGCATAAAATGCCCGACCTCCAGATTTTCGAAAGCTTCACGGACAGTTTCCATCCCGCTTAAATAAGACACAGCGTAACTTCCAGTATGACAGCCATTAAGTACTTGGACTTTCTGCTCACGGAACCGCTTCATATCTTTCACAAATTTCACATCAAGTCCAGCCTTTTCCGCGGGAAACTCTTTTTGTACCCATTCCGGACCTTCGATTACCCAAAGATGGAAATATTCTCCGACTACAACCAGATTGTCTTTATATCCCAATTCATGCTGTATTGCATCAATCTCGTCTTTCGGAAAACCAGGAACGATCCTGTCAACCAGCGAATTGCAAAATGCACATGAATTGTTAAGCCATTGAATAAATTCATTTTCCAATTTCCAGTTTTCACTATGTTTAAGTACATATTTTTTCAGGAAGTCAGCGTTACGGTCTATTAATTCACAGCAAATGATTATCAGACCTTTGGAAGGATCACCTTTAAAGGTTTTATAGCGTTGATAAAGTAAAGCGGTCATCTTACCAGGAAATGATTTTTGTAATTCCATCTCTAAACGATCGTTTTCATCCCAAACAATTCCGGCTTCCGTTGTATTTGAAATGATAAACCTCAATTCCGGTTTGTCTATCACATTTTTATATTCATTTAATTGGGTGTATGGATTTAATCCACGCGTAATGCAGTCAACCAATGTAAACTCTTTGATGGGCTGGCCGTTTTTGATTCCTTTCAGATATACATGATAAAGACCATCCTGTGCATTGATCATATCAACCATTCCTCTCTCAATTGGTTGCACAACCACAACTCCGGAGTTGAACCCTGCGTTTTTATTCATTTTGGTAACCATCCAATCGGCAAACGCCCTTAGAAAATTTCCTTCACCAAATTGTAGGATTCTTTCCGGGTAGACCGGTAAATTTGAAACGGTGCTTCTGTTAAGTTTTAACATTATTTCTTTCTTATTGTTTGATACTTTCCTGCTTTGAGAATTGTAGTGAAAAACGATCCGTGTTCGCACACGGAATGCGACAAAAATAGATATATTTTTGTGGATAAAGATTTTTGAATAGTTCTGAATATGTTATATAGTTATATATGAGATGAGTATATTTATGAGTGGTCGGTGATTTAATGTAAAATTAATATTTACCAACTAATAGGATCAATATTCAGCGACTGTCAACAAATGAATTGCTATTTTTAGCTTAAAATAGTATCCACTAGTTATGGTGTATGTGATTACCGGCGGCCCTGGATTTGGAAAGAGTGTTCTGATTGAAAAACTTCATAAACTTGGTTACCCTGTTGGGGGTGAAATTGCAAGACAAATTATCGAACAGCAAATTGCCGAAGGGGGAGCACTGCTTCCTTGGAAAGACGCGGCCGGGTTCGAAAAACGAGTTATGAATGAGCGGATTGAATTTCTTAAAAGTATAGATATTAAATCGGTAGCATTTAGTGACCGGGGATTACCCGATCAGGCTGCCTTTTCGGGGTACAAAGGGAATGCGATTTCACCTCAATTAAAAGCAGCAATAAATGAAAATCATTATGCAAAAAAGGTATTTTTGACACCGCCCTGGCGCGAAATATATCATAACGATTCGATCAGAACTGAAACCTTTGAAGAAGCTGAAAAGATTCATCAACATATCGTTGAAGCATATCTGAAAAGTAATTACGAATTGATTGATCTTCCTTTTGTTTCGCCTGACGAACGAATCGCATTTATTTTGAAATCATTATAAACCTATATATTAATTGATTATGAAAATGTCAGATCGCAGAAATTTTTTTAAAAAGGCTTTAATTGGAGCTGCCGGCCTGGCAGCTTTTCCAGTCGTAGTATCGGCAGGTGAGGAGGACATGGCGTCACCCACGCCAAAAATTAATGTCAATTCTCTTAAGAATAGTAATGTGATTCTTTTTCAGGGAGATTCAATTACTGATGCCGGGCGGAAGCGGGAAGTTAAAGATTCCAACAATCAGAGTGCGCTTGGAGGCGGATATGCATTTCTGGCTGGAGCCGATCTTTTGAATACATTCCCGGCAAAGGGACTGAAAATTTACAATAAGGGGATCAGCGGCAACAAGGTTTATCAGTTAGCCGAGCGTTGGCAGGAAGACTGCATTGACCTCAAACCTGCTGTTTTAAGCATTTTAATAGGCGTAAACGATTACTGGCACAAACACAACGGAAATTATGACGGGACGGTCGCGGTTTACGAAAGAGATTTCAGAGCATTGCTGAAAAGAACAAAGGAGGCGCTACCTGAAACAAAACTTGTTATTTGTGAACCTTTTGCGGTACTAGGGTGCAAGGCAGTTGATGGTACATGGTTTCCTGAATTTGATCAGTATCGCACAGCAGCGAGAAAATTGGCCGGTGAGTTTGATACAATCTTTATCCCATATCACGATATTTTTGCCAAGGCTTCCAAGATTGCTCCTCCAACCTATTGGACAGCTGATGGAGTCCATCCATCTGTTGCCGGAGCAAAACTGATGGCTGATGCATGGATGAAATATGTTTTTGGAAAATAAAATCAAGGAATCCGGTGAGCTTTTAACCAAAATATTGGTTGGTTCATCGGATTTGGATTACACATTTTTGTTTTTGCCTGATTTAAAAAGTAAAACCTCGATATCTTCGATGGTAACCAGGCAACCATAGCGCATCGATTCGAGTTGTGGCCGAATGGTTTCATAAAAACTACGTATTTTCACATCCTCGTCAATTAACTCAATAATCACAGGCACTTTATCTGTAATTTCCCAGAATTTATAAGAATGGATGACCGAACTGGCTCCATATCCAAGTATTCCTTTAATTACTGTTGCACCTGCAAGTCCTTCATCTTTAGCTGAAAATACAATTGAATCGCAAAGCAGATTCTGCTTTTTATGGTCAGTTGAACTTATAAATATTCGGAGTAAGGCATTTTGAGCGTTGGTTTTCATTTAGATTGATTTTATGAGGGTACGACCAAGGTATACTGCTACTAATCCAAGGAAAAAGCTTAAAGACGCATAAAGACTAACTTTAAGCCACTCTTTTTCTTGCAGTAATATAAAGGCATCATTGGTTAATGATGAAAATGTAGTAAATCCGCCACAGATTCCTACGGTAAGGAAAATCCGCACTTCAGGGCTCAATAAATTGCCTCGTTCCGACATCCCATAAAAAATTCCGATCATTAAACTTCCTATAATATTTACGGTGAATGTTCCCCAGGGGAAAAGCGAAAAAGTATTTTCCTGAAAGTAGCGCGAAACCAAAAATCGTAAGACTGTTCCGATAAAGCCGCCGGTTCCGGCAATCAATAATGACTTGAGCATAAACTGATTTTTTTATTAAAACGACTACGATTGTGTTTAAATGACGAATTTTGAATGGCAAATCATAGCTGCAATCACAAAGGTAATAAAACCATAACTATATAATTGCATCTTAATTACATCCCTCCACAAAGTTCATATCCGAATTGCAACAATAATAAATTTAGAAATCAGTGGAGATGTATTAAAAATTGCGGTACTTTTAAGCTAATTATCTAAGCCCATATTTTAAACATTATTTATTATGGATCATGCAATTAGATTATTTCTGAAAGAGTCGATCGATTTGGAGCTTAATATTGGCGACCTTTACCAGTTTTTTAGTGCGAAATTTCCCGCTGATTATGATTTTTGGTGGAAAATCTCAATTGAAGAGATGAATCATGCAGCGCTGATCGAATCCATCAACGATGTCTTTTGGACTGAACTTTTGCCTTTTGATTCTATTGAGAAACAAGCTGATGAGCTCCGGAAAAAAAATCTTAACGTTAGAAAAAAAATTGAGCACTTCAAATTGGTTCCCCCAACCCGGTCAGAAGCGCTTAAATATGGGTATGAACTCGAAAATTCAATCGGAGAGTCACATTTTGAAATTTTTATGACCTCAGTGCCAGATTCACCAGTTGTGAAAATCTTTCAGAAATTGAATGGCGAAGATAAAAATCATGCGATACGCTTTGAAAACTATATGAAAACCAATGGGATAATTTAGACTTTCCATATGCTCAGTTATCATTAAAAATATGGGTGTATTTATTCTGATGATCAAAAAAAAAGCCAGTAACAAAGAATTGTTTACTGGCTATAAAAGGAGGTAATTATGATATAAATTATTTTTTCTGATATAGGTATTACTTCACGATTTTTCGTTCTTTTGCAGGTATACCTTTAACTCTAAAAGAAGTTCCTGGGTCTCACTCATCAATTCCGTAAAAATTTTATCAATTCCTTCATCGGAATTATTTTTAGCCAAATCTTCCAACTTAAGGGTAAGTTGATATGCTTTAGGTGCCATATAATTAGCAATCACACTTTTAAGGCTATGGGCATTAAAGGCCAAATTTGTGAAATCTTTTTCTTCAATATTCTTTTTTAGGCTACCTATCCTCTGATCATATTCGTCGATGAAGATATTGATAACTTCTTTAACGATATCTTTATCATAGTACTGGAAATTTTCGTTGAATTGAGTCCAATCTATTGCTGCCATATAATTAATGTCATTATTATTTATTATCCGAGCCTCTGAATGCACTCTTTAACACTATCACTCCAATAAGGTATTTTGATTTCGTAGGTATCTTTAATCTTGGATTTACTTAGTACACTAAAAGCCGGTCTCGGAGCCGGCAAAGGATAGTCCTTAGTCCGGATAGGTTTAATGTTGCAATTAATGCCCGAAAAGGCGATAATAATCTTGGCAAAATCGTACCAGCTGGCAACTCCTTCATTAGAATAGTGAAATAGTTCTATTCCTGAATGTTGCAAAGCAGATGGAATAATATCGAGAATAGCTTTTGCCAGGTCTCTCGCATAAGTAGGGGTTCCAACCTGATCATAAACGACATTAAGCTCTTCACGCTCAATACCATATTTGGTCATTGTTTTTACAAAATTATTTCCGAATGCAGAATATAACCATGAAGTACGTAGAATGAGTCCTTTACTGGCATATTTGAAAACTGCATTTTCGCCGGCTAGTTTAGTCCGACCGTAGGCAGACTGCGGATTTGTTTCATCCAACTCGGAATAAGGAAGATACGATTTACCATCAAAAACATAATCCGTTGAGATTTGAACCATTAAAGCATCAACTAATGCTGCGGATTTTGAAAGATTTTCAACTGCTGTAGCATTGATCAGATACGCCGTCGCTTCATTTGATTCTGCTTTATCGACGGCTGTATAGGCGGCACAATTGATAATTACCTGTGGTTTGTTTGCAACAAAGAATGCTTCAACCTTGAGCTGATCTGTAATATCGAGCTCATCAACATCTGTATAAATAAAATCGAAACCAGGATAATCTTCGGCTAATACACGTATTTCATTTCCCAATTGACCTTTTGAACCTGTTACAAGAATTTTCACGTATGCATTTTTAAGTTAAAAATTAAAAATCAAATGATTGACGCAAAATAGTCAATTGTTTTTATTAAACCTTCTTTAAGTTCGATTTTGGGTTCCCAATCGAGTTCTTTCTTTGCCAATTCAATATTTGGCTGACGTTGTGTTGGATCATCAGGAGGCAAAGGCATTCTAATAATTTTTGATTTTGAGTTGGTTAACTCGATCACAAGTTGGGCTAGTTGAAGAATTGTGAATTCGTTAGGATTGCCAATATTAACAGGACCCGTAAATTCATCTCGCGAAGCCATCATTCGGATCATACCTTCGACAAGGTCGTCAACATATTGAAAACTTCGGGTTTGCTGACCATCGCCATAGATGGTAATATCGTCTCCCTGCAGCGCCTGCATAATAAAATTGGAAACGACCCTTCCGTCGTGAGGATGCATACGGGGTCCATAGGTGTTGAAAATCCTGATTATTTTGATCTTTACGTTATTCTGCTTGTGGTAATTGACGAAAAGCGTTTCCGCAGATCGCTTACCTTCATCGTAACAAGAACGTTCTCCGAT
>Ga0209512_1004257_pt1 | contig 12663 bp, 12 predicted proteins | sample frozenSSSSmetaG_FD_184142 | JGI IMG/M metagenome (GOLD analysis project Ga0209512, IMG submission 184142) | Glacier valley bacterial and archeal communities from Borup Fiord, Nunavut, Canada, to study Microbial Dark Matter (Phase II) -... | ecosystem: Environmental > Aquatic > Freshwater > Ice >... | reverse complement strand
TGCGGGTAAGTATGATACTTTTGAGGCGGTGTTTTTAGCTACTTTAATATTTACCCACATTCCACACTAAGATACAATCGATTTGACCTGTCTATTTGGGTATTACTGCCAAAACTGGATGCTCCCTAGGAATATGGCTACAGTGCAATTCATTTAGTAGTTCAAACTATTAATCACCAATCGAAACTCCTTGTTCTCGAAGGATTAGTTGCCCATCCTTATAAATTAGTAGAACATTATTCCTTGTTACGGAGTAAGTGTATAGTCCATTACGAAACTCATACCCCAGAAAAGTATAACTTTTAGCACGATTAACTGTTTTACCAGTCAAACGAATCGATTTACCTGTTCTGAGGTCTTGCCCAACATAAGTGACATCATCGCAAGCTATATTACCTTCAGAACAATTACGGGTAATATTAATTTGGAAATGTTTAGTTCTAATGGTTTCGGCACTAGCCATACTGGAGAAAGCTACAATGCTGGCTATTGGCAGTAAAACAAAACCAAGGAGAGATTTTTTGAAGTTCATCATTTGGTTTTACAGGATAGATAAGAAATGGATATTTGTAGATACACTTTATAAGGAGATAATTCCCGAATCTATTGAGAAAATCTATCCGCATAATTCAACGCGTTGGCTAGCCTTGCTCAAACGATGGTAAGCTATACTCACGTAGATTATTTAACTGTGCGTGAAACTTCTTGCACAGAGACTTCCGTCGGCTTTTCTACTTTGATCGACTCGTGGCGATCATACTCTTTCTGTTGTTCATCCATTTTCCAATCGGCACTTTTGGCAGCTTTGATGACAAATTTTATGCTGTCGTATTGTTCATCATTGACCGTATCTTCAGTTGCGGCAAGTTCTGCCAGACTTCCTTTGGCGGCGGTTGTTAGAGTCTGTCGTCTCTTCTCCAAGCGAATTGCAGTAAACTCATAGATTTAAGTTTATCTGCTAAAGCTAGCGATCGCCCTGCGGCAACTGCTTTTCAAGGTTTCTTGTGCCGATTTAATAATTCTTCTACCCATGCGCGATCGCTTTGGGACAGTGCTGGTTGAAGAGGATGAGTGTAATCAATCACTAAGTGATATCGACCCTTCGCGTAAACGTGATCGAGTAACGTCTTAAAATCAAGTATTGGCTCTGCTTCACCAGACATTAATGGAATCGGAACAATCGGAATCGGCTGGCGCAAACTAAAAGCGTAGAGATCCCCTTGCGGTCGGCTATCCCCGCGACAAATCAAAATTCGGTAGTCTCCCTTTTGGCTGGAAATCGGAAATGGCTTGCCACCTCGGAGTAGATCAATTTCAACCAGATTTGTCGTACTAGATAAAACTTGATTACGCTTGCGTTCATACGAAGCTCGCCCTTCTCCAGCCCGCGTGTTTTTGGGCGATAAGATTTCGATCACAGTGACTACAGTTCCTGTTGCAGCTTCTCTAATTTCGAGATAACGCTCATTAACTTCTTCAGAAATCGGAACTATTACTTTCTCCGGAGAAACAGGCAGTGCTAAAGTCGCCGCCGATGTACTGGGTTCTGTAGCTTTGCCTTTAATGATGGCAACATCTGGAATTCCCACCAGCAGGCTTTCCTCGTCTTTACTGAAGTACGTCCGCTTCTCGATCTCAACTCGGTATTTTTCACTTAGGTGGTCTACGAGATCATCTGCGATGGCAACAATTAAGCGATTATGCACCGCTGACCAAAACTCTGGATTTTCCAGATAAGGATTCATGCCGGGAAAGGGGGATGACATCAACTGACCTCAACCAACGCTTATTGCTATAATATCGAGTTTTAAAGTGGCTGACCAACGATAGCTAAATTACTGATAGGTGAAGTATCACTAACAATGATCACAGCAGTCCGACTTCTTTTAAATTGGCAATATCTTCGTGGAGGTCTTGAATATCATAGTGAACAGGAATTTTGCGTTCTGCAAGCAACCGCTGAAACTGAATCTGGGTCATCCCTGTCAGGCGACTTGCCTTAGCCAAAGTAATTTTTTCCTGTTGAAAAAGCAGTACGATCAACTCCAGAAGAAGTTCAAATTCAGACAGTCCGCTAGATTTGACGAGTTCATCAGGGATAAGCAAACTCATAATAGTATTGAGAATTGCAATACCAAGATTTTAGCATTTACTGTGTGGGTTTGAGTCTCATTGCCAGGTTATGTAATTTTTTGTCGTCGTGTATTTACGTCTATTCACCACTAGGCATATATTGTATAAAAAAATAAAATTTAGATGAAGCTTAGTGAAGAAAAATACACATTTTTTTACTAAGCATTTAACTTCAATTTAGTTATCAGAAGGTTTTTGCCTATATATCGCTATTCAGAGTAAAAAGTAATCATTGTCTAAGTCTTCTCGTTAGTTACCTATAATACTACGGATGGCACAGCATTTAGTTATACTGATTAAACCCAGGGCAAGGTTGCATCTCAGTTTACGGGTAACGCTTATCCGCTGATCGAGGCGACATCTGTAGTGCAGATACTTAGTTAATCCTATAGGGAGCACAAAATTATCTATTTCATCTGTAATATTTGCTAATGCATTATTTTGCCGTGAAAAGTCCCTATTAACAAGTTAGCATTTGGCTGCCTATTTCATTTACAAAATTAAGTTATAAATTGACAATAAATTAGCAAATCATTGCCAATTTAACTAATTTTGGCAACATATTTCGATGAAAATCTAACTATTGACATAGGTTTTCATTTTTCTAAGTGCAGCAGATTTATATCTGACTAGCATCAAGTTTACATGCGTTCAGTTTTTGATAAATGCTGCGAGGTTTAAACTTCGGAGTCGAAGTTTTGCTGCGCTTTTCTTATAGAAAACACATTATTACAATAGCGTCTATATATGCTCACATCAGAACTTCATTCAATTTCAAATTCGCTCCAAAACTTGAAGAGTCTTGACGCACTGAAAAGATTATTTTGGAGTCAATTAAATTACGAACGAGTAAATCAAGAACTTTCTCGTCGTCAATTGACTGATGTAGTTGCTAATGAAGTTGAAGGCGACCCCTTGTTATTAGCTTCAGGAGGGGCTAATAATGCGTTCCATGTTATTTATACTCGGTTGAAATCAGAAGAATTATCAAGACAAGGGGAAAGAAGTGTTGTCAATCACCTTCTAAAAGACCACCCCTATACTTTATTCGTCTTTTCCAATAAATCACAATCTCAGTGGCATTTTCTGAATGTTAAGTACGACAGTTCGCCGCAAAAAAGAAAATTATTCCGCCGCATTACTGTTGGAGAAGGGGAACAATTACGCACAGCGACAGAAAGAATAAGTCTATTGGATTTGGAACTAATAAGTCCAAATGCTTCTCCATTGGATATTCAGACAGGTCACGATAATGCATTCGACGTAGAAAAAGTAACGCAAGAGTTCTTTAGAGAGTATCGTAAAGTTTTTGAGAAAGTTGAAAGACTAATTCAGTGGAAGACAGATGCAGAAAGCAAAAGGTTATTCACCCAAAAATTGTTTAACCGTTTGATGTTTATTTCCTTTATTCAGAAAAAAGGTTGGCTAAAGTTTAAAGGAAGCACTGATTATCTATCAGCTTTGTGGCAAGACTACCTTGCAGGCAAAAGTGGATTACAGAAAAACTTTTATAGAGACAGGCTATCACACCTTTTTTTCACAGGACTTAATAACCCATCAGAAGTTGATATAGCTGGCATCAATAACGGTGGTTTTATTAAAGACTTAATTGGTAGCGTCCCTTACCTAAATGGTGGTCTTTTTGAACAGGGTGAAGATGATAAAAATTCTCAAGTTATAGTTCCAGATGATTGTATAGATACTATTCTTCATGACCTATTTCAACGCTTTGCTTTTACTGTTACTGAAAGTACGCCGCTTGATGTAGAGGTGGCGGTAGATCCAGAAATGTTAGGCAAAATGTTCGAGGAACTCGTAACAGGTAGACATGAATCTGGAAGTTATTATACTCCCAAGCCAATTGTTTCTTTTATGTGTCGGGAAGCTTTAAAGGGGTACTTAAAAACTCAAGTATCAGTAGAGTCAGATGATGCAGTAACCAAATTTGTTGATGAACATAATTCGGATAATCTGGTTAATTCAGAAGCAATGTTAGAAGCTTTACGGAAAGTTAGGTGTTGTGATTTAGCTGCGGGAAGTGGAGCTTATTTATTAGGGATGCTTCACGAATTATTAGATTTGCGCCAGTGTTTATTTGCGAATAAAGGGTTAGATTCAAATACTGTTTATCAACGTAAGCTAGAGATTATTGAAAATAATATTTGCGGGATTGATAAAGATGTATTTGCGGTTAATATTGCGCGGCTAAGGTTATGGTTATCTCTTGCTGTTGAGTTTCAAGGGGAGAAACCAAATCCATTGCCAAACCTGAAATATAAAATTGAAGTGGGAGATAGTCTCACGGCTCCTAGTCCTGCAACTACAGGAGTGATTAGGAGTGAACTAATCAGCCAATATAGTCAAAAGAAGGCTGAGTATATGCGAACCCATGAAGGGGGTAAGAAGCGAAAATTAGAAGATGAAATTAATGAGTTAAAAACTCAGATTCGGCTGATAACGAATGGAAGCACCCAAGCACCAGCAGGTTTTGATTGGGCGGTAGAGTTTGCGGAAGTTTTTGCAGATGGTGGGTTTGATATTATTGTGGCGAATCCACCTTATGGTGCTAGTGTAGATGATAGTGTACGTAATTTATACTTTAACCGTCAAACAGAAGGCGCACAATCAAAAGACACTTACGGTCTATTTATGGCTCGTGGTTTGCAATTACTAAGTTCTAATGGTCAATTATGCTATATAGTTTCTGATACTTTTAGGACGATCAAGAGCCATAAACCTTTAAGAAAACGACTGTTAGAAAATACGTCTATAGCTCATATTATTGATATTCCGGCTTGGATTTTTAACGCGACTGTCAACACTTGTATTTTTACTGCTGCTAAAAGTAAGCCATCTAAAGATCATGATTTAATTGCTGCCGATTTGCGTAGTATCAAGAGTGGCGACTGGCAAACTTTAATTGCAAATCTTACTGCTATTGCTAATCATAGTAGAGATTTACAACCATTAAATTATGCTCGTTATACTTATCCACAATCATTAATCAAAACATACGACAACCTATCCTTTTTTATTGCTTCTCCCACATTATACAAATTGATGAGTGATAATAAGTTTTCTCAGTTAGAAAACATTGCTGAAGTAAAACAAGGTCTAGCAACTGCAGATAACGATTATTATATCTGTAAACGAAAAGGAGTTCGTGGAAGTTACTCAATATTGGATGAAAGCAAGTTATTAACTGAACAAGAAATTGCTCACTTAACCGATAGTGAAAAACTTAATGGCGTAGAACCAGAAAAGTATAGTGGACGTTATTTTTTACCTTATGACAAAGGAGGTGAAAGTGATACAGGGGAGGGTTGGTTACCTAATTATTATGTGCCAACGCAATATTTTATTGATTGGTCAATAAAAGCAGTTCAACGTTTGAGAAGCGCTACAATTGCTGATGTCAAAAAGCGTAAAGGACAGATTGACAAGATAAAACCGGGAGATATCAAAAAAGTTGCTTCTAGATTTCAAAATCAAGATTACTATTTTCGTGAAGGATTGACTTTTTCAAGAACTGGACAGTACGCACCTACTTACAGATTAAATTCATCTAGTGTTTTTGACACAGAAGGTTCGTCTATTATTTCGGATAAAATTTCGGCAATAACAATGCTAGCTTTGTTGTCGTCAAAATTTGCTCGATATTTAATTAAATGCTTTGTCGATCACACAGTTCATGCTCAAGTAGACGATATTAAAGAATTTATAATCCCTTTTATAGACAGAGAAATTATAAAAAAATTAGATTTATTTGTATCAACAATTATTGAGCAGCAAAGGATTAACTCTAAATATTCATATCATCTTCATGAGCAGAAGGAAATTGATGCAATTATCTACCAACTTTATGGTCTAAATGACGAAGATATCCGTGAAGTAGAATTATGGTACTGTCGCCGATATTACAAATTAGCAGAAGCACAGGGTTTAGTTACTGAATGTAGTCAAAAATATGCTGATTACTTAGTACTTTGTGAGCAAGGTTTAGAACAGCCACTAGCTGTACTATCATCTAGGCAAAAACAAGAAATAGATGAGAGTGCTACCGTCCTTTATGGATTGTAGGACAATAGAGAAGAGAGCAATCTCGCCTACCATATTAAGAAATGTTAAGGGAAAAACCATGCAATCAGCTTTACGTATCACAACCAAAGTTTTACCAGGAAACAAAATAGAAATTGAAGTTGAAATTCCTGAAGCAGAAATAGGCGATAGCGTTGATGTGTATGTGGTTTTATTAGAAAAAGCTGAAAATAAAAAGCGTTCAGTACTGGAAATTATAGAACAAAGTCGTAGCAGACACTCTTCTCGGACTGCTGAGGATATAGATAAACAACTACAAGAAGAACGCTCATCATGGGACAGCTAATACTTCCATCCTCAGGCACTATTTACATAGACACATCGGTAGCTATTTATACTATTGAGGGCAACCCTGATTATTACTCTCTTCTGCAACCACTATGGTCTAAGTTTTACGCAGGAGAAATTCAAATCATTAGCAGTGAACTAATATTAATGGAGGTTTTGGTTGTTCCACTACGTAATGGTAATAATTCTTTAGTAGCAGACTATGAAGAACTATTATTGTCATCTCAAATGCAGTTAATTCCCATTAGCCAATTTCTACTAAAACAAGCTGCAAATTTGCGAGCAACTACTAATTTAAAAACACCGGATGCTATTCATGCTGTGACAGCCTTATCTCTTAGCTGCAACCAATTTATTACTAACGATAAAGGCTTTCGTAATGTTCTTGATTTGCCTGTTGTTATTCTTAATGAAATATTAGCATCTTAAACAATGCCTACACACGATATTATAGATAATCGCAATCAAAAATTAGTAGGCCAAATCAAGCGCATTCTCGACTCATCAGACGCGGCACATTTTGCGGTAGGTTACTTCTTTCTTTCCGGCTTCACCGCCATCGCCGAACGTCTTGCTAGCATTAAAGAATTACGCTTGCTCATTGGTAATACTAGCAACCGTGAAACAATTGAACAAATTGCTCAAGGATACCGAAGACTAGAATTAATTGGAGATAAAATCGAAGCGCAAAAATATCCCAAGCGCAGTGAAGAAAAACGGATGGCGAATGAAACAGCCGCCAATATTCGTTCTAGTATTGAACTAATGGATCAGACAGATGAAGCCGAGACGCTGGTGAAAAATCTAGTGCAGATGATTGAAGAAAAGCGGCTTCACGTCCGCGTTTATACCAAAGGAACTTTACATGCTAAAGCCTATATATTTGACTATGGTACTGTTTACGATAACAGAGGTAGAGCTTTAGAACGTGCAGAAAAAGGCATTGCTATTGTTGGTTCATCCAATCTTACTCTTTCCGGTATCACTCACAATACCGAACTTAATGTAGTAATTCACGGTAACGATAATCATACAGAATTAACTTATTGGTTTGATGAGTTGTGGGATGAATCGGAAGATTTTAATGAGGCTTTGATGAGGGAAATGAAACAATCTTGGGCGGGTTCCACAGTTCGTCCCTATGATGTTTACATGAAAACTCTTTATAGCTTAGTCAAAGATAGATTAGAAGATACTGCACCAAAAAAATTAATTATAGAAGACGAGATTAGTAAACAATTAGCAGACTTTCAAAAAGTAGCTGTTAATCATGCTGTGCAAAATATTAGAGACTATGGTGGAGCTTTTGTCAGTGATGTAGTTGGACTGGGAAAGAGTTTCATTGGTGCTGCAATTGTTAAAAGATTTGAACAAGTAGAACGCGCACGTCCTTTAATTATTTGCCCTGCACCGCTGATAGAAATGTGGGAACGTTACAACGAGGTTTACCAATTAAATGCACGCGTTCTTTCAATGGGAATGTTGAAAGAAGACAATGAAAACGGAAGAAAAACTTTATTAGATAATTTTCGATTTAAAGATCGGGATTTTGTACTTATAGATGAAAGTCACAACTTGAGAAATCACACAACTCAAAGATATAAAGTAGTCGAAGCATTTTTAGGTGCTGGTAAACGTTGTTGCTTTTTGACAGCTACTCCTCGAAATAAGAGTGCTTGGGATATCTATCACCAGTTAAAATTATTCCATCAAGATGATAAAACTGATTTACCGATAGACCCACCTAATTTAAAAGAATATTTTCAATTAGTTGAAAGAGGCGAAAAGAAATTACCAGAATTGCTATCTCATATCCTCATTCGCCGGACTCGTAATCATATTCTCCGTTTTTACGGTTTTGACGGACAAACCCACCAGCAAGTAAATCCAACTAATTTCCGAGAATACCTAGATGGAACCCGACGTGCTTACGTCATAGTTGGTGGTAAGCATCGCTTTTTCCCCAAACGTGAACTAGAAACCATTGAGTACAGCATTGAGGACACATACCAAGGACTGTACCAGGATTTACGTCAATACATAGGTAGATCTCGCAAACGTCAACTTGTTAAACCATCCACAGATGAACTCAGCTATGCGCGTTATGGATTGTGGAATTATGTTTTAAAAGACAAACAAAAGCAAGAACCTTACAACACTTTGCAACGCGCAGGTGCTAACCTCCGGGGTTTAATGCGAGTGTTACTGTTTAAGCGCTTTGAGTCGAGCGTCTATGCATTCCAAGAAACTATCAAAAAATTATTGATGGTACATGAAAGATTTTTAAAAGCATTGTTTAAAGGATTTGTTCCCGCAGGAGAAGAAGCCCAAACTCTGCTATCAGAAGATTATAACCACGCAGAAGAACAAGATTTGATGGATGCATTGCAACAGGTATCTAATAAATATGACCTGGCTGATTTTGATGCACAAAGGTTACAACAGCATATTGAGCATGATATTAAACTGCTGAAAAAGATTTTGGCATTAGTTGAACCCATTACTCCTGATAAAGATGCTAAATTACAGACTCTGATAAACTGGCTGTCTAAACCCAATCTCAAAGATAAAAAACGACTTATTTTTACACAATATGCCGATACAGCAAAGTATTTGTACGAGAATTTAAATCCAGGTAATAGACACGATGATATTGATGTAATTTATAGCGGGAATAACAAAAATAAAGCTCGTGTAGTTGGGAGATTTGCACCTAATGCGAATCACGAATATAAATTTAAACCTGGAGAATCAGAACTTAATACTCTGATTGCTACCGATGTTTTGGCAGAAGGTTTAAACTTGCAAGATGGCGATCTAATAATTAATTATGACTTACACTGGAACCCAGTTAAATTAATTCAGCGCTTTGGTCGTATCGACCGAATTGGTAGTGAGAAAGATGTTATTTACGGATATAACTTTTTACCAGAATTAGGTATTGAACGTAATTTAGGCTTAAAGCAAAAGCTGAAAAATAGGATTCAAGAAATTCATGACACTATTGGTGAAGATGCTGCCATACTAGACCTTACAGAAAAACTTAATGAAGAAGCCATGTATGCCATTTATGAGCAACAAGGAAAACAGTTGAGTCTTTTTGATATGGATGAAGAAGATTTTTTAGATTTAAATGAAGCTGAAGAAATCCTCAGAAAATTGCAGAAAGATAAACCCGGTGAATTTGAGCGCATAGCTAATTTACCGCATGGTATTCGCACTGCTAAATTTTCCATGCATAAAGGCGCATACATTTTCTGTGAAGCTTCTGACCCCAATCGACCTGATATTAAAGGCTACCAGCAATTATTTTTATTAGATGACAAGGGGAATATAGTCTCCAGAGACATCCCCCGCATCCTAGGTGCAATTAAAGCTGACGACACTACGCCTACTTTAACACTTCCTAAAGACCATAATTCTGCTGTAATGCTCGTTAAGCGTCAATTTGCGGAGGAAGTGAAGCATCGACAAGCGGAAAGGGACTTTAATCAGCCATTGACTCAGGGACAAAGATATATTCTACGGGAACTAAGGATATTTTTTAAGTTAACTACAGACGAGGATGCAAAAAGTCAGATCAATATTTTAGAAAAAGCGTTTCGCGCTTCAGTGAACCAATCAATTAACAGAGAGTTAAATAAATTGCGGCGTGATGGTTTCACTAGTCAGGAATTATTCAATCAACTGGGACAAATTTATCGTCAACATAATATGCACGAGTGGCAACATAACATGCCGACACTATCTCAGCCAATTCCCATAATTGTTTGTAGTGAGGCTTTGGTATGAGATGATTAAATAATTTAGTCAAGCAATTGATAAATGTAGATGATCCAGACGTTGGTATTAAAGACCGGAAGTCAAACTTCTGGAAACGGAGGTTGCATCTTTCTATTCGATTAGTTTCCCCAGTGAGTGGGGACAATTCTATTAAAAACTGTACTCCACTCCCGATTATTCGCTTCAGTGTCAGACTAATTTCTTGATTTCACCATAGGCGCGGTATAAGCCACCACTGGCTGACTCCCGTATCTCTACAGACAAATAGTGCGATCGCGCTCTCGCAAATTTTCATCCTCCATACCCCAAAAAAGTTGAGCACCAGAGTTCAATGCTCGCATCATAACCTTTTTTTACTTATGAACATCTATTCATATACTGGCTAGGTTCAGCTTTTAGTTATTATACTGATAGTGATAATCATTGCCGCAAAGATAAACTTTTTATGAGCAACGCACGCCAGCAAGACGAGGAACTACTCCAGGGTTCTGATGCGCCAACCTGTGAAACCTATTTGGTGAATCTAGATCGCGTGCGCTCTTCGGAATCGCAAATCTTGCCCACAGCAAAGGCACAGACAATGGCAGAATTGTTTGGGGTGCTAGCAGACCCGAACCGTTTGCGCCTCTTATCGGCTTTAGCGAGCCAAGAGTTATGTGTTTGCGATCTAGCCGCATCAACGAAAATGACTCAATCAGCCGTTTCCCATCAATTACGGTTATTGAAAGCTTGGCGTTTAGTCAGCTATCGTCGCGAAGGTCGGAATATCTATTACAGCTTGGCTGACAGTCACATCATCAGCCTCTATCGTTCAGCCGCAGAACACTTAGACGAATAAATATAGCAGGAGTCAGGAGAGCAAAATATCTGCTTAATTAGATAAAAAAGATCCTAAACTATGGTATGATGATCGATTGTGTCTCATCGTAGCCAATCCATGCCTAAACTAAAAACTCGCAAAGCTGCGTCCAAGCGATTTCGTGCTACTGGCACTGGTAAAATCGTTCGCCGCAAAGCTTTTAAAAACCACTTGTTGCAGCACAAGAGTTCTGACAAAAAGCGTCGTTTCTCCAAAATGGCAGTTGTCCACGAACGCGATGAGCCAAATGTGCGTTTGATGATGCCTTATTTGTAAATTGTTAGGAAATTGAAGTCATGACACGGGTAAAACGCGGTAATGTTGCTCGCAACCGCCGCAACAAGATCCTCAAATTAGCTAAAGGTTTTCGCGGTTCACACTCAACTCTGTTTAGAACTGCAAACCAACAAGTGATGAAAGCACTCCGGAGTGCTTATCGCGATCGCAAAAAACGCAAACGCGATTTCCGCCGTCTCTGGATTACTCGGATTAATGCTGCTGCAAGGCAACATGAGATGAGTTACAGCCAGTTAATCGGCAACTTGAAAAAAGCCAATATTCTACTCAACCGCAAAATGTTGGCGCAAATGGCAGTCCTCGACGCCCCAAGCTTCAGCAAAGTTGTCGAGTTAGCAGCTAGCCACGCTCATAAATAAAGGTGATCAACGGATGAATAACGGATATAACAAACGCAAAGCAGTTTATCCGTTACATCTGCTGAGTGCGGTTTTTTTGAGCTTGTGGTTAATTGTATACACGCAATTAACAGCAGTAGCGACAGAATTTAAAGATATTCAGCAGCGCGGTTATTTAACTATTGCCGTCAAAGACAACTTGCGTCCATTAGGGTTTAAAGACGCTACTGGGAAATTGCAAGGGTTAGAAATTGATTTAGCACAACGCTTGGCACAGGACTTACTGGGTAAGGCTGATGCAGTTAAGTTGCAACCTGTAGCTAACCGCGATCGCATGTCTATGGTAATGGATCATCAAGTTGATTTGGCAATTGCGCGGGTGACAGCAACTGAGTCGCGATCGCGCATCGTCAACTTCAGCCTACCTTACTATTACGACGGCACAACTTTAATTACTAAAGACATCACTCCTCCGCAAAAAATCGCTGTCTTGAGAGGTTCTACGACGATTGCTGTCGTCAAATATTATTTTCCGCGTGCTAAGTTAGTCGGAGTGGACTCTTATAGTCAGGCGCTGACGCTTTTAGAAGCAAACACCGCTGATGCTTTTGCCGCCGATGCGAGTGTTCTCAGTGGTTGGGTGCAAGAATATCCGCAGTACCACTTGACTAAAACCCCGCTTTCCACGGAACCGCTGTCGGTGGTGATGGCAAAAGGGTTAGAATCAGATAAATTGCGCCAACAGGTAAATGCCGCGATCGCTCGTTATTTAGCTGAAGGTTGGCTACAAGAACGTGCTACCTATTGGGGTTTACCACAATCGTATTTAAGAGGCACGAAATTTTAATAAAGTATTTATAATTTTGA
>Ga0209512_1004255_pt1 | contig 12675 bp, 8 predicted proteins | sample frozenSSSSmetaG_FD_184142 | JGI IMG/M metagenome (GOLD analysis project Ga0209512, IMG submission 184142) | Glacier valley bacterial and archeal communities from Borup Fiord, Nunavut, Canada, to study Microbial Dark Matter (Phase II) -... | ecosystem: Environmental > Aquatic > Freshwater > Ice >... | reverse complement strand
CATTGCAGAATCCTGATGGACAAGGACGGCTTATGCATTATTGGGAACCCGATCAGAATAATATCGGGTTTGGAATTGACCTGAATCTTCCAACTGATAAAACAACACAGGTTGCATTTTATCTTCCGGGTTTCGATACCTGGCGTACAGAAGTAGAGTTTTGGGATTTGAAAACCAATGCATTGCTAACTTCGAAAACCTGCGACAAACTTTGGGATGGCTGCTACCTGGTTTACGAGCTTTCAGGAAATATCCGAGTTACACTAAAAGGAAACTGGTGGTACAATGTGAAGCTGGCCGGGGTTTTCTACGACAAAACCATGAACGATGCCAATGGCAAAACTTCTGTTTTCCCTGTGAAAGATGATTTTGATACTAAAGGAAACTGGAAAAATGTGTATGGCAAGGATGGATACTGGGTATTTGGAAGCGAACCTAAATTGCCATCCGGAATTAGTGCCAAAGCGACTGATAACAATGTGTTGATTCCATTGAAATGGCCTGAAGGCGTACGTCATTTCTCGTACCGCAAAGATCCGGTTTTGCCTGACAACAGCGCCGGAATGGGTTTTGCCACTGACAATGTGCAGATTGCATTTAATGTGATCCCGATTGGTGAAGACGGCTACCAATCCACGCCAAAAGGAACCATGCCCAAATATGTTGGCTATAAGTGTACCGATTACGAATACGCGCTCAATCAGGTTGATCCGAAGAATGGCGGTGGCACCGAAATCTGGCGATTGCTGGTTCCCGGAATGCCTGAAAAACATTTCTATCCTCGCCAACCCAAGTCGCCCTACGATGGTCCTGTAAAAAGCGGAAAACTTGCGATTACACATGAAGGAAGCACCCTTATTACTGAATGTGCAATTCCGTGGAGCGAATTGCCCGATGTTAAAAAGGCCCTTGATTCCGGGAAAACGATCAAATTTTCATTCCGCATCAACGACAATGGAAACATGGGAAGTTGTACGGAATTGGCTCGTGAACGAAGCGTATCGAAAAAGAGTTCTCATGCTTTTCACGCCTCATGGAAAGAGCACTGGGCCAATGAAGTCGCGTTTGGGTTTGAGAAATAAAATAGCATTACAAAAAGAACTTGTAAAGTAACAATTTTTTGGATTTAAAAATGAATATAATTCCAGAACTTATAATTCCAAAAAGGTTTGCACCACCTTTTTGGATAGAAATTGGGAAGATGGAAGACAAGGTAATTATTACAGCCACTGCAAAAGGGCTAAAATCATCTGAACTTTCGATATTCTAGAAAAATTAAAATTATCCGGATTTTGTTTTATTCATTTTATTATGAAACTTAAATTATTCTTGTTCGCCTTTTTGTATTCTTCTTGCTTATTTTCTCAAAGTAATAAGCCAATAAGCCTGCATCCAGAGAACCCTCACTATTTTTTGTTCCGGTGTATGCCAACCATTCTCATTACCTCGGCAGAACATTATGGTGCGGTTGTAAATGTGGATTTCGATTATATTAAATATTTGGATGAATTGAGGTCTAATGGGCTTAATTATACGAGGATATTTTCAGGAACCTATATAGAGATTCCCGGATCTTTTAATATTTCTGATAATACCCTCGCCCCTAAGCATGGCAGCTATATTTGTCCTTGGGCAAGAAGCACTGTACCCGGGTATGAAGATGGGGGAAATAAATTTGACTTGGATAAATGGGATGAAACATACTTCGAAAGGCTGAAAAAATTTGTTTCAGAAGCAGGAAAAAGAGGTATAGTTGTTGAAATAACCCTATTTACAGCATTGTACAGAGATGAAGGATGGACAAGCAGCCCGATGAATAGGATCAACAACATCAACAATATTAACACCGCTGCCAGAAATGATGCACATACTTTGCAAAGCGGTTCGCTGTTGAAATACCAAGAGGCCTTGGTAAGAAGAATAGTGTTTGAGCTACATGAATTTGACAATGTATTTTTTGAAATACAAAATGAACCCTGGGTCGGAGGGAACGGGGTAGAAGTATTATCTTTTGAAAAAGATAAGGAAACCAGGGAGTATGATAAGCAGCTCATCGTACGGTTGGCAGATCAGAAATCTTTGGAATGGCAAAAACATATCACATCAATCATTGTGGCAGAAGAGGCAGATAATAAAAACAAGCACCTGATCGCTCAAAATTTTACCAACTTTAAACATCAACTTCAGATTCAGGATGTCCACCCGGCTGTTTCAATCCTTAATTTTCATTATGCATTAGCCGCAGCCGCAAAAGAAAATTATGGTCTAAACAAGGTAATAGGTTTTGACGAAACAGGGTTTTCGGGCAACAAAGATGAAACTTACAGAAGGCAAGCATGGAGGTTTATCATGTCAGGTGGCGGTTTGTTCAATAACCTCGATTATTCTTTTACCGTTCGAGCACCAGAAGGCACCGCCCAACAGGAAGCCCCCGGTGGCGGAGGCCGAACTTTGAGAATGCAACTTAAGATTTTAAAAGACTTTATGGAAAGCTTTGATTTTATCAAATTAAAACCGACGCCATTGAAGGCCGATAAACCAGCCGACTATGAAGTGTATGGACTTTCCAATCCCGACAAGGCGCATGCTTTTTATTTTGAGGGGGTAGAGTCCCAGGAGAATATTTTGGTTGATTTACCTGAAGGGAACTATCAAATTGAATTGATTTCGGTTGAAGATGGCAAAACAAAATTTTTGGGAAAGAAAAATCACAAAGGAGGAATGCTGAAATTTGAGACTCCAGGCATTCCGGATTTTGCTTTAAGGATTAAGAAAATTTAATGCAGAAAAATTTAATAATTTATTATTACATAAAGATGTGATATGAAAAAAGTGTATATCGTAGTACTATTTTTAGCCTTAATAAATTTGGCACATGGTCAGGCTGATGGTGATACCATCATCAATAACAAATACTATAGACTGATGCCGGGATCAAATCTTTCAAATTCTAACAGGGTAGAAATATCCTCAGACATTGATAGCACCTGGAGCAATTGGAAATTGAGGGGATACAACTATGGTTTTGACCCAAAGCTTACACCCATGTACTCAACTGTGAATGGAATTCTGAGTACGCCATTCATGATCCAGGTGAGGGGCAATGAAATGGAAAGAAACAAGAAGCGTTGGGGTTACCATGTGTTTGAAGGCTATGCAAAGGATGATAAATCAAGGATTACCATGTTGGTAAATAAACATATTGAAGAAGAAAAACCTGTGGCAGAAATGTACTATTACAGTTCAGTGTATGGCCACTCGGAGCCAGCTTACAATTGGTTTCGGATAGGATCTGATGTAAAACAGCACTCTTATTTATTTAGCAGGGACAGAGCAATTTTTTATGGATCGTTAAAACTAGCCAATGCGCTTACTTTAGGTAATATTGGCAAAGACAACATCAGGAAAGAAAAACCTGAAGGTGACGATGAAGACATTGCAGACGAAAGTGCCAAGCATGTGAATTTTTTAGCCTTGAAGGGCAGCGGGGATGGCACTTTATTTTATGATAAAGACAATAAAATTTTAGTGGTAAAAATAAATGGACAATGGATGAAAGTACTGGTCGAACCTTTACCTGAAACTATCAAATATGATTTTAAATAAATATGAATAATTCAAATTTGGACAACCAAAATAATAGCCGCAGATCGTTTTTGAAAAACTCTATTTTGACAACGGCTTCTTTTGCCTTAGCAGACCTGAGTATGTTTGCTATGTCACCTTTTGGCACTGAAATGGAAAAACCTGAAATTCCATGGTTCAAGCGGATTACAAGATGGGGGCAGGTAAACATTACAGAGAAAGACCCTTCGATGTATGACATTGCCTGGTGGCGTAAATATTGGAAACGCACCCAAACACAAGGCATAATTATTAATGCCGGAGGAATTGTTGCATACTATCCTACAAAAGTTCCGTTTCATCGTCCGGCACAATTCTTAAATGGTATCGACTTATTTGGAGACCTTTGCAGAGCAGCCCATGAGGATGGACTTGCGGTATTCGCACGCATGGATTCGAGCCGGGCACATGAAGAGCTTTATAAAGCTCATCCTGATTGGTTTACAATGAATGAAGAAGGGAAGCCTTATAAAGCAGACGATCTTTTCATTACCTGCGTTAATGGTCCCTACTATAATGAACATTTGCCGGCAGTAATGCGTGAAATCTCTCAATTATATCATCCTGAAGGATTTACGGATAATAGCTGGAGTGGTTTGGGTCGTGACAGTATTTGCTATTGTATGAACTGTCAAAAGAGCTTTAAATCAATTTCAGGGCACGAAATTCCGCGCAAAAAGAATTGGGATGATCAAATATACCGCGAGTGGATTAAGTGGAATTATGACCGGAGAATCGAGATCTGGGAAATGAATAATAAAGTTACTAAAGCAGCCGGGGGTGAAAATTGTATTTGGTCAGGAATGAATAGCGCCTTTATAACTGAACAAGGCAAGACTTTTCGTGACTTCAAAGAAATTTGCAAGAGAGCCGACATCATCATGCTTGATGATCAGGCCCGAAGAAATAGTACGGGATTTCAATTTAATGCGATGACGGGAAAGCTCATTCATGGTATTTTGGGATGGGATAAGCTTATACCGGAAAGTATGGCGATGTACCAGGCACACACCCCCTGGTTCAGGTTAGCAAGTAAGCCTGAGCCAGAGGCGCGTATGTGGATGATCAATGGTATTTCGGGCGGCATACAGCCTTGGTGGCATATAGTAGGCGCTTCACACGAGGACCGGAGAATGTATCATTCAGCAGAAGCAATATTCAACTGGCATAAAGACAATGAGGAGTTTCTTATCAACCGCCTGCCGGTAGCGAGTGTTGGAGTTGTATGGTCGCAGGAAAACAGTGATTTCTATGGACGTGATGAGGCTGAATACCTGGTTGACAAATCCTTTCAGGGTATAACGCAGGCACTTACCCGTTCACGAATACCTTTTGTACCGGTTCATGCGAATGATATTGCTCGTGAATCCCAAAAGCTTTCATTATTGATACTTCCAAACCTTGCTGTAATGTCAAAAGATCAGGTTGAAAGTGTCAGGAAGTTTGTAAATAATGGAGGAAGTATCATTGCCACAGGAGAGACGAGCCTTTTTAATGAATGGGGAGTTAAGCAGAAAGATTTTGCACTTGCTGATATTTTTGGGGCGCATGTTATAGAGGTATCACAAAACCAAGACAATAAGCCAGTTGCTAAATTTGCCAATGGAGCCTATCATACTTATCTAAGGCTTGCTCATGAAATGCGGAAAAACGTAGATGGGCCAAGCAACGGTACCGAGCCTGCAATATCAGGTATACGCCATTCAATTTTTAAAGGCTTTGAGGAAACCGATATTATACCTTATGGGGGACTTTTAAACCCGCTAAAAACAGATGAAAGCGCCGAAGTTTTGATGACCTTTGTACCACAATTTCCCGTATATCCACCTGAAACAGCCTGGATGCGGGAACCAAAAACAAATATTCCAGGTCTAATTCTCAACACAAAATTTCAAAACAGCCGTATTGCTTTTATACCCGCCGACATTGACAGGCAGTTCGATCTATTTAATCTGCCTGATCATGCAAACCTGTTATCGAATATAGTGAAGTGGGCAGCTAATGATAGTTTGCCTGTTACTGTAGACGGCCCCGGACTGATTGATTGTAACTTATATCAACAGGAAGGACGTTTGATTTTACACCTCGTTAACCTGACAAGTGCCGGAACATGGCGTGCACCAATAGATGAACTTATAAGCATCGGCCCTTTACGTATAAAAGTTAAATTAATACCAGACGTAGCTGGGAAAAACTTACAGTTGCTTGTATCAGGTCAAAAATTAGCAGGAGTTGTAAACAATGGCTGGTGTCAATTCGAGATCAAATCTATTCTGGATCATGAAGTAATCGTTATATCATAATTACATTAAACACAATATAGATATGAAAACAAATCGCCGTAAATTCATTTCAACTGCCATTGCCGGCGGATTAGCTGCTTCTGTATTGCCTTCATCAGTTTACGGATCAGGTTCTCAATCTTCAGATACCCCTATAGATATTAGAGCCAGATATGCCAGGATCGATGAAATACTCAAACAACCAGTGCTTAAAACAGAATTATTAAAATCGCCGGTAATAATTGAGACTCTTGAGCTTTTGCGGTTTGGCAAAAACTTCTTGATTCATGTTCGTTCGAAAGATGGAGCGGAGGGATATTCTGTTTGTCACAGCATTTTGAATACCCTATTCCCGATTTTTATCAGAAATGTTCAGCCTTTTTTTATTGGTCAGGATGCTCGCGAACTGGATTTGATTCTGGAACGAATTTACATTTTCAATTTCAATTTTCGGTTTAATGGCATTGCGCTTGGAGCTCCATTAGCCTGTGCCGAGTTCGCCATTCTTGATATGCTTGGCCGTATCACTAATCAGACCATGGCTGAGATGATTGGAGAAATTCAAAATTCCGAAATCGGCATTTACCTGGCCACCGAGTCTCGTGAAAAACCACTGGACGAACATTTAAATATTATTAAAAAAGCAGTATCCGAAGTTGATGTTCACGCACTTAAAGTTAAGGTGGGATACCAGTATGCCGAAACCACAGACATTCATTATGCAGGAGTCCCTGGCAAAACTGAAAAGCTGATTCCACTTCTTCGCAAAGCATTTGGTGATGATATGGCTCTTTACGCCGATGCCAATGGTTACTATAACGTAAGTGAAGCTATACGGATTGGAAAACTATTGGAAGAATATAAATTCAGCTATTTTGAAGAGCCAGTTATGTATGACCATTTCCTGGACATTAAAGAAGTTGCTGATGCCCTTACCATTCCAATTGCAAACGGAGAACAGGATCAAAGCTTTGAACATTTCCGCTGGTCACTGGCAAATGATGGCCTCGACATAGTCCAACCCGATAATTATTATTTTGGAGGATTTATCCGTTCCATAAAGGTAGCGCGAATGGCGGGCGCATTTGGTAAAACTATTGTTCCTCACATGTCTGGAGGCGGTTTGGGGGTTCTTTATAACATTCAACTTCTGTCTGTAATTCCGAATATTGGCGAACATCATGAATACAAAGCAATGGATGCAACCATACCAATAGAATGTTCAACATCGACACTGAAAGCTATAAACGGAAAGATTAAAATACCCACCGGACCAGGATCGGGGGTTAACATTGACCCTGAATTTATTAAAAAACATCAAGTCGTAAAAATGTAATTTGATTCATAATATATGTGCTTATTTCCCAAAAAAATAAAAATTTAAGACAATGAAAATAAATTATAAAAGTATAGTTGTATTGAGTTTAACTCTTATGATACTTCTGTTTGGTTTAACAGCCAATTCTCAAAACCCTGTATTTCCACTAAAATACAGCAATAACAAACGGTATTTTACCGATCAAAAAGGAAAGCCCTTTTTATACCATGCAGAAACAGGATGGCAAGTTTTTTATAGATTAACTACTGAAGAAGCTAGGGAGTATCTATTAATCCGAAAACAACAAGGGTTTAATACCATTCAAACGCAGTTGGCCATGGATGTAAATATGAAAAACCGCTATGGCGATTATATTTTCGGTGGCGATAATGATTTTTTACTTCCTGACGAAGCTTACCATAACCATGTGCTTAAAATAATACAAATTGCCGACTCGTTGGGGTTACTTGTCACCATGTCTCAACCTTGGATCGGTTGCTGCCTGGAAGCCTTTGGCGGCAGGGCTGACAAACCTATCAAACTAAACGGACCTGAAAAAAATCGAAGTTACGGCAGGTACCTGGGCAAAAAATTTGCCTCTTGCAAAAATTTGTTCTGGATTGTAGGCGGAGATAGTGATCCCAAAGAGGATATAAAAGAAATTGAAGCATTTGCCGAAGGGCTAAGGGAAACCGCTGTACCTCACCAGCTTTTAACTTACCATGCAAATACAACCCACTCAAGCACCGATATTTTCCAACACGCAAAATGGCTTGGTTTTTCTATGGTTTACACGTATTGGAAAGACAAGCCTTCCGAATGGTTTATTAGGGAACAAATGCCCGAAGTTTACGAGGTAAGTTTAAAGGAATACAATAAGTCAACTGTAATGCCTTTTATTTTGGGCGAAGCACAATATGAAGGCCTTTCCGGGAACGATGTTGGCACCTGTGACATAATCCGTCGGCAGTTTTACTGGACAATATTAAGCGGAGGTTGCGGACATGCATACGGATCACAAATATGGAACTTCCCTCATAATTGGCGTGAAATATTGAAATGGCAGGGAGCTCAACAATTGCAATATGCTTATAAGTTTTTCAATTCAATAAGTTGGTGGCAAATTATTCCCGACCAAAAACATACTTTTATTATTGATGGATATGGCACTTTTACGAAGGCCGACTATGTAACAGCAGCCATAACAGCGGATAAAAAGCAAGCCGCACTTTACATGTTCAAAAAACAGATAATATTAGCCGACTTAACTCAATTAAAAGGTGAGAGAATTACCGTTCAATGGTTTAACCCCCGTACAGGTGAATATTTAAAGGAAGGCACTTATGCGCCTGATAAAGTTCATTTTAACCCACCTACTGATGAAGATTGGGTGCTTTTATTTAATGCTGAGTAAGATATTTCAACAACGACAAATATGAAAAAAAGGATTCTATTCAAATTGCTGTTACTTGTATTTCCATTAATTCACCTACACTGCCAAACTAAAGTTGCTGTTAATGAGAAAGAAACTTCTTCCCTACAAAAATACAGAAAACAGCTTGATCAACTTAGAAAAGAATACAGGGCGGTGGAAATGCCCGATGTTAAATTTTTCTTGTTTGGTATGGGAAATCGTACAAAGTTGGTTTACAAAAGCGGAAAATTAACGAATGCAATTACAGGTAAGGTTATTTATGAATGGCCTGTTAAAAACGAAACGATCATACCAAACGACTATCGGGTAAATATCGAAACTTTAACCGATGTGGCGGTTGGTATCTTTGAAAATGAAAAAGGGGTATTTGTTAGCGAGCGTGGCAAGGAAACCTTAATTGACGACACCTCGGCACCAATAAATCTGCCTTCATTCGAAAAACACAAATATGGGGAGATTTTAAAAGTATTAAACCACGAGATTTTGATAAATATTTTAGACAGTAAACCGCTCCCTAATTATTTGGTATATAAAAAACCCTGGAGGCGCGACGGTGCCATGATGGCCATGTGCCTAATTAAAACAGGAAACGTTGATCAGATTAAAGATTGGGTATTGTCTCTTACCGACCCGTACGATAGAAACAATGCCGGCGAAACAGAAGCCGACAACCTGGGGCAAACACTTTACCTTTTGTCACTATTTACCAATAAAGAGCATCCGTTGGTAAAGCAAACCCTTATCGAAGTCAAGAAATACGAGGTTAAAGACTCAAATGGTCTTTATATTCGGGGTAGGAGCGATTTTCATGAAGCACCAGTATACCAAACTAAATGGTTGAAATTTGGATTGGCAGACTTGCGCCTTCCCGATCCTTATATTATTCCCCAAGTTTCCGATAATTATTCCTCATTGTTCTGGTGGGATTATAAAGAATCGTATTTTAAAGGCACCATTGATGCTTACGACGAATGGAAAAATGACAAGTACCCTTACATAGGGTGGGCTGCCGACAATTTTCACGGGTTAAAACGCAATCCGGTCAGCAACAGGGATTATCCACTGTCGTGGGAAATAGAAGCCAGTCAGGCCGATTATAATGGAATGACAATTGTAGATGAAATATATGTACAGGCAAAAAATTCATCGCCCCATACCTGGCATGCAGCCGAAATGTTTTTGTATCTGATTAGCAAGGATTAGGCTTTTAAAAAGTAGTATTAATAGAAATAAATTCTCAGATGAATAAAATACAATTTACCCTTATTTGCACTTTCATAATTAGTTCAACAGGTTATGGTCAGCGCCAAATAGGGAAACTATTATTGCTTGATACTGTTCCTGAATCGAATTATGTTGTTTTTTATAACAATTGCGACAAAAGTGGCAACACATCCGTAGCGTTTGATTCTGAAAACCAGTATAACTTGTCTGGTGCTTCGGCATTTAAGGCCGATGGATGGGGGTATTATACAAAAGATGGTAGCGAAATACCTTATATTAAGCGCGACAGGGACTTGGGGCAAACATTTTTATACAACGCGGCCGGTAATAAAGAATTTCAATCAATAACAGTCAGGCTTGGGTTTGGTACAAATGTTATTAGGCAGGGCATGTATGGTAAAAACATTTCTCTTCAGTTATATGAGGTTGCCGGAAGCAGTACAATAAACAATAATGGCTCAGATTCTACTTTACAGGCATTTCATGGATGGCCACACGATAGAAATGGGAAAGGGATACACCATTCAAGAGACGATTATTATGACGGTGAAAAGTATAACACCATAGCAATTGTTAGAGGATATAAATTTCCTAAAAAAAATAATTTTGGGATTAATGACAAAGAAGAAGTTTCACCAGACGATCCCAGGTTAAAGGGCAAATATTTAAAATTTGAACTTCCTGCCAGCAGTAAAATCATATTGAAGCCGAATAGAAAATATGCTTTTTTGATCATGATTGACAGTATTGGCAAAGAACGTGGGTTTACATTGTCCAACAATTACTTAGGAACCTATAACAACGGACATGGAATCCGACGGGATGGGAATGGGGTATTTCCTCCCGCGCCATGCAATCCTCAAAAAAACTTCACCGATCCAGAGAATAAGAAGGCTTACGAATCGGCACATTTTCCTCTTGATTTTAATACCAGAACCAAGATAACACCCGGTACAAATGGCTATCCCGATGTTGATACCTGGCGCGATATCGTATTTTTTATTGAAGCCAAATAGATATTCATTGAAATTACAAATGGAATTAAAATTTATCAATCATAATACAATGAAAACAAACAACTTATTTTTGAATTTAACTTTATTGGTGTGTTTACTTTTTCCTGCCATGTTTGCATTTGGAAATCAAACACCTGTTCGAATTGATTTAAAACCACAAGGAACTGTATTAATGACAGATTCCATACAAGCAGCTATTAATAAGTGTGCCGCATTGGGCGGGGGAACTGTTGTATTTCCGCAAGGGCAATACCTATCGGGGGGCTTGGAATTAAAAAGCAATATAACCCTTCATCTCGAAAAAGGCGCTGTTCTTCTGGGCAGCGACAAGTATGCCGACTACAACGCCAAGCATGATGCTTTTATCTATGGCGAAAACCTTTCTAATATTGCCATTACCGGCGAAGGTACCATTGATGGAGTAGACACCTACAACCCCGATGGCGAAGAAGGTTTCCGGGGCCCGCATTGCATTCGGCTTATTAAATGTAAAGACATAAATTTTACCGGAATTACAATTAAAAATTCTGCAAACTGGGCTATCAATTGCCGTTACTGCTCTTTTGGAACTGTAAAAAATGTAACAATTCTGGCTGGCCATGACGGACTTCATACCCGATTTTGTGACAATTTTACCGTTACCGGTTGCGATTTTAGCACAGGTGATGACGCGTTTGCCGGAAACGATAATCGTGATTTTGTAATATCTGATTGCAAAATAAATACTGCGTGTAATGGATTTCGTATAGGTTGTATGAATTTTACAGTTCAGAGATGCAAAATTTATGGTCCTGGCAAGTACGTCCACAAGATTCAAAAACGCAGTAATATGCTTTCAGCTTTTGTTCATTTTTCACCAAAAGATGATCATTCTGTCATTAAAAGTGGAAATTGGCTAATCAAGGATGTAATAATTGAAAATGTAGATCGCGTATATAATTATAATTTCGAAAATGGATTATGGCAAACTGGTCAGCCGGTTACCAACTTGAGGTTCGAAAATGTAAAAGCTACCGGTATTTTAAGTGCATTCTACATTATTGGAGATACCGCACGTAGTTTCAGCTTAGAAATTAAAAATTCTCAATTTTCATATCGAGATGGAGCTGTTTATAATGCCGCAGAATTTGAGGGTGTAAAAATTCTTTCACATGACTTGTTTTATGCGCAGAATTTTGATGAGATAAAACTTCGCAAAGTAATTTTAGAAAAGAAAGATACACCGCCTTTAAACTTAAATTCGGGAAATTTGGTAAGTCTTAAAAGAGTTTCCTTTATAACAACAAATACTGCTGTTCCATATAAATTTGACAAGATTGAAGAGATAAAAAATAAGAATTAGTTCTGTTCACCAATTTAAGCAATTCTTTATTTTCAAACATCATTTCAATCTATTAAATATTTATAAAACACAGCCAATGAATACTTTAAAAATACTTTTAATTATCGTAGTAATAGCTTTTCAATCGAAATTCTCTTATGCTGTCGGTCAATCCGGCCAGAATAAGTTAGACCTTTCCGGCCAGTGGTCATGCACGCTTGACGAAAAGGATGTAGGTATTGCCGAAAAATGGTTTTTAAAGCGACTTAATGGTTTATCAATTAAGCTTCCGGGCGGTTTAAATGAAAATAAAGTTGGTAAACGCGAAGATGAAGTTATCCATAATATAGCCCAGGGAAAATTTGCCCCTGAAGTATTGTCTGGAGATGGCGAATATCGGATTATGAGCGGTTTAACCCGGCAATTCACTTATGTTGGCAAAGCCTGGTATCAGA